>SXGT01340229.1_pt1 | contig 15499 bp, 12 predicted proteins | sample 3176221 | NCBI WGS metagenome assembly SXGT01 (sample SAMN11356862, study PRJNA531348) | freshwater metagenome | isolation source: freshwater sample F1-120 | place: China: Fuxian Lake, Yuxi | collected 2017-12-25
CAGCGTGCTCTTGCCCGAGCCGGAACGGCCCAGGATGCACACGACCTGGCCGCGCTCGACCTCGAGGTCGACGCCCTTGAGGACCTCGAGACCCCCGAAGCTCTTCCGCAGGCCGACGATGCGGACGACTGCGTCGTCCCGGCCGGGCTCGTCCCGGCTGGGCTCACCCTGCCCCGTCCCGTGACGACCCTGCTCGCGCTCGGTCTCCATGGCCTCGGCTCCTGTCTGCTGGATCGCATCGACGCTGGTGCTCATCGGGTGCCTCCCTGGGTCGTGCCGGCGATCCTGCGGCGCAGGGACCCCGACGTCCGCGGTGCGGGTGCACCGGGCGTGCCGCGGCCGTAGTGCCGCTCGACGCGACGCTGGACGACGGTGAGGATGCTCGTGCAGAGCAGGTACCAGAACGAGACCACGATCAGCAGCGGGATCGTCTCGAAGTTCTGGGAGTAGATCAGCTGCGCGGAGTACAGCAGGTCGGGCAGCGCGATGATGCTGACGAGCGAGCTGTACTTGAGCATGCCGATCACCTGGTTGCCGGTCGGCGGGATGATGACGCGCAGCGCCTGCGGCAGGACGATCCGGCGGAACAGCATCAGGGGGCTCATGCCCAGCGCCTGCGCCGCCTCGGTCTGGTGCTTCGGCACCGCGAGCAGGCCGCCGCGGATGATCTCGGCCATGTAGGCGGCCTCGTTGAGCGTGAGGCCGAGCAGGGCGACGAACCAGACGGTCAGCACCTCGTTGGTGCTCGCCCCCACGATCTCCGGACCGCCGAACGGGACCGACAGGCTCAGCCGCGGGTACAGCGCGGCGAAGTTGAACCAGAAGATCAGCTGGATCAGCAGCGGCGTGCCGCGGAAGAACCAGAGGTACACGCCGGCCACCGTCGACAGGACCCGGTTCCGGGAGATCCGGCACGTGGCCAGGACGACGCCCAGCACGAGCCCCATCGACATGGCGCTGACCGTGAGGATCAGCGTCGAGCGCAGACCGGCCATGATCTGCGGGTCGAAGAGGTAGAACCACACCCGGTCCCACTGGAAGTTCTCGTTCGTCGCCATCGAGTACAGGACCGCGAGGGCGACGAGGCCGACCACGACGGCCGAGGCGAGACGCACGGGGTGCTTGAGCTGCACGACGCTCGTGGGCGGCAGCTGGTCGGCGGCGAGCCGCTCGTGGGCGTGACGCCCACGAGCGGCTCCCGTGGGGGCGGCGACGCTCACTTGGTGGTCGTCTTCGCGCCGTCGACCACGGTGGAGTAGACGTCGGCCTTCTCCACCAGGCCCTTGTCACCGTCCTTGAAGTACTTGGCGGTGATCTTCTTGTACTCGCCGTTCTCGATGAGGTGGTCGACCGCGGCCGAGAACGCCTGCGTCATCTTGGCGGCGTCGTCGTTGTTCGGGAACGCGAACCCGGTGGGCAGCACCGGGACGAAGGGCACCTCGAGCGTCTTGAACGTGTCGGGCGACTGCTCGAGCAGCAGGCCGGCCGTGCCCTCGTCGGTGAGGTTGGCATCGACCCGGCCCTGCGCGACGGCGAGGTTGACGGTGGCCTGGTCCTGGAAGGTCTTGATCGTGAGATCCTTGCCGTCGGCCTCGCACTCCTCCTTGGCCGTGGTCATGAACCCGGCCTCCTGGGAGCCGAGGAGCACGCCCACCGTCATGCCGCAGGCGTCGAGGTTGCTCTCGATCGTGTCGGGCAGGTCGCTGTCCTTCGGGACCACGAAGAGGTCACGCGTCGTGTGGTTCAGCACGAACGACACGCTCTTCAGGCGGTCGTCGTTGATGCCGATGTCGCCGACGGCGACGTCGTAGCGGTCGGCCTGCAGGCCGGTGATGATGCCGTCGAACGGGATCATCACGTAGTTCGGCTTGAGCCCGAGCACGCCGGAGACGGCGGTCATCAGGTCGGCGTCCCAGCCGGTGGGTGCGTTCGCCCCGCCGGTCGGAGCGATGACGGCGGGGGCGTAGGCGGCGGCCGCGATCTTCAGCGAGCCGGCGTCGGCGACCGACGACGGCAGCAGGTCGGCGATCTCCTGGACCTTCTCGGTGCCACCACCGGCGGCCGCGGTCGAGCTCTCGGACGCACCGCCGCAGGCGGCGGTGGCCGAGAGGAGGGCGACCGCGAGAGCGGCGCCGAGGAGGCGGCTGCGGCGCAGCGACGTTCGGTTCATGACATTGGCTCCTTGAGAGGGACGGCCCCGAGCGACCCGTCGACCGGGTCGCCGTACTGTTGAAGTGTGGGACAGTTCTAACGCACTCCTCGGGTCGCTGACAACCGTTCGGGCGGATTGCCGCGAGTCCGTCACCCCGCCGAAACGCCCGCGACACATGCGGCTCCGGCCTGCAGTCCCAGCGAAGATCGCGTGCCGCGCAGGCTTGCCCCTCGACCCCGCCTCCGGGTTATGCTGCGACCACGACTGTAGAAGTGTTGTTCAGTTCATCGCTTCGCGTCGACGTCGGTCGCGCGGTCGCCGCGCCCCCTTCCGCCCGAAAGGCCACCACCGTGGATCCGCTCCTCGAGCCGTTCGACCTCGGCTCCCTCACCCTCAAGAACCGCATCGTCACCACCGCGCACGCACCCCTGGGGTACACGCACGACGGCCTCATGACCGAGCGCTACCTGCGCTACCAGGAGGAGAAGGCCATCGGCGGGATCGGCCTGGTGATGTTCGGCGGCTCCAGCTTCGTCGCGCCCGACGCGCACAGCTTCTTCGAGTCGATCAACGCCGGCGACCCCCGGATCCAGGACGACTACGCCGACCTCTCCGCGCGCGTGCGCGCCCACGGTGCGCGCACCATCGTGCAGATCAGCCACCTCGGACGACGCGCCGACGACCACGCCACGTGGCTGCCGACCCTCGCCCCGTCACCGATCCGCGAGCGGGCCCACCGCACCTGGCCGAAGGTGATCGAGGACTTCGACGTCCCGCGGATCCTCGCCGCGTACGCGCGCGCGGCGCGGTACGCGCTGGAGGGCGGGCTCGACGGCGTCGAGGTGATGGCGGGCTCCGGGCACCTTCCCGACACGTTCCTCGCACCGCGCGCCAACCGGCGCACCGACCGCTACGGCGGCTCGCTGGAGAACCGGGCGCGCTTCCTGGTCGAGGTGCTGGGAGCGATCCGCGAGGAGGTCGGCACCGGGTTCGCCGTCGGCGTGCGCCTGCCCGGCGAGGAGTCCTCGGCCGACGGGCTCAGCGGGGAGGACTGCGTCGAGATCGCGGCCCACGTCACCGCCCACGCCGACCTCGACTTCGTCGACGTCATGTACGGCAGCGGCTTCACGCACCGCGAGCTCGCGCAGCAGATCCCCTCCGCCGGCACCGCCCTCGGGTTCAAGCTGGCGATGGCCCAGGCCGTGCGCGCCGTCGTCGACGTCCCGGTGATCCACGCCGGCCGCATCGCCGATCTCGCCACCGCTCGCCACGCGCTGCGCGAGGACCTGATCGACCTCGTGGGCATGACTCGCAGCCACATCGCCGACCCGCACATCGTGCGCAAGCTGATGGCCGGCGAGGAGGAGCGCATCCGGCCCTGCGTCGGCGCGAGCCACTGCCTGCAGGGCAACGACACGCTGTGCATCCACAACCCGGCGACGAGCCGCGAGACGTTCATCCCGCAGCTCACCTCCCCCGCCACGCACCGGCTGCGCGTGACAGTCGTCGGCGGCGGGCCCGCCGGCCTCGAGGCCGCGAGGGTCAGCGCCGAGCGCGGGCACGACGTGACGCTCTACGAGGCGGCGAGCCAGTTCGGCGGCCAGGTCCTGCCGATGACCCGGTCCGCGCGGCAGTCCGAGAAGCGCTCCATCACCGAGTGGCTGGTCGCCGAGGCCAAGCACGCGGGCGCGCGGCTCCTGGCCAACCACTACGTCGACGAGGACGACCTCCTGAAGGAGACGGCCGACGTCGTGATCGTGGCCACCGGCGGCATGCCCGACACCGACCTCCCGCAGGGCGGCGGCGACCTGACGCTCAGCTCGGTCGACGTGCTGGGCAAGGCGGCACCGTCGGGCCGCACCGTGCTGGTCTTCGACGACCACGGCGGCGAGCAGGCGCTCGTCGTGGCCGAGCACTACCTCGAGGGGCAGGACAACACGGTCGAGCTCGTCACCGTCGACGAGCACGTGGGCCACGACGTCGGCCACACGATCATGCCGGGCTACAAGAGCCGACTGCTCCACGGCGGCGTGACCCTGACGACCGACACCGAGCTGCTGTCGGTGGAGAAGGTCGACGGGCGCCTGTGCGCGACGCTGCGCAACGTCGCGTCCGACGCGGTGAGCCAGCGGGTCGTCGATGTCGTCGTGGTGGAGCAGGGCACCCTCGCGATGGACGACGTGTACGAGGCGCTGAAGCCGCACTCCAGCAACGGCGGCGCGCTCGACCTCGAGCGCTTCCGGCACGGGCTCGCCCAGCCCGAGTCGCCCGAGGGCAGTGGCTTCCGCCTGTTCCGGGTCGGCGACGCGGTGTCGCACCGTGGCATCCACGCCGCGATCTACGACGCACGCCGGCTCTGCCAGAACCTCTGACGGGGCCAGAACCTCTGACGGGGCCAGGACCTCTGAGGAGGTCCCCGCACGCCTGAGCGACAGCACGACGAGGGGGCCGGGCCTGTGGCCCGACCCCCTCGTCGTGGGTCCGTCGGGGTGGTGGCGCCGGGTCAGGCGCCGATGCGGGCCAAGGCCTTGGCCCAGGCCGCGACACCGTCGTCGACCTGCTCGGCCGTGACGACGAGCGGCGGGATGAAGCGCACGACGTTGCCCCGGGTGCCGCACGTGAGCAGCAGGAGCCCCTCGTCGATCGAGGCCTGCTGCGCCGCCGAGGCGAGGTCGGCGCGAGGTGAGCCGTCGGGGTCGCAGAACTCCACCCCGACCATCAGCCCGCGTCCCCGGACGTCGGCGACGGTGCTGGTCGAGCCGGCGACGTCGCGCAGACCGGCCATGAGCCGCTCCCCCTGACGCGCCGAGTTCTCGACCAGGCCCTCCTCCTCGACGACCTTCAGCGTGGCCACCGCCGCGGCGCAGGAGACGGCGTTGCCGCCGTACGTCCCGCCCTGCGACCCCGGCCAGGCCTTGCTCATGAGGGCCGTCGGCGCGGCGATCGCGGAGATCGGGAAGCCGCTCGCGATGCCCTTGGCCGTGATGAGCACGTCGGGCACGATGCCCGACGGCTGGTGGCCCCAGAAGGTGCCCGTGCGGCCGACGCCGGTCTGCACCTCGTCGAGCACGAGCACGATGCCGTGCTGGTCGGCCCGCTCCCGCAGACCCTGCAGGAAGCGCAGCGGCGTCGGGAGGTAGCCGCCGTCGCCGAGCACCGGCTCGATGAGGAAGGCCGCGGTGTCGGCCACGGCGCTCTGCGTCTGCAGGAGGTAGTCGAGCTCGCCCAGGGCGAAGTCGACGGCCTGCTCCTCGTCCCAGCCGTAGCGCAGCGCGTACGGGAAGGGAGCGGTGAACACCCCGGACATGAGCGGCGAGAAGCCGCTGCGGAACTTGGTGCCGGCAGTGGTGAGTGACGCAGCCGCGACCGTCCGGCCGTGGAACCCGCCGTGGAAGGTGATGATGTTCGGCTTGCCCGTGGCCATGCGCGCCAGGCGGACGGCCGCCTCGACGGCCTCGCTGCCGCTGTTGGCGTAGAAGACGCTGTCGAGGCCGGGCGGCAGCACGTGGCCGAGCATCTCGGTCAGCTCGAGCATGGGCCCGTGCCGCACCGTCGTGTACTGGCCGTGGATCAGGCGACCCACCTGCTCGCGGGCGGCCTCGACGACGGCCGGGTGGCAGTGACCCGTGCTCGTCACGCCGATGCCGGTCGTGAAGTCGAGCCAGCGCACGCCGTCGGCGTCGTAGACGTAGCTGCCCGACGCGTGGTCGACCAGGACGGGGGTGGCGGTGACGAGCAGGGGGGACAGGGAGGCGCTCATGCGCGGGCTCCTTCACGGATCGGCAGGGAGAGGTACTTGACGTCGAGGAACTCCTCGATGCCCAGGCGGCCGCCCTCGCGGCCCAGGCCCGAGTGCTTGATGCCGCCGAACGGCGCCGACGGCGTGGAGACGAGACCGGTGTTGAGGCCGACCATGCCGACCTCGAGCCGCTCCCCCATCTCGAAGGCGAGGTCGACGTCCTGCGTGATGACGTAGCCGACGAGGCCCCACTCGGTGTCGTTCGCGGCGGCCAGCACCTCCTCGACGGTGTCGAACGTGACGAGCGCGGCGACGGGTCCGAAGATCTCCGTCGACAGCAGCTCAGAGCCGGGCTGCACCTGCATGAGCACGGTCGGCTCCACGAAGTAGCCCGTGCCGGCGGGGACGTTGCCTCCGCCCACCACGCGGGCCCCGCGGCAGATGGCGTCCTCCATGAGCCGGACCACCTTGTCGCGGCTCGCCGCGTCGATCATGGGCCCGACCAGCGTGCCCTCGACCATGCCGTCGCCCACGGGCATCGTGCCCATGCGGTCGGCGAGCCGCTGCGCGAACTCCTCCGCGACCGAGCGGTGCACGAAGATCCGGTTGGCGGCCGTGCAGGCCTCGCCCAGGTGGCGCATCTTGGCCTGGACCGCCGCCTCGACCGCGACGTCGAGGTCGGCGTCGGCGAGGACGATGACGGGTGCGTTGCCGCCGAGCTCGAGCGCCGTGCGCACGACCTGCTTCGAGGCCTGCTCGAGCAGCAGCTTCCCGACCGCGGTCGAACCGGTGAACGAGAGCTTGCGGATGGTGCCACCGGTCAGGACGGGCTCGACGACCTCGGCGGCCCGCGAGGTCGGGACGACGTTCAAGACCCCGGCGGGCAGACCGACGTCGAGCAGGACCTGCGCGAGCGCCAGCGTGGTGAGCGGCGTCTGGGGCGCCGGCTTCAGCACCATCGTGCAGCCGGCCGCGATGGCGGGAGCCACCTTGCGGGCGCCCATGGCGAGCGGGAAGTTCCACGGCGTGATGAGCAGGCAGGGCCCGACGGGCTGCTTGAGCACGAACGTGCGTGCAGTGCCGTCGGGACGGTGGGAGTAGCCGCCGTCCACCCGCACGGCCTCCTCGGCGAACCAGCGGAAGAACTCGGCGGCGTACGCCACCTCCCCGCGCGCCTCGGCGAGCGGCTTGCCCATCTCCGAGGTCATGACGACGGCGAGGTCGTCCTGGCGCCGCATCACCTCCTCGTAGGCGCGGTAGAGCAGCTCCGAGCGCGCGCGGGCCGGCGTCGCGGCCCACGACGCCTGCGCCGCGGCGGCGGCGGCCGTGGCGGCCTGCACGTCGGCGAGCGACGCGTCGGCGACCTCGGTGATCACCTCCTCGGTCGCCGGGTTGACGACCTCCATCCGGGCGGCGTCGGCGGCGTCGCGCCACTCGCCGTCGATGAGCAGCCGGGTCGGCACGGCGGCCAGGACGGCACCGCCCGTCCGCACGGGGTCGACGATGGTCATGATGCGCCCTCCTGGAGCTGGTGTTCGGTCAGTGCCGCGTGGAGCACGTCGGCAAGGTGTCGGGCCTGGACCGTCTCGCCCGAGACGTGGGCGATCTGGGTCTGGCAGCTGAAGCCGTCGGCCACGGCCACGCCGTCGCCGAGCGCCTCGACCTTCGGCACGAGGTCGTGGCCGGCCACCGCCATCGAGGTCGCGTAGTGCTCGGCCTCGAAGCCGAAGTTGCCGGCGAGGCCGCAGCAGCCCTCGACGTCGTCGGTCCGCATCCCGAGGCGGCGCATGACGCCGGTGCTGCTGGTGGCCCCGAACACGGCGTGCTGGTGGCAGTGGGTCTGCGTGAGCACCGACGCCGGCAGCGGCGGCGGCTCCCATCCCGCGTCGAGCCGGGCGTCGACCGCTGCGGCGAAGGTCGTGACGCGCTCGGCGACGCGGCGGGCCTGCGCCGTCGGCACGAGCTCGGGCAGGTCCTTGCGCAGCGCCGCGGCGCAGCTCGGCTCGAGGACGACGATGGGGGCGTCGCCGGTCCGGTCGAGCAGCCGGGCGGTCCGGTCGAGGATGCGGCGGGCCGCCGTGAGCTGGCCCGTCGTGGTCCAGGTGAGCGCGCAGCAGACGCTCGGTGTCGCCCCGACCCGCGCCCCGGAGGCGCGCAGGACGGTCTCGGCGTGCTGCACGAGCGTGGGACGGAACCCGCGCGTGAAGCTGTCGACGAGGAGCAGCAGGTCGGGTGACGCGTCGGACCGCGCGAGCCGCGCCCGCCGCGCGGCGGCGAACCGGGGCAGACGGCGGTGCGGCGTGACGCCGCCGAGGCGCACGGCGAGCAGCCGCAGCGGGCGCACCGCGAGCACGGCGTTCACGAGCGCGGGCACCCGTCCGGCCAGGGCGATCCAGCGCGGCAGCCAGCCGAGCGAGTAGTGCGAGACCGGGCGCAGCCGCCGGTGGTAGGTCTGCTGCAGGACCTCCGACTTGTAGGTGGCCATGTCGACGCCCACGGGGCAGTCCGACGAGCACGCCTTGCAGGAGAGGCAGAGGTCGAGCGCCTCGTGCACCGCGTCGGACGCCCAGGCGTCGGGTCCCAGCGAGCCGTTGACCATGTCCTGCAGCACGCGCGCCCGGCCCCGGGTCGAGTCCTTCTCGTCCTGGGTGGCCCGGAACGACGGGCACATGAACCCGCCGTGGTCGCTGCGGCAGCGCCCGACCCCCACGCAGCGCTGGACCGCGGAGGCGAACCCGCGGTCGTGCGGGTAGGCGAACAGCAGGGGGCGACCGTCGGCGCCGACGGCCTCGTCGGACGCGACGGGCAGCAGGTCGGCGCCGACGGGGCGCGGGTCGACGATGATGCCGGGGTTGAGCAGGCCGAGCGGGTCGAACGCGGCCCGGAAGCGGCCGAACAGCGCGAGCATCTGCGGGCTGTACATGCGACCGAGCAGCTCGCTGCGGGCCCGACCGCGACCCGCCGTGGCGCACGACGAGGTCGGCGGCGGCCCCCACGAACGCGACCAGCTGCGCCCGCCCGGCGTCGGACGCGAGGTCGAAGTCGAGCCGGACGTGCACGCACCCGGCCCCGAAGTGGCCGTAGAGCACGCCGGTCAGGCCGTGCTCGGCGGTCAGCGCCCGGAAGTCGCGCAGGTAGTCGGCCAGCCGCGACGGGTCGACGGCGGCGTCCTCCCACCCGGCCCACGTCTGCGTGGTCGTGTCGGGGCGGGTCGACAGGCCGGCGCCGTCCTCGCGCACGCGCCACAGGGAGGCGCGCTGCGCGGGGTCGTCGACCACGAGCCCCTCCACCAGCCGGCCCGCGGCGCGCAGTGCCGTCAGCAGCTCCTCCGTCCGCGCCTGCACGGCCGCCTGCGTCGGGCCGTCGAGCTCGACGTACAGCCAGGCCCGGCCCTGAGGCAGCGCGGCGACCGAGTCGGGGCCGCGACGGGCGAGCATCGTCGCGACGATTGCGTCGTCGATGCCCTCGGTGGCCGTGGGCTCGAAGGGCAGGATCAGGGGCACGTCGGTCGCGGCGTCGACGACGTCGGCGTACCCGAGGACGAGCAGCGACGTCGCCGCGGGCGGCTCGACCAGCCGGACGGTGGCGGTGACGACGACCGCGCAGGTGCCCTCGGACCCGACGAGGGCCCGCGCGACGTCGAAGCCGCGCTCGGGCAGGAGCTCGTCGAGGTGGAAGCCCGACACCTGGCGTCCGATGCGGCCGAGCTCGGTGCGCAGGATCGCGAGGTTCTCGCGCGCCAGGGCGCGCAGCTCTGCCTCGAGCTCGGCGGCCCGTCGCGCAGCTGCCGCGTCGTCGGGATCGACGGCGGTGACGCCGTCCGCGACCCGCAGGTGGGTGCCGTCGGAGAGCAGCACCTCGACCTCGACGACGTGGCTCGACGTGCGACCCCACCGCACCGAGTGGTTGCCGCAGGCGTCGTTGCCGAGCATCCCGCCGATCGTGGCGCGCGACTTCGACGACGGGTCCGGCGCGAACGCCAGGCCGTGCGGCCGCAGCTCGCGGGCGAGGTCGTCGAGGACCACGCCCGCCTCGACGGTCGCGGTGCGGGCCTCGGGGTCGACGGACAGCACCCGGCGCAGGCTGCGTGACGTGTCGATGACGAGACCCTCGCCGATCGCGTTGCCCGCCATGCTCGTGCCGCCGCCCCGGACGGTCACCGGCACCGCGAGGTCGGCGCAGGCCCGGAGCAGCTGCTGCAGCTCCGCGACGTCGGCGGGGACGGCGACCGCGAGCGGCGCGACCCGGTAGCTCGAGGCGTCGTAGGCGTAGCGCGCCAGGGTGCCCGCGGCGGTGTCGACACGCACGCCGGCGCAGGCGGCGACGAGGCGCGTCCGAAGGTCGTCGTCCGGGGGCGCGAGCAGGGTCGCGGTCATCTCACGTCCGGGCGGCGCGGGCCGCCTCCGCGAAGGCGATCATCGAGGGGAACTCGAGGTCGTAGGAGAACTCGCCCTGCGGCTCGGGCGTGGCGCCCCAGCCCGGTCGCGCGTGGCGACGGTTGATCCAGACCGACGGCAGGCCGTGGCGCTTGGCCGGCACGTGGTCGTGGAAGAGGCTCTGCGCGACGTGGAGCAGCCGCTCGCGCGGCACGCCCATCTCCTCCAGCGCGACGTCGAGCGCCTCGAAGTGGTTCGGGGCGGGCTTGTAGGCCTTGACGTCCTGGGCCGTGATGACGCGGTCCAAGGGGACGTCGAGACGGGCTGCGGAGCCCGCGAAGCTCGCGTGGTCGACGTTGGACAGGATGATCAGCTGGTAGTCCTGCGCGAGCGAGCGCAGCGCCTCGGTGGAGTCCTCGAACGCCGGCCAGTCGGGCACCGAGCCGCCGAGCCGCGCCGCCCAGGCGTCGCTGACGGGGGCACCCAGCTTCTCGCCCGTGCCGCGGAACGCCTCGGCGAGCACGGCGGAGTACAGCCAGTCGCCGTGCTCGGCCTCGACCCGCGCCTCCTGGTCGGCGTACGCCAGCAGCAGGTCCTCGTCGGAGAGGTCGAGCCCGACCTCCGCTGCCCACGGGGAGAGGACGGCGGCGATGCCCGCCTCCCAGTCGATGAGCGTGCCGTAGCAGTCGAAGCTGAGGGCGTCGTAGTCGGCGAGGTCGATGGTCATGCAGGCTCCTTCGTGAGCAGGGGTCGGCGGGTCAGAACGTGTCGAGCGCGTCGGCGACGGTCGTCGCGACGAGCCGGACCTCATCCTCGGTCGTGACGAACGGGGGACAGATCTGCAGCGTGTTGGCGTGGATGGTCCGGGTGAGCACACCGCGGCGGACGCACTCCTGCGCGACGTCGTCGCCCTTCACCTCGTCGACGACCTGGACGCCGGCGAGGAACCCCGCACCGGCACGGACCTCGTGGACCAAGGGATGGTCGGCGAGCGGCTGCACGGCGTCGGCCAGCACCTTCTCGAGGTGGGCGGCGCGCTCGACGAGGCCCTCCTCCTCGAGGACGTCGAGGTTGGCGTGCGCGACGGCGCACGCCGTGGCGTGCCCGGAGTACGTCAGGCCGTGCCGGAACATCGGCGCGTCGTCGCCGTCGAAGAAGCGGTCGGCGACGCGTGGCGCGACGAGCACGGCCCCCAGCGGGGCGTAGCCGGACGTCAGGCCCTTGGCCATGAGCACGAGGTCGGGCTCGAGCGCGTACCGCTCCGAGGCGAACATGACGCCCGTGCGACCGAAGCCGGTGATCACCTCGTCGACGACGAGGAGGACGTCGCGCTCCTGGGCGAAGGCCTGCAGTCCCTCGAGGTAGCCCTCGACAGGGCCGAACACGCCACCCGTGCCGATGACGGGCTCGAGGATGATCGCCGCGACGCGATCGGTCCCGAAGGCGTCGAGCTGGGCGAGGGCCGCGCCGAGGTCGTGGGCGGGGATGCGCAGGGTCTCCGGCACGAGCGAGGCGCTGCCGTAGCCCTCGCGGTTGTAGGGCAGACCCGCGATGCTGGTGCCGAAGCCGTGCAGGCCGTGGTAGGCGGTCTCCCGGCTGACGACGACCGTCTTCTCGGGCCGTCCCTCCAGCTGCCAGTGGCGGCGGACGAGCTTGCAGGCGAGGTCGACGGAGTCGGAGCCACCGCTGGTGAGCATCACCCGACCGCCCTGCACCGGGCCGAGGTCGGCGAGCCGGTCGGCGAGGTCGAGCGCCGGCTCGTTCGCGAAGCGCCCGAACACGTGGTACGTCTCAAGCCGGCGCATCTGCTCGTAGGCGGCCCGCGCGATCCGCTCGCGGCCGTGGCCGACGTTGGCGTGCCAGAGGCTGGCCGTCGCGTCGAGCAGACGCCGACCGTCACTCGTCGTGAGCCACGCGCCGTCGCCGTCGGTGACGACGAGGCGCTGCGCCTGGGACGTCGGCATGTGCGCCTGTCCGTGCCAGAGGGCTCGATCCGTCATGACGCAAACTGTATGACAGTTGAACTGCTAGACGCAAGGACGATTCCTGAATTACTGTGCAGTCATGACGTCACTCGACATCGCCGTCCGGCGCACGACCGCCGCCCAGCAGGTCGCCGAAGGCCTGTCCGACCTCATCATGTCCGGGCACTTCAGCCCGGGCACGCGCCTGCGCGAGAGCGCCATCGCCGCCGAGCTCGGCATCTCCCGCAACACCGTCCGCGAGGCCGTGCGCATCCTCGAGCTGGGCGGCCTGGTCAACTACGAGGTCAACCGCGGCGCCGTCGTCATCGCGCCGACCTCCGAGAGCGTCATGGCGCTCTACGACGCCCGCCTGCACCTGGAGACCGCGGCCGTGCGGGTGCCGCGCGAGAGCGACGAGCTCGGCTCCGTCCGCGAGGCACTCGCCGAGCTGTCACGGGCTGCCGACACTCACCAGGTGCGCGACATCGTGACGGCGGACCTCGCGTTCCACGCGTCGATCGTCGGGCTCCTGCAGAACACCCGGATCGACGACTTCTACCGCGACCTTACGACCGAGCTCAGGTACTACCTGACGGTGCTGTCGAAGGAGACCCGCGAGTACGACGACCCGACGACGATCGTCTCCGAGCACGCCGAGATCCTCGCGGCCATCGAGAGCGGCGACACGACGGCGGCGGCCGAGGCCGTCTTCGCGCACGTCAACCACAACGCCCACCGGGTGTGCGACATCCTCCGCGCCCGCGAGGCGGCCGGCTCCTCCTGACCCTGCGCCCTCGGGCGAGGATCAGGAGGAGTCGGCCCTCGCCAGGACCGGAGCCTCAGGTCGAGCAGTGCGTGTAGTAGTACTGCGACACCTTCGTCGAGGCGTCGAGGTACTCCTCGGACGAGAAGTCCGCGAACGGGCTGGTGCCTCCCGAGCTGCTGGCCGAGGCAGAGCTCGACATGAGGTCGGCGAGGACCTTCACGTCGTCGGCGATCTCCGCCGGTGCGGCCTTGCGCAGCGCCTCGTACTTCGCGGCCGTCTCGTCGAGCTGCTTGCGCAGGGCGTCGAGGTCGGGGGTGCCGCCCTGGCTGTTCAGGTTGTCGAGGCTGCTGAGGCTGCTGTCGCGCAGGTCCTTCATGACCGAGCAGAACTCCTCGGCGTCGCCCGACCCGCTCGCCTCGCCACCGTCGTCGCTGCTCTTGTCGTCGGACGTCCCGGCTGCGGAGGAGGCGACCGAGCTGCTCGAGTCGTCGTCGCCGGTCAGCGCCCGGATGCCGACGTAGCCGCCCGCGACGAGCGCGGCGATGACGCCGAGCACGAGCAGGACGCGGGCGACGCTCGTCCCGCCGCTGCCGGCTCCGTCGCTGCTCCCAGCGCCGTCGCCCCCAGTGCCGCCGCCCCCAGTGCCGTCGCTCTCGAGCGCGACGGGGGTCGGGGTGGTCTGGGTCGGGGTGGTCGGCTGCGCCGCGGGCACGGGTGTTGCAGCCGCAGCCGGCGTGACCTCGGTCGGCGTCGGCTCCAGCGGGACGGTCGGCTCGGCGACGGGCGCGGCGGTCGGCTCCTCGACCGGGACCTCCTCCACCGGGCTCTCCTGCGTGGGGGGCGCGGGCGGGGCCGGCGGTCCCGGCGGCGGAGGCGGCGGGGGCACGGCAGCGGCGCGGGCGGCGATCGCCTCCCGGACGGTGTCGTCGCCGTGCTCGCCGAGCCACTCGAGCAGCCCGTCGTAGGCCTGGGGGTGAGCGGCGATGAGGGGCCACGTGTCGCGGTCGGCCTGGGCGATCTCGTGCAGGCGGGCTGCGGAGGTCCGGGGGTCGGCCGCCTCGCGCTGCAGGTCGTCGTTCGTCATGGTGCGGCTCCGGCGTAGGACGAGTGAGGGGCAGGTGCCACGACCCCAGCTGGGCTCGGGCCGTGGCTCGATAATCTTGCGCCATCGTACGACTTGGCCGGGTCGGGCCGACGCGTGGTCCTGTGCCGTCGCGGTGGGTCGCGGGTCAGCCGAGGAGCGGGCGGACCCCCTCGGCGAACCAGTACGCCTCCTCGACGTGCGGGTAGCCCGAGAGCACGAACTCCTCGATGCCGATGGCGCGGTACTGCTCCACCAGCTCGGCCACCTCGCGGTGCGACCCGACGAGCGCCGTGCCCGCACCGCCGCGGACGAGGCCGACCCCGGCCCACAGCCCCGGCGCGACCTCGAGGTCGTGGGCGTCGCGCGCGTCACGACGTCCCTCGTGCAGGGCACGCATCCGCTGCTGACCCACCGACAACGACGCTCCGAGCGTGTCCTGGGCCTGCGCGACCACCGCCGGGTCGAGCTCGTCGAGCATCTGCTGGGCGACCGCCCACGCCGCCTCGCTGGTGTCGCGCGTGATGACGTGGAGCCGGATCCCGAACCGCAGCTCGCGACCCTGCTCCTTCGCCAGGCCGCGAATCCAGTCGAGCTTCTCCGCCACCAGGTCGACGGGCTCGCCCCACGTCAGGTAGACGTCGACGTGCTTCGCGGCCACCGGTCCCGCAGCCGGCGACGAGCCCCCGAAGTACAGCTCGGGCACGGGGTCGGGCGCCTCGCGGGTGCGGGCGTCGCGGACGTCGTAGTACTCGCCCGTGAAGTCGAATCCGCCGTCCCACGCGCCCCGCACCACCGAGAGGAACTCGTCGGTACGGGCGTAGCGCTGCTCCTGCGTGAGCCGGTCACCGAAGCGCGCCTGCTCCGCCGGCTCCCCGCCGGTGACGACGTTGAGCAGCAGTCGCCCGCCCGACAGCCGTTGGTAGGTCGCGGCCATCTGCGCGGCGAGGGTCGGCTCGATCGAGCCCGGGCGGAACGCGACGAGGAACTTCAGCCGCGACGTCTCGCGCACGAGCGCCGCCGTGGTGAGCCACGCGTCCTCGCACCACGTGCCGGTGGGCGTCAGCACGCCCTCGTAGTCGAGCAGCTCGGCCGTGCGCGCCACCTGCGCGAGGTAGTCGATCGTCGGCGGGCGGAACGCGTTGGCGGTGCCGGCACGGTCGCCCGGGTGGCCGAGGCCGCCGGGCACGCCGTGCCCGCCGCCGACGAGGGTGCGCCCGTCGCCGGTCGTCGGCAGGAACCAGTGGAACGCCGTCATGCTCCGGCTCCCTTCGCGGCGCCGAGCACGGCGTCGTCGTAGCGGTCGTCGAAGTAGTCGGCCAGGCTCACGTCGCGGCTCAGCTGGCCCTGCGCGACGAACGCGTCCCACATGTCCTGCTCCGACGGCACGGCGTCGGAGACCGGGATCGGCTGGTAGGTGC
>SXGT01225155.1_pt1 | contig 15498 bp, 9 predicted proteins | sample 3176221 | NCBI WGS metagenome assembly SXGT01 (sample SAMN11356862, study PRJNA531348) | freshwater metagenome | isolation source: freshwater sample F1-120 | place: China: Fuxian Lake, Yuxi | collected 2017-12-25
CGCGACAAGATCGCCGCCAGCAAGCGCAAGGGCATGTGGATGGGCGGCGTGCCTCCCCTCGGGTACGACGTCGAGAACCGCCGACTGGTGCCCAACGAACGCGAGGCCAAACTCATCCGGCACATCTTTCAGCGCTTCGTTGAACTGGGCTCGGGCACGATGTTGTTCAAGGAGCTGAAGCTCGACGGCGTCACGTCCAAGGCGTGGACCACGCAGGACGGCAAGACGCGCGACGGCAAGCCGATCGACAAGGGGCTGATCTACAAGCTGCTCAACAACCGGACCTACCTGGGCGAGCTGCGCCACAAGGAGCAGTGGTACCAGGCCGAGCATCCACCGATCATCGACCACGAGCTGTGGGACAAGGTGCACGCCATCCTGGCCACCAACGGTCGGGTTCGCGGCAACGCCACGAGGGCGACCGTGCCGTACCTGCTCAAGGGCATCGTCTTCGGCAACGACGGCCGTGCCTTGTCGCCGTTTCACACCACCAAGAAGAACGGTCGCCGCTACCGCTACTACGTGCCGCAGCGCGAGAACAAGGAACACGCGGGCGCGTCTGGGCTGCCACGGCTGCCGGCTGCTGAGCTTGAATCCGCAGTGCTGGATCAACTGCGCGCGGTCCTGCGATCGCCGGATCTCTTGGGGGACGTCCTGCCTCGCGCGATCAAACTCGACCCCAGCCTCGACGAAGCCAAGGTCACCGTCGCCATGACGCGGCTCGACACCATATGGGACCAGCTCTTCCCAGCCGAGCAGACGCGCATCGTCAAACTGCTGGTCGAGAAGGTGATCGTGTCGCCCAACGACCTGGAGGTGCGACTGCGCGCCAACGGCATCGAGCGCCTGGTGCTGGAACTTCAGCCAGCGGGCGCGGCCCAGCCCGAGGATGCATTGGCATGAGCGAAATCCGCATCCAGAAGACGGGCGAGCCCGACGTCATCGCTGCCAGCGATGGGCGGCTGACCTTGTCGATACCGATCCAGATCAAACGGCGCAGCGGGCGCAAGCTGGTCACGCTGCCGATCGACCCGGTGACCGGCGAACCAGCCAAGGCCAGACCTTGGGACACCGCCACCACGCCGTTGCAACTGGCGCTGGCCAGAGGGCACCGCTGGCTGGCCATGCTGGAGTCGGGCGAGGTTAAGTCCCTCAAGGAGATCGCCGCCCGAGAAGGGATCGACAACAGCTACGTCAGCCGGATGGTCAACCTGACGACGTTGGCGCCGGACATCGTGGCTGCCATCCTCGACGACGCCATGCCTAACCACGTCACGCTGTTTGACCTGGCGGTTGACCCGCCGGCGCTGTGGGATGACCAGCGCGCCCGGCTAAGGTAGACCACTTGGCCTGCCGACGATAAAATGTTACCAGGTGCCCACCGTACTTGCACACGAGTAAAAAAAGGCGTCGTCTCACTGTCATTGACAACCTCTCTTTGAGCCTCGTCGTCGGGGACTTAAACGTGTGCGCCTGACCCGAAATCGGCGTGGCACACAGGAAAGGTTCGTTATGACAATCAAAGAGCTCGCGTATTCCGCGCAGCAACATCTCCAGGCCAGCACGGGCAGCTCCCTCAAAAGAGCCCACATCTACGAGCTGCTGGCAGCCTCGTTCGGCTTCAGGTCCTATGCCGCACTCGGCGTTGATGCCGTCTTCACAGCGCGACGTCCGGACGACAAGCGAGCTGGCTCGCCCAGCGCTTTCGTCAGGCGGCGCTGCATCGAGCTTGGGCATCCGCCGGAAGGCGCGGATCTGGTCTCGGTGTCGCTAGGGTCCTTCCTGGCAGAGCGCCAGATTGGCGTCGTGCGGATTTCGGCGTTGATCAGCCAACTGCGAGGGGATTCGTCTAGCCCACAAGACGATCCGAACGGTGACGACACCGAGCAGTTCGGCGACGAGCAAGACGATCGGCTTGGTGCTCGATGGGCAGATGATGACGAGGCTGATCTCGCACCGCTCATGCTCGATGGGTTGGAGGCAGCGGCCAGCAAAGGCAACGCTCTCGCCCACTACGCCCTAGCGCTGATCCATGACCCCGACGACGATGACGACACTGATCGGGGAGCAGGAAGCTCCTACTGGCACTCCCAGGCACAACAGGGTCGTGTGCTGACAGGCGTGGAAAAGGAGTGGGCAGAGGCCCATGCGGCTCGACTCGCTCAAGCGGACAAGTACGCCAGCCATCTTCGCGAGGCTGGTCGACTCGGCAATGAACGCGCGCTCCTCGACTTGGCGGAACGCTTTGGCGACCCGTCATTCTTCGAGCGGCCGCGTCACGATGTTGGTGCTGATCCATCGGCCGTTGCCGAGATTGCCGAACGACTCGGGCGTGTGGCTGATGCGAAGCACTGGCTCACCGTGGCTGCCGAGAATGGGGACACGGACGCCATGCTCCGCCTGATCGAGGAGCACGATCAAGGGGATCTGGCTCGGTGCTGGACTTGGGTGTATCTGTCCAGGCTGGTAGGCACGGACCTCTCCAAGGACGCTCACTACGCGATCAACGAGGACGGGTCGGAGTACGACGATGACGTCGGTGGTCCCGCCTATGCAGCGGGCCGCGACGGCGTAGATCTCGACCATCTCAGTGACGAGCAAGATGCTGCCGCCAGGCAGGCCGCACAGGGTCTGTTCGAGCAGATTCAGCGGGCTGCTGCTGTCGAGCCGAGACGGTAAGGTAGGGACGGCAGCATCCTGGCCGCGGTCGTTCCCCTCCGGGTAGGCAGTGCCGCAATCCAACCGCTTGAACCGTCCGCGCGTAACCCGTTGATTTCAAAGGGGGGCCAGACAGGCCCCCTGTGGACTTCGGGCCTTTCGCGGAGAGCGAGGCCGGAGAGAAGAATGGCATGGAGAGAGCGAAAGGTGGCCGAGAACGGGCCAGATGGCGAACCGGCGAAGTCCGCAGGTTTCCGCAAGAACCCGCGCAAACACGCGGGAACTGTAGCCATCAGACGAAAAAAAGCCCCAACTGAGAACAGTTGGGGCTTCAATAGTGGTGGTGGGCCTGTAACCCGCGCCAAACCTAGCTAACTCAGCGCCTTACAACCGGCGCAAACCCGTGCGGAACGGTGCGGATCACCCCTCTACCTGCGGTGAATCGTAGCAGCAGCTTGACCCGATCACCGCCCGCGATGCCCGCCGCCAGGATCGACGCCAGTTCGATTCCGTGTTGCTCAATCGAACCCGCGTCCGCAATCCGTGCCGGAAGCACCCAATCACGGCTCTATGACTGGCGGGTTTGGCGGCAGCGCCGGGCGTCGACCCTCGGGCAGCGTGGCAGGAAAGCTGGAGTCGAACTGGACGGCGCGGTGATGTTCCGTTTCTTCGTTGAACTTAAAGACTCAACGAATAAAAGGAACAAGCGCCGACCGTGCGCGCTGTCGCCGGAAACGACCTACCGATCAGGCACTCGTACCGGGCGTGCGACTCTGGGCCTTCGCGCCTGGCTGGCGGTCTGGAGGTTGGCTGTCCGGGAGAGGATCCGCAGCATTGCCTGATCGTGGTGGTAGGTCCGGAACGCATCTGCTACCGCGCTGTCGATGAAGGTGGCCGTCATCTGGCCGTCGGCCGGTGCGGACACGACGCCGTCGGGGATGTCTCGTGACCAGCCTCTGGCCGCCCGGTAACCGCTCACCAGGTGCGAAAAATTCGGCCACGCGTGGTCCAGGTGGGCGTCGTCGCTGGTGACCATCACGCCAGTCAACTCGCACTCGACCCGCCCTTGGTCGTCCCCGTACTGGGCGAATGCCTGCTTCTTGGCCTGAATGAGGTCGAGCGCGACGGCCTGCCGGCAGGCACCATAGAAGTCCTGCGACCGGCCCTTGGGCTTGCCCTTGACCGCGTCGATGTAGGAGAAGTCGGTAGCTGTCCCGTCCTGGCGGACGACCCAGAAGCCGGAACTGCTCCAGCCGGTCCCGGTGTTCAGGCGCCGCTCGAAGTGCGCGATCTGGCCGTCCCCCTTGGTTGGTTCGCCGACCGCGTCGAGCACCGGGTCGTACCGCTCGATGAGCGCGACCAGATCGGCGTGGTCACCCTGGTCGGAGACGCGCTGCCCGTCCTGGTACCGGTGCAGCACGGCGTTGTAGTGCTCCAGGGCACTACTCTGGGTCTGGAAGCTCCGGGAACCGATCTCGACGGGCTTTGCCATTCGTTCTCCGATACATCAAGGGGGGCAACTCTTCAGTTTGGATGCCCGCCAGCCAACGTCCACTACTTGATGGCGCAAGGCCAGCCGTTGACCACAAAGCGTCCATCGTCACGGATCCGCCACTCGACCTCACGATTTGGCACGTCTGCCCCTTCGATCGACGCGTCATACCGGTTGGTCAAATAGTGGAATCGTTGATTTGTAGAACCAACCCAGTTCCGACTGCGATCCGGGTTGGCAGACTCGTAGGGGCCGTCGACCAGGACATCAGTCCATGCGAGCAACTCGCGAGCGCCAGGCAGTGACAGTTCATCTAGCTCACTCATCGTGTAGCCGGTGAAAGTCATCACTGACAAGCCAGCACGCGATACACCTTCTGCCACCACTGCGAGACCTTGCGCTTGAAGGAATGGTTCTCCCCCAAGAAGGGTCACGCCCTCCAATCCCCATTCCGACTGAGCTTCAAGCAGTCGGTCGACCATGACTTCCGCCCTGAGGATCTCTCGCTCGACGATCTTCAGGTAGTCGGGGTTGCAGCATCCAACGCAACGCTTGTCGCAACCCTGCACCCACAGCGCCGCGCGCTTTCCCGGTCCCTCCACCTCTGTGCATGGAATCCAAGATGCCAGATTCAGCCAAGACACGAGTTCACTCCAGTTCGAAGTCGAATACTGGCTTCGAGCCGGCCTGCACGACCTTTATGGTTCGCCCCTGTGACTTTTCCGGCGACCCAATCTGATCGAAGAGGAACTGGGCCAGCGGATCAAACAGGTAGATTGTCAAAGCGTTAAGCACGCCGCGCCCACCGCTGGTGCGATCGACCATGCCGACAATGGATTGAAGCGCCTTTGTCTCGTCGATGAACTGCAAAGCGGCAGCTCCCCACTTTTCGGCCAGGCGATGACGAAGGGGCTCGAGCTTCGATCGGGCGATATCGACGAGGAAATTGTCATCCGCCATGAAGTTGAAGGGGATGATGTTTCCCTCGCCGATACGGCCGAGGAGCTCAGGTCGCTTCAGTTCGTTCACAAAGTGAGATCGAACCCTCTCGATGAAAGCAGTACGAACATCCGGGTTGTCGACCTCAATTTGAGCGGCGCCAATATTGGATGTAAAGACGATGACCGTATCCGAGAACAGTACGGTGTCACCCTTGCCATCCGTCAGTCGTCCGTCCTCAAGGATTTGGAGGAACTTGTCAAGAATCCTGGGGTGGGCCTTTTCGATCTCATCGAACAACAACAGCGAGAACGGCCGCTTCTTCACTGCGTTGGTTAGCTGGCCGCCTTCCTCGTAGCCTACATAGCCGGGCGGTGCACCGACCAGGCGTTGGTCAGCGTGCTCGTGATTGAACTCCGACATGTCAAATCGCAGACAAGCCTCATCGTCCCCGAACAGAAACTGCGCAAGCGCCTTCGCCAGTTCAGTCTTGCCCACGCCGGTCGGGCCAACGAAGAACAGAACGCCCTTTGGCGTCCTCTGCTTGCTGGAATGCTGTAACCCAGACAAGCCCGTGTACGCGCGAACAAGAATCTGATTCACCGCATCGATTGCTTGATCCTGACCCTTTACGCGAACCTTCAGCGTCTCAACGGCCTTGCCGAGCTTGTCCCGATTTAGCTGCTCCCAGGGACTATGTCTTTCGCCATAACGATACATACTGACCAGAGACTCCGCACTCATCTTTGGCAGCTGGCGCGAGAGCTTTGCGAGATTGTGAATATCGCGAAGCGTGAGCCCCTCCAGCGAATCGACGATGTCCGCCAACACCCTGCTCTTCGGGAGCACAGGGGGTTCAACGCTGAGAACAGAAGAAAGCTGCAGTACGGCTGCCTCTCGCACCGTCCGGGATGGGAGCGGTAGGTTGATTTCCTTGAAGAGCGGGTTGTTCAGATAAAGCGAAGGGGGCAACACAGAAAGCCCCTGACAAAGGAAGACCATCAGCGTTTGCGGTCGATCCACATCTGCGGGATTGAGGCTGATGTATGCATCCCTTGTGGCTTTGCCCATCAGCAGCAACCAGCCCCTTTCTGCTTCACTCAATGAATTGGCTGGGCCGAACAAGAGATGAGACCAATCCAAGACAAACGCAACCCGATCGGGTCCAGACTGTTTCATCAATCGGGAAACTACAGCCAAGAAGTCCTGCGGAGTAACTTCCAGTGTGGGCGAGTCCTGTCTCGGCTGATTCGACGGCGGAATCGCGCCCATGTCGTACTCGTCCCCGGCTGCTGGCGCGGCCGGTTGTGTCGCAGCAGCAGCCAATTCCCGCCACGTTCTTGCATCGACGCCAGAAACACCGCCAACACGGTCCCAGCGAACGACATGCCGGTAGCCGCGCTGCTTAAGCATGGCATCCACAGCATCGGGCACGCTTCGCCAGCGATCCGCGGCTGACGGGTCAGACACCACATCGACCACGTTGCCGTGCAGAATGATTCCACGCCGAATCCCGCACTCGCGCAGGAATCCGTCTTGCCAAGTTGTCTGCCCAGAAGCCATCTATTTCTCCCTTGTCATTCCAGGTTGGGGCTTGGCATCGCTGTCCTTGTCATCCGGGTTTTCCCAAAGAACGCGCTCGGTCGAAAGCTGGATCCCATATATTGATTGCAATCGGGGAAGGACCGTATCGATGTCCTTCTTACACGCGGAACCTTGGTAGTGATCAAACTTGTAGTTCAGCTTTCCGCTGAGCTCAACTTTGAACAGCGCCTGTGCGCCTGCAGGCCGTCGGCCAAGGATCACCACCTCGTTTGCACTACCTTCTCGCACAAGGCGAGGCTTCTCCGTAACAAAGCCAGCGTCCTCAAGTGCGCGGTAAACCGCCTGCACGACTTCCCGCCGGCAACTCTCGTCGACTACCGCTGAATCAAGCTCTCTGGTGACTTCGACCAGATGCTTGGCGGCATCTTCTGGCGACATCTTGCCGACAGCATCGAGCGACGCGCCCAAGGCCTGTGCGCGCTCGGCAGCACCACCACCGACCAAGGCAATCTGGTCGCGGCATAGCTGCAGAGTCTCTTCCGTAGCGCTCGCTTCGGCGACCCGGGACTCCTGCTCTCTGATCTGATGGGACTTCTTGCCGTACTCGACCTTGACTGCTTTCAACGCGGCTCGCAGGTCGTCGACGGATACGCGACTCGAAGCTCCCATCAGTCGGGATCGAACTTCAGATAGGGACTTGAAGGCCAGTTGCCTTGCAAGCGGATCGGCCCAGGTCGTGATCTCATCCTGCCAGGCAATCTCCAGTTCCTGCCGTGCCTTCGCCTGCTGCTCAACCCGGATGCGTTCCGCCTCGCGAGCGGCTTCCTCTGCCTCGCGTTGCGCCTGAATGAAGGCCTGACGCATCCCACGGGCATGTCGAGGCAACGCGTGTACACGTCGCCCTAGCTCGATGCTCATGTCTCGCGCCGCCGCAGGGTCGCTCTCAACGAGCCGCGTTAGATGCGACAGCTCTCTTTCGATTGCCGAGTATTCGGCCTCAACGTACTCGCCCAGCCCTTGGCTCTGCACGTCGTCCAGTACACCACGATACCTATCAAGGTAACTGCGAGTCGTCTCTCGAACACGCTGGTTAAATATGTCCTGCCGCCGCTTGCGCTCGATTTGATAAAGCGCCTCATGATGTCTGCTCATCTTCGTCCCCTTCCTGTCTCGCGTCTGCCGCCCTGATTCGGAGTTACGCCTCTGTACTCCTCCGGCAACATGGCAGTGATGTTCTCCGCCCGCGCCTTATTGCGAAAGTTCCTGTCCCCGGTTACGACGAGCACATCGCTCAGGCGAAGGTACAGAGCAACCGACAAAATGCGATTGTCCGAAGTAGGCTCCCAATCGGATGGCAAGAGATCGAGCACTTCGGATTCGTAGCTCACCCCCTGCCCAGCGCGCTCCAGGGAGCGAATGGCTGAACGCGCCTTCTGAGCCTTGTCTTCTTCCGCCGATTCCTTGATCCCATCCAACTCTTCGAGCACACGACGGGGGACGACCGGAATGTCGCCCCGTCGCATGGTGGACAACAGGTCCGGCACCTGCATCAAAGCGCTTGTATCGAGCACGACCAGTCTTTGCCCTGATGGCGCAGGATGTGCGAGGCGCTGACTTGCCAACGCGCGCCACGCGCCAACCATCGTCTCGAATTGAGCCACCCTGCTCATCGCGTCGCCAGCAAGCGCTGGTCGCATTCCTCGAACCACTTCGCTTGCTGTCTGCCACCTGCCAACGCTGGCCAGCGCAGATGTCTTCACTCCCTGGAGGCTCAGGTTGCCACTCGCTGCATCTTCCAGGGACTTCAAGCCAACATCGCGAAGTACCGCCTGGTGGGCAGACCTGATGAGCTCGATGGGCTGAGCATATGAATGCGGGCCGAACAGTGTCAGCGCTCCATCGGAAAAGGCGTCCGTGATCCACCTTTGCAAAAGTGCGTCACCGACAACGCGGTCTGGCAACACGAACGACGCTCCCGTTGCCTCGCGAAGTCTCTCCAGTGACTCGACATCCGAAACTGTGCCGCAATGCGCCAAGAGCGCCTGCATGACATCACCGGACCTGGTAGGCAGCAGTCGATCGATATCCCTGAGCCAGACCAGAATGTCGTCAAACGCAACCTCTTCATCTAAATGCGAAATTGCGGCAATCAGTTGATCGCTCAGCGCGCTGTGCCAATCGGGCCTCCAGTCTTGTTCTGATCGAGGAGAGAACCGTTCCAGAGCTAACGCAAAGCCGGATGCATCCGCAATCAGTTCCTTCAGCGCCAGTGCGGCCACTCTAGAGCGCCAGCGCGAGATGGTCCCCTGCGGTGGCTCCCAAATTGCGGCAAGTGCAAAGACATCGGCATCCTGACTGCTATTCAGGCCTGATTGCAGCGCAGACTGAATTGCACTCCAGACATGAAGACTCGTATTCTTGTCTGCAGTCAAATCCAACACTGCTCTTCGTTCCTGGCCTGCCCAAAAGACCTTTGCCAATCCAGTCAGATGGGCCTCTGGCGAGTGATCCTCGTTGCGGAGGATCAGGCCATCAAACCCTTGGGGCAGATCCGATGGCATCGCCATCTCAAGCCAGATGGTTCCCTGTTTCGAAGGCAGTCGGCGAACTCCACGATCAACACTTTTGAACAGCGCGGTCAGACGCTGGATAACGTGCCCCTCCTTTTTCAGCAGAACCAAGTCTTCGTCAACGTGCCGTTCCAACTGGGCTTCATCGACCAGCACTCTCAGTGTCATTCTCGGTGAATCAACTGGAGTACCCGCTTGCGTGGACCCGTTTCCCAGCGGCGCTATTGCAATTGCGCTACTGAAACTTGTCTGACTGAGAGTCGGCCAACCTGACGATGCGTCGCTTGCGAGGAGTGGTTCGAGAATGTGCTGCCAGATCACATCGGGATTTGCCAAGGCCAACCATCGATCAAGATCAGGTGATCCCTGTGCCTTGATGGTAAGTACGCCCGACTCATCGCATTCGAGACTGATTTGGTGCCGCTCCCAGACCACACCGATTACCCGGGACTGGACAGAGTGAATCTCGGTACTCGGCGACTTCCAGGCATGCCGCTCGCCCGCCACAGCCTCCCGCACCAGCGCAGAACAGTCCGAAGGCTGGAGCACCGCATCGCTCACAAATGGCTTGGTGGGAGTTTGGGACGGGCGGTTGTCCAAGCGTTGCGATTTGACAGAATTCGACAGCGGGAAAAACCGGTGCGTGACAGTTGCCTGCTGTGATCGACTCGGTAGTCGATCGCGCTCTAGAAAGGCAAATCCATCGGCTGTGAGGGACAGGTCAGCCAGACGGATGGTCATGTAGTCTTGCGAACCAGGGTTTGCCAAGACCCCCATATAGATCAGGTTCTCAACGCTCGGCCCGACCAGCTCGTTTGCAGAAGCCACGCCAAGCTGCTGTTCGAAAATCTGGGACAGGGTCATCCTGGCGATCTCAGGCGTAGTCCTGTACCGCCCACACAGTCTCATCACCATCCGCTCGAACACCGTAGGTGTGCGGACCGTCTGGTATGTCACATCGGACTCAATCTCGTACAGAGGCAGGCCGACAGAAAAGGCACCCAATTTCATCGCCGGTCACCTCGATTCCCATATCCAGGGCGCGGTGCAAATTGACGCTGGCCAGGCCCGTCCTTTCGCATCAATCGGCTTGCCGGGATCAGTCGGGCATCCCTATCCAGCTGGTTCAGAATGTCCTTGTAGACCATCCGCGTGGACGAGCCTTCCCGGTCCATGTATGGCAAAGTCACTTCGTACGACTCGTACATGCTTCTCGCGCCAAAGACGATCAGCAGCTCTTGCGCTCGCGAGAACGCAACGTTGATGAACTCGTAGCGCGCCACGTTCGCTCGGCTGGATCTGCGCCTTGCTGTGCCACCGCTGCTCTTCGAGTCGACTCCGTCGTTGCGTACCAAGCTGACGAGGATGATTGGCTTCTCTTTGCCTTGATAGCGAATGACGGTGTTGACTTCGACGTCGAGGCAGTCAAATCGGCCAGACGGCTTCACCGCGCGGATTGCCTCACGGATCAGCCGACACTGACGCGCGTAGAACGAAACGACGCCGACGTTCCGTCGCTTCTGCGGGGAATAGCCGGTGAGCGCGCACTGCTTGTCAAGTTGGACCAGGGTGTGTGCGATCAAGTCCGCTTCGAGACGGTTACTGCGCGCGGGCTTACCGTTGCTGTCGACATCCTCCTTATGAATCTGGTCATCCAGATTCCGCGAGGTATCGACCCATAGCACGTGATCTGCAGTGGTGACGACAGGCTGGTTGTTTTTGTCGACCAGCGTCAGATGGTGGGCGCGTTGCACATCCGGATTGGTGAGACCACATACAAGCCGTTGCTCGTAAAAGTGGTTGATCATCGCCATGATCTGCGGGTGCATGCGGAACTGAACTTCCAGGCGCGCCCGTATAGCGTCATCTGCCGCTTCGAAATGCGACTTGAACAAGGACGCCGTGACCATCTTTTCAAACCGATGGAGGTTTTGACGTGTCAAAGAACTCCTGCTCTCTTGTTCGTCCTCCTCCGCCTCGTCCACGACGTCACTGAACGTCTGCGCGTCTGTCCCCTCCTGAAACAATGGGGGAAGTTGCCGATGGTCGCCGACCAGGATGGAACGGCGCGCACGCATCAACGGCAGCAGCATCTCTAGCGGCGTCGCTTTGCTGACCTCGTCGATGATGGCCACATCAAAGCTGACCTGGCCCGACTCCTCCAGGGTCTGCTCGCGCTCGTTACAAGTAATAGCGACCACATTGCACTGCGGCACATAGATTTCTTTGAAGTGCTCCCAATCCGCCTGGTAGGAACCTGGGCGCCGAAGGTCGGTAACCCAGTCTTGCAGGAGCGGGCCCCAGACCTTCTGCACTGCTTGCTGACCCCCAATTTGCTCCCTCAAGGCGCCAGCTTCGCGCTCACGTAAAGCAATCTGCTGCGTGAGCAGCACTCCGACATCACTTTGCTGATCCTGATGCGCGCCAGACGACGAAAGCGCGTCGAGTAGCTCCACACCTCGTGCATGGCAGGCGGCTAGGGCTTGGTGAACCCGAGGTTCTTTTAGGCTGTGCTGTTCAAGGTCCCGCTCGCGCTGCCTCCACTCAGACTCGTCAACCTCGGGTGCCACACAAATCTCAAGGAGCTTGTCGGCTTCCGCCATCAGGCGCTTCAAGGCAGCTTGAATGGCTTCCCCCGCACTGTTCAACGACGTGAGGCGATCGGCCAAATCGTTGCCAGCTCGCTCGGCGTTGTCGATTGAAGCGGACCACCTGTCTGCGTCGACAAAAAGGTCCCCGTACAACCCGGGATTCAGGCCTCCAGCCGAATTGGCGCGCACTTGTTTGATTTCCTGGCGCTTGGCCCTCCAGGCGGGCACCAAGCTCTCGTCATCGTCTACACGAACAGCGAGTGCCTTCTCCTCAGCCTCGAGTTGTGCCAGTCGGATGGCTACATCTGGACTCTGAAGCGGGCGAGCCCCTGCAGCATGCAAGCGCACGACATCGTTTCCCAGGTCCTTCAGCCGCGCACTGAGCTTGTTCCAGAACCTGAGCAATCCAGCGAGCATCAACGGGCGCTGCTGCGGCACAGCCTCCCAGTCCGCGCTTGAGACAGGCAGCTTCGATCTCGCGGCGGACAGTCTGAACAAGGCGGTGGCCAGTTCCGAGGACTGTGGCTCCGGCAGTGACCAACCTTCGGGAATGTCGCCGTCGCCGGCGACGAGAAACTCCTTGAAGGCAAGCAGTCGATTTCGTCGCTGCTTCACATCCTCACTTTTCTGAGCCTGCTCCTGAAGTCGCTGCCAGGCGCGATCTCTTTCCAGCTTCGCTCGGGCGCGATCTTGCTCGAACCGTACGATTCCCTGCTCGGCGTCCCCGATGTCGCGTCGCACGTACTCAGCCCTGTCTAGCCAAGATTGAAGCTGATTCAGCCGCTCAGAGGATTCGTGCCATGGCCGAAGGAACCGTTCCTCCGAGTGCTCAGCCAGTGATGAGTAGTACCGCGACAAGGCGGCTTGCTGTACGAACGACTTACCTTCTCCCGACACCTTGTCCAAGTCCCGCGCAAGACGAATCACACGCAAGTCTGGGTGTTTGCCGAGTCGATCAAGCGCGTTGTCGACAGCAGTGTGGGCCTGGCTCGCCAACAGGACTCGCTCGCCTCTGCGAGCCAGTTGCATGATGGCTTCCGCAATCACGGTCGTCTTGCCCGTACCTGGCGGGCCTTGAATCAAACAAAGGTCAGGCGCGGTAATGATCTTCTCGACCGCCTCCTTCTGAAATGGGTTCAGGTCATCTCGGAACCACTGTGAGACTTTCTCGGTGGTCGTTGGATACTTGGCTTGCTTGACGTCGAACAGATACGACGACAGGTAAGGTGCATAGCCGCCTTGGTCCTGCAGGCGCTTGATGGCCATTTCGTGGCGCCGGATCAGGGCAAGATCCCCTGCCGCAGACACCGACAGGAAACCCTGCTCCGGAATTCTGGACAGCAGCATCCGCTGAGTTGCCGGAACATCCTCGGCGACCGTCATCTGATTCTGGTCATCCTCTGACAGGCCCACGGCCACTTCCGCGAAAAAAGGTGTCGGCCATTCGCAGTCTTTGATCTTTTCTGCGTGTGGCCCCAGCTTCGTCATCGCCTCCGGTTGACCCAACTCAAAGCCCCGGGGCGCTTTCTTCGCAGCATCCCGATCGTCGATACGGAACGTCCAGGCATCCACAGAGACATTGAGGTCGAACGCCATCACGTCCTGCCTGGACAGGGATCGATGCACGTCGCGCAGGTACTCCTCACTCTCCCCGATCACCTTGAAGACCACCCGGTCGTCTTGCCACTCGCGTTGGATGAATCGCAGCCCGCGTGTCTTCTCCGACACGAGTTTGCGTTTCCATTTCAGGAAGTCGCTCCAGTCGGTCAGCTTCTCACGCGTTGTGATCGAGATGGGCGGCAACTCATGGGCCAACTCGCGCGTGAGGGCGTTGTTGATTCGCTGGATGCGTGGTGGCTGCGGGTTGTCCTGGTATACGACCACCGGGAGGCTGCGCTCATAGGTGTGCCCCGGCGCATCTGCGACTTCATACAAGTCCTGGATCATGAACACAGGGCTGGCTACTCGCGTTGGCCAGAATCCTCGCGCGGCCAGCGAGCATCCCCTTGGGAAAGGCCAGGGCTGTTCCGGGCTGATCACCGGACGCAGAGCGAGATTTAAATTCTCATCGGGCCGGTTTTCGATGCTGAGGTTTGCCGCGTGGTACTCCATGGGCATGCCATGGGGAAACACCAGGTTCAACACGTCCTGGATGCCGTCTCCCTCCGTCAGAAAATCGCGAAACTGTGGGTGCCGTCGCGCCAACTCCCACACCGTTCGGGCGAGTCTGTCGCGGTTTCGGTCGTCAACCCAAACGTAAAGATTGGCCATGGTCTAGGAACTTCACTCGTGGACGCGGGTGGGGCGGGCGCTGAAAGCACATGCTACTTGCGCCTTTTTTGAAGTTCCGGGCGTCGCACATAGTTATCACAAAGCGACGGACCAACAAACTAGAACGCATTTATAGACACATTCTAGTGCAGACCATATACTTCCCGCAATGCCCCGCACAAGCTTTCGCTAACCCGAACGAGCCCCCAGGATGTCGAACGAACAGCTAGCAGAACTCACCCAGCCGCAGCGCGACCGCCTCGCGTTCGTGGAGTTGCGTGTGCGCTTCATTGGGGAGATCCGCCGTCAGGACCTGGTTTCGCGCTTTGGCATCCAGTCGGCGGCAGCCAGCCGGGATCTGGCGCTCTACAAGGACCTGGCCCCCGGCAACATCGACTACGACTCCAAGGGCAAGTCCTACATCCTGGGCCCGGACTTTCGCCCGGTCTTCGACTTCCCGCCAGAGCGTGTGCTGTCCTGGCTGACCCAGGGCTTCGGCGACGGCGAGCCGATGCGGCTCAAGGCTTGGGTGGCCAGCGAGAGCCCGTCGCGGCTGACGCACCCGGATCTGGACGTGCTGGCGAGCGTGACTCGGGCGATACACCAGGAATGCCCGCTGGCGATCGAGTACCACTCCATCTCGAACGGCAAGGCTGAACGCCAGATCGTGCCGTTCGCGCTGATCGACAACGGCCTGAGGTGGCACGTTCGCGCCTTTGACCGCAAGTCGAAGGAATTCCGCGACTTCGTGATCACGCGCATCAAGCAACCGCAGGTGTTGAAGGGCGAGAAGCCAGCGCCGCATGAACTCAGCGACCAGGACATTCAGTGGACCCGCATCGTGGAGCTGGACTTGGTCCCCCACCCCGATCAGCCGCGACCTGAGATCACCGAGATGGACTACCGCATGGAGGATGGCTCTTTGCGGTTGAAGCTGCGTGCAGCCACCGCTGGGTACATCTTGCGCAAGTGGAGCGTGGACTGTTCGCCCGACCACAGTCTGCGTGGCCACGAGTACCGGCTGTGGCTGAAAGATCCGCTGGCGATCTATGGCGTCAAGAACGCCGTGCTGGCCCCTGGCTACCGGTCTCCTGACCAACAGCGGCTCGAAGCCGCGTCGGACTGAGGGGCGCTGCATGCTGGCAAAACTCGAACGACTCATCGGCGAAATCGGCGACCTCAACAGCAAGCTGGTTCTGCTGGTCGGTGCAAGCCGCAGCGGCAAGACCAAGCTGCTGTGCGAGCTGGGCACCAAGCTCAACATCGAGCCCCTGAATGTGGGCCTGGAGCTGGGCCGCCGGTTGGCTGCGACGCCGATCAACAAGCGGGGTTTCTCGGCCGGCGAGTTGCTGCGTGAGATCGCCGACGAGGAGCGCGCCGACGATCCGCTGCTGCTGGACAACCTCGAACTGCTGTTCGAGAAGGGCCTGCA
>SXGT01367186.1_pt1 | contig 15497 bp, 14 predicted proteins | sample 3176221 | NCBI WGS metagenome assembly SXGT01 (sample SAMN11356862, study PRJNA531348) | freshwater metagenome | isolation source: freshwater sample F1-120 | place: China: Fuxian Lake, Yuxi | collected 2017-12-25
GGGCCGGGGTGAGGGTCTGGCCTCAAGTCAAGTGCAAGCCGACACGCGGGCCGCGTGTGGCTACTCAACAAAAAAACCCTGAAACCCGCGAGGGGCTTCAGGGCGATTGTATCCGCGATTTTGTCGCTGCCCCTAAGCCCTCAGGCCCCCAATAATAATCACGACGCCGACGCCGTATGGGCGAGCATTATCGCGGCTCTGCGTGTTATTTGGAGAAGTGAGCATAGGAATTCGTTCCAGCGACTAAAACTAGCCTACGTCACACCCGGACAAGTGTCAACGGTTGTGGGTTCGGTATAATCAGCTTCAACGAACACCTGCGAATCTTCCCTCGGAGCCCGACCTTTCATGGAAGCCGCCCCTCTCGAATTCCTTAAACGCCTCCTCGATATCCCCAGCCCCTCCGGCTATGAAAAGCCGGCTCAGGATGTAGTCCGGCAATATGTATCCGACTTTGCCGACAAGGTGACCACGGATCTGCATGGCAACGTCATCGCGGCGAAGAATCCGGGGGCCAAGCTTCGCGTCATGTTCGCCGGCCACTGCGACCAGATCGGCATGGTGGTGACCCACATCAACGACAACGGCTTCCTCCACGCCCAAACCATCGGCGGTTGGGACGCCCAGCAGCTTATCGGCCAGCGGATGGTAATCTGGACGAGCGGCGGACCAATCCCGGCCGTCATCAGCCGCAAGCCGATTCATCTGCTGACCGACGAAGAGCGGAAGCAGGTCGTCAAGCTGGAGGATCTATGGCTTGACATTGGAGCCAAGACAAAGGCAGAAGCGGCGGAGGCGGTGCGGGTTGGCGATCCCGTCACGCTCAAGCTTGGCTTTCAGGAGATGCGGAACGGCCTGGCCAATGCGCCGCAAATGGATAATAAGACTGGCCTCTGGGTCTGCATCGAAGCTCTGCGCCGAGCTGCCAAGCAGCCGCTGAAGTGCTCGGTCTTTGCGGTCTCCACCGTGGCCGAGGAAATCGGTCTGCGGGGAGCGCAAACGGCGGCTTTCGGAATCGACCCGCAAGTCGGCATCGCTGTCGATGTAACCCACGCCACTGACTGCCCGAGTATCGACAAGAAACAACAGGGCGACATCGCCCTCGGCAGCGGCCCGGTAGTCTTCCGCGGTCCGAACATGAATCCCGTCGTCACTGAGCGGCTGATTCAACTTGCGAAGGAACATTGCCTGAGCTATCAGCTCGCCGCCAGCGGCAAGGCCGTACCCAATGACGCCAACGCGCTGCAAATCAACCGAGCGGGTGTGGCGACGGGCCTTGTAAGCATCCCCAACCGCTACATGCATAGTGCGGTGGAGATGGTGTCGCTCGACGATATTGATAGAGCGGCGGATCTGCTGGCGGCATTCGTGACGAGCCTGGATGGCAGCGAGGACTTTACGCCGTAGCTTAGCCGCCGCGTCCACGCGGTGCATTCCCCGCGTGGACGCGGGGGCTAAGCGTTTCAATCATGCGTTCGATTTCCTGCCGCATGTTATAGCCGTGCGGGCTGATGCGTACGCCGCCGCCGCGGCAACTGGTGACGATGCCGGCGGCAAGTAGTGCCTTGCGAATCTCAGCGGGGTCTTGCCCGGGAATCTGGAATGTGACAATTCCAGAGCGATTCTCTGCTTCTCGCGGGCTGAGGAGAACCGCCCCCAGCAACGAAAGCCGCTCGCAAGCATAGTCGGTAATGGCAAGCACCAAGTCGGCGACTGGGGATCCTGTCGGTCCCACACCAAGTTCCGACAGCAAATCCAAACTTGCTCCCAGTCCAGTCATTCCTGCCATGTTCTGAGTCCCTCCCTCGTATTTTGCTGCCGAGGGACGGAGGTTCATCTCCGAGGAAAAGCCCCCGCTGCTAGGAACACTGTGCCAGCCGACACCGAGTGGGCGAAGGAGTTCCAAATGCTCGCCGCGGATGTAGAGCAGTCCCGCCCCTTCCGGCCCAAGCAGCCACTTATGCCCGTCCGCGGCAAAGAAGTCGATGCCGGTCGCCTCGACGTCCAGCGGAAATACTCCAAGACCCTGAATGGCATCGAGAAAAAACAGGCACCCCTTACGGTGGCACATTTCGGCCATGACCCTCGGATCAATCCGCCAGCCACTGGCGAACCCAACCCAGCTCAGCGACACCAAGCGAGTCCGACTGTCGATGGCGTCGTTCACGCGGTTTAAGTCCACCCGGCCGCCGTCAACAGGCACTTTTCGGGTCTCCACGCCGCGGCTGGCGAGGTTCATCCAGGGGAAGAGGTTAGAAGGAAACTCGTTGGCGAGCGTGACGACATTGTCTCCTTCTGTCCACGGAAAACCCTCGGCTACCAGGCTTATTCCGATGGTGGTGTTTGGCACCAGCGCGATCTCTTCGACCTCCGCCCCCACCAGGTTCGCGGCGGCCAGACGGGTCCGTTCCACTTGCTGCGACCAACTTTGCCAGGGAACATCCCCTTCCTCTGCCGCCTCCTGCAGCCAGGCGGCAATGGCGACTCTGACTGGCTCGGGCAGCGGGGCAACGGCTCCGTGGTCGAAGTAGGCCCATTTGGCCGTGACGGGCATCTGGGACCGAAAACGAGCCTGAACGTCCTGAAGATTGGGAGCGAGCATATTCGCCTCAAAAAACTGCTTTCAAAGCCACTTAGCCCCTACAAGCCGCAAAATCCTGCCAGAAAGGGCTTAGCATACGTGACATCCGCCGAACCCGAATTATACTTACGCGGTATGTCATCGAGCGAATCGGCGGCTGGCCGTGCATCATTGAGGACGCTGCGAATGCCCAAGGCGTTGTGTTTGTCGGGGATGGTAGTGTCCATTCTCATCGCCCTACTATTCTTGACCGACCTGGTCGCGTCGCTTGTTGCGCCGTCCATGGCACCGTTTCGCGGTGTGAGCTGGCTCATGGATATCTCGCTCCTCGTTTGCGCCGGCACATTGGGAGTGATGAGCTGGCTGACATTTCGAGAGCAGGTGTAGAGGGGGTCAGGAGGGGTTTTCGCGGATCGCTTCCAACTATCGCGCGCGAACTCCACCCGCGAAAACTCCTCCCGACCCCGTTACGCCGCCAAGACCGACCGGCTGGGTTGGGAAGCGCGGCGATTAAGGTATTCGCGGGCAAATTCTCCCAGGGTGACAAAGCGAAACTGTTTCTCGGACTGCATCTGCCCAAGATCCCGCATGAATCTTGCTGCCGCGGGGAGTCCCAGGTCGGAAAGCTCCGCCAGCTTGCCGGCATCCAGAACCAGATGTAGCGGCGATGCCCATTGAACTGCCCGCTTCAGCCTTTGCTGAAAGGCCCAAGGATCTGCCTGCCACCAGGAACCGGATCGCGGAATGAGGGTAGGGCTTGGCACTTGCCAGGTGCTGAATCGCCTGGTTTCCTGGCGGGAATCGGCAGGCTTGGCCGACGCAGCAACAGCCGGCCCGCGAACCGCGGTAATGCCGTTTCCCAGGAGCAGGTTCAGGTCGAGGTGCTCGGCAGTCTGCCGCAGCAAAAGCGTGGAGACTTCCAGCCCAGCACGGCGAGCGCCTGCGAACCGTCGCTCAAATTCCTGCGCCAGCCGGGAAGGGGTTGTGCCATCACCTAGCCAGAAACGCTCCCCCAAAACAGCGACCTCATGCGGGGATCTGGCGGTCAAAATCACATCCCGGGCGGCTGAGAGTGCTGGGTTAGAGACTCCCCATGTCGCGGGTATGCATTGGCTATCAAGCAGTTCGATCAGGCCCGCCGTCACCGCCTCCAGCCGCTGCTGCCCTTGGCTTGTCTGCCAACCAATGGCCATTTCCAGGTCAATAGAAAGCGTAACCTCGATACCGCCAACTGCCTTACTCACTTGACGCCCCCTCGCGACTCCCATGGCCGCTCCTATCTACCATCGGAAGGACAATTCCGCTGGCTCGAAGGAACTTTCACGGGACATTGCAGCCGTTAAGTCGTTCATAGAGATACCTGTTCATTCTCCTCTCTGCAGCCAGGGCAATAGTCCACGACGGAAGTGCGAAGTAAGTGGAAATGCCAAAAAGGCGCAGTGTTTCCCCCACCAAACGGCTATACTAGCGGATGAGGCCCAGCCGACGCTTAATCAAATCTGCGGCCGGCGGACGATCGACCAAGGGCCTCCCAACTGTCGTGAGATTCCTCCGTGGATAATATTCTCGAGCCCGGTCCAGTCGCGGATTCCTCCGCCGCGCTGCTGGCACCGGCGGCGACAGTCAAACCCAGCACCGCGCCCAAGGGCTCAAACGGCCAGAGAGATGCCCAAGCGAAAGAAGAGAAGGCCAAAGCAGCCCCACCGGCCGAGCAGGAAGAGGAGTATGAAGACCTCTCCGCCGGCTTTCGCATCCGCAGGTGGCTGCGGAGCTCGGCCGCCATGTTTGTTTCAGCGGCCGTCCACATGGTATTTGTCATTGGATTGTCGTTTTACGTCGTTGACCAAAAAGTCATTGAGGAAATGCACGAGGTTATTGCCGAGGCACTTGTTGAGCCCGAGCAACAGGAAATGCAGGTCATCGAGCTGGAAAAACAGCTCACCGAGGTCTCCGAGACGACGACTCAAGTCTTCAGCAGTTCTCCCATCGTGGGGGAAGTTGGTGCCTCCGGCCCACAGGGAATGGTCGGCACTCCCACCATGGACAAGGCTCTCTATGAGCAAGTCGTCAATGCAGAAGTAAACATCGAAGGGATTTTCATCGATACCCCTTCCAGCAAAACGCTGATTGTCGAAGCCCCTGATGGCATGATTGGGGACGCCCGCGCCGTTGTCGACAGCTATGAAGAAGCCCTCGACCAGTTGACCCAGGAGATCCTTTGGATGCTCAACAAGGGGAAAGTCCTGGTCATCTGGAACTTTGACCAGTCCGAGAGCATGAAGAACGACCAGAAGGAAATCCGGGAACGGATTGAGCATGTTTACAAGGAACTGGGGCTGCTCAAACGGGGCCAGGACGACTCGCTGGAGACTGCCGTCACCAGTTATGGCGGGGAATGGATGAACCATACTCGTCGGCCTTCCCATGATATGACGGAAATTCGCCAGGCAATCTCCGAGGTTCCCAATGATCCCTCCGGTAAGGAAATCATGTGCTCCGCCATTGGGCAGTCCATCACGGTTTTCCAACCTTATTGTGTGCGGACCGACCGTCAGATGGCCCTCATCATCCTGACCGATGAAAGCGGCGACCGACTCGACAATGACACGCAGCTAGAACGGGCTCTCGCAGTTGCCAAGGCCGCCCGCTGCAAGCTTTATGTTCTCGGCCGCGAAGCCATCTTTGGATACCCCTTCGCCCATGTCCGCTGGAGTCAGCCGGTGACGGGGCACGAGCACTGGATTCCCATCGACCGCGGGCCGGAAACAGCCTTCGCGGAGCAATTGCAAACGGATGGTTTTCACCGGCGATACGACGCCCATCCTAGCGGCTTTGGGCCGTATGAGTGTTCTCGCTTGGGCCGCGAAACAGGTGGCATCTTTTTCATGTTGCCGAGCCTGGAGACGGATCTAGTCCGTGGAGAAAAGCGGAAGTATGCCTTGGAAGCGATGCGCCGTTATCTGCCTGACCTGCGTTCGCGACTGGAAGTGAAGCAGGAAATTGACGAGTCGCTGCTGCGGACGATGCTTGAAAAAGTGGTCTATGATCTCAATCCCTACGAACCGGAGATTGCCAAGATCATCGAGATGCGGGTCCGGTTCTCGCCCGACTATCCGTCATTCAAACAACAAGCCATCATCGAGCAAGCCAAGGCCATCATCTATCTCGAATACCTCGGCCGCGTGGAAAAGACGATTGCCAAAATGGAAAAGCAACGGCGTGAAGAAACTTCGCCCAGGTGGCAGGCCAATTACGATTTAATGTACGCGCAGGTCATCGCCTACCAGGCGCGGATGTTTGAATACGGAGCCTACCTGGAGGAATTCATCCGTAACCCCAAGACGGTGCCGCTCTTGAAAGCTCCCAACCTGCATCTGGCCGCTTGGGACATCAACACGCGGCAGAAGACGATTACCGGGGACAAAATCAAGCACCACGTGGACCGGGCCACCGCGATGTTCCACGCCATTCAGGAAACGCATGCCGGTACGCCTTGGGCGGCGCGCGCCGAGAGCGAGCTTAAGCGAGGTTACGGTGTGGAGTTGCTCGAAGTTTATCACGGACCTCCCCGCATCATTCCCCCAGGCACACCCATCCCGCCCGTGCCCAAGCTATAGTCGCCTTTCGCTCCGCGAAAGGCGACAATTCATGGAACGCGACTTTCTCCGCCGCCTACTTCCTCGACTGCCATCGCATCCGCGGCTCTTGCTGGGACCAGGGGATGATGCTGCCTTGCTGGCGCTGGCCAAAGACAACGCCTGGGTCGTGACGACCGACATGCTCATGGACGGCGTCGACTTTGAGTTGCACCGGCATGATGCCCGGCGGATTGGCCGAAAGTCGCTGGCGGTGAACCTGAGCGATCTGGCCGCGATGGCTGCTCGACCGGTGGGGGCTGTGATTTCGCTCGCTCTGCCACGCAGCTGCGGTGAAGCATTGGCTTTAGAACTCTATGAAGGACTCATTCCGCTGGCGGAAGAATTCGAAACGGCGATCGCGGGAGGGGACACGAACAGTTGGAACGGGCCGCTGGTCACCAGCATCACGGCGATTGGCGAAGTGGTCCCCGGCAAGGAATGGAGGCGAAGCGGCGCAAAGCCTGGGGACGAGATTCTCGTCACCGGCTCCTTTGGCGGCAGCATTTTGGGGAAGCATTTGGACTTTACGCCGCGAGTTCGCGAAGCGATGGTGCTGGCAGAGAAGTATGAGATTCATGCCGCCATGGATGTGAGCGACGGACTTTCGCTGGACCTTTCGCGGATGTGCGAAGCAAGCGGTTGTGGGGCTGTGCTGGATTTGAGCCTGGTTCCTATAGCTGCGGCTGCCCATGAGCTTGCGGCTCAAGAGCAGGGTGGACCATCCGCGCTTGACCACGCGCTTTCGGACGGCGAAGACTTCGAGCTGATTCTGGCCGTGTCCCCAGCGGTCGCCGAACAACTGCTCGCCTCCCAGCCGCTCGGCGTCCCCCTCACGCGCATCGGCCGCTTCGTGAAACAACCTGGCCTCTGGCAACAGGTTAGCGGCGGTCCCCTCCTGCCGCTTTCGCCGCGAGGCTACGAACATCAGCTCTAACATGCAAGAGTATGTCTTCTACTCCGAGAGTCTCGCCGATACCGACCGGCTCGGCGCTGCCCTTGCCACCGCATTGCCGGATGGGGCGGTGGTTGCCCTTTGCGGCACGCTCGGCGCTGGAAAAACCCGTCTCGTCCAGGCGCTCGCCGCTGCTTGCGGCATTGACCGGAGCGAAGTTGTCAGTCCCACCTTCGTCCTCTGCCACGAACACACCGGCAGCCGCACGCTCTTTCATTTCGATGTTTACCGGCTCTCGGGGAATGACGAATTCCAGCGGCTGGGTCCGCAAGAATATTTCTCCGCGGGCGGCATCACGCTCATCGAGTGGGCGGACAAGGTGGCCGCTTCCCTTCCCGATGAGCGGCTGGAAATTGTCATCAAAGTGATCGGCGAATCTTCGCGAAGGTTCACTTTGCGAGCCTGGGGGGACGAGATGAAAACCGCGTTATTATCGATTGCGAAACAATTGATGGGGACCGCCTAATGTCGAGACTCCAACTTTCTAGGGCTTGAGCACGCTCTGCATTTGCTCCACAATTTTCGGCGAGTTCAGCTTTTTGTCCTCCTTCACCAGCTTGATAAAATTGTCTGCCAGGATTTCGTCAGGGTGGATGATGTAGCCGGTGTTGCTGCCGATTTGCTCCAGGTAGGACGCAACTTTGGGCGGGTCGAGGAGAACGGGGCCGCCGCCGCTGGTTGCTGACTGCCACTTGCCGTCTTTCTTTTCGACGACCATCAGGCGAAAGGTAAGGTAGCGAAACAGCGAGCCCCCTTTCTCGGCATCGTAGTTTTCCGCATTGGCAAACAGAATGGGGGTCGCCGTGATGACGCGGCCTTCGATCTTCAGGTCGATGGTACAGTTGATCTGCGGGGCGTCTGGATTGGTCAGTTTCCGGTCCTTAAGCATCGCGGGGAGCGGAATTTCCTCGCAGGCCCGAAAGCCGATGATGCCGTACAGCCGCTGGCGAGTTTCAGCATCGTGGCGAGAGAGGACGTGAAACAATTCATGGCAGAGTAAGTCCTCCAGTCTTTCGGGAGGATAACTGAGCACCTTGCTCGGCAGAAAGATCGCATTGGCCCGCGTATAGGCGGCGTCTCCTTCTTCCTTGCCGGACATGTGCACCAGCAGCACTTTTTCCGGCAGCGGCAGCTTGAGCCTTTTCAGCTTCTCGGCTAACACAGTCACCGCCGGTTTGACGTGGGCGATTTCCTCGGCGCTCCAGGGAAGCACCTCCGCCGCCACGAACTTCTTCCACTTCGCCAGCGTCGCGTTCTCCGTGCGCTTGAGCCTAGCTTGCAAGTCGAACCGGCTGAGCGACTGTGTGAAGGCATCACTCGTCACTAAAACCTTCTGGCCCTCTGCCACGCCGGCCAGGACAATTTTCGTCTCACCCGCCAGCGGCAACTCCAGAGCATCGGCTGCTTTGAGATTGGGTAGAAAGGAAATCGACAGCGCTGTTGCCAGAGTGGCAAGCAGCAGCGGGCAGCGGGGCAGGGGGGCGGAACGCATGGGGATATCGTGAGTTGGAGGAATTCAAGTCCGGTCCTATATTACTACATGGAGGCGACAGACTCTTTACCCCAAGCCACAAACGAATTTCATGGCACGCTGGCCGCGACACTTCTGGACGAGCCTTTTCACCTACGGCGTGATGTTTGTGATGTTCCCCGTCCTGTGCTGGCTGGCCTATGCTTGGGTACGGGGCTGGCGTTTCTGACTTGGTTCTGACCTTCTTCGCAAACGAGTTTCGCTGATGCTGCATGCCGTCATCATGGCCGGAGGATTTGGCACCCGCTTCTGGCCCCTCAGCCGGTCCACCACTCCCAAACAGCTTTTGGACTTCGGGGGCGGCCGGACGATGATTCAGCAAGCGCTGGACCGGCTGGCGGGACTGGTGCCGCCCGAACGGACCCTGGTCATTACCAATCGCCAACTGGTCGGTCCCATTCGCGAGCAATTGCCGGAATTGCCGGCCGCCAACATTGTGGGGGAGCCTTGCAAGCGCGACACGGCTCCCTGCGTGGGCCTGGCAGCGCATCTGGTCGGGATGAATGATTCCGATCCAACCATGCTCGTCATGCCGGCGGATCATCTGATTCAGCCGGTGGAGAAGTTCCGCTCCGCCATATCGCAAGCGACCGAGTTGGTTGAAGGTCAATCCGGTCGAATTGTCACCTTTGGCATCCGCCCCACCTTCGCGGCTGAGACCTTCGGCTATATCGAGCGCGGCCAGCCGATTCCAGGGAAAAACGGCGATCAGGCACCGGCCTTTCAGGTCCTCCGTTTCCGCGAAAAGCCCCAGCGGCCTCAGGCGGAAGAATTCCTGGCCGCCGGCACATTCTACTGGAACAGTGGAATCTTCGTTTGGAAGGCCCGGACCATTCTCACCGCGCTTCAGTCGCATGAGCCGGCGATGGCCCAGCGGCTGGCGGCCATTGGCAAAGCACTCGGCACGCTGAAGCACGACGAAACCCTCGAGCGGGAGTTCACCGCCATTGTCGGCAAGTCCATCGATTTCGCCGTCATGGAAAAACATCGCGACGTCGCCGTCATCGAAGCTCCCTTCCAGTGGGACGACGTCGGCAGTTGGCAATCGCTGCCGCGGAGCCTGGGGGCCGATGCGGATGGCAACACGATTGTCGGCAAGCACCTTGGCATCCGCACCGCCGGCTGCATCGTCCGGACCACGGACAACCATCTCGTCGTCACGCTCGGCATGAAAGACTGCATCGTCGTCCATACGGAAGGGGCCACGCTCGTCGCCAGCAAGCACGACGAAGAGGCCATCCGTGAAGTGGTCAAAGAGCTGCAAACCCGCGGCTGGAGGGAATATCTGTAGCCGTCAATCTCTCCGCTCTTCAATCGCATTCAGCCCCAGGGCCATCATCAGCAGCAGCCCATCCATCACCAGCAGCATCAGGCAGGCCACCGCGATCCACCGCAGAGCCATCGCTCCGCCCGGATCCCCCATCCCCTGAGCCAGCCCCCAGCCTCCCATCACGACTGCGAACGCGACGACGAGGACTGGCAAGGCCAGCACCAAAGCCACCAGGATGCGTTTGGGAACCACCATCTACCTCCTCCCAGAGTCTCTCGTCAATCTCCTAGATTATCCGAAACATGGCTCGTTGGGAGGCACGGATGAATTCTGCCGCCAGAACGCTTATAACAGAGCCACCTTCCAGACTTGCCTCGCAAACTCTCCCCGGAGCAAACCCATGCCCACGTCGCTTTCATTATCCCGCTATATCTGCGCGCTCGCGCTCTTGCTCGCCTCCATCGGTTGCCGCGCGCTGGCGGCGGAGGACAAAAAGCCGGAAGCCGCTGCCGCACCGATCACGCAGGGGCAAAAGGTTTTCACGTGTGGGCACAGCTTCCACTATTTCATGCCGCCGATTCTGACGGACCTGGCGAAAGCGGGGGAGATCAAGGGACACGAGCAAGTCGGCCAGTCTTCGATCGGCGGGTCTCGGATCATTCAGCACTGGGATGTCGCCGCGGACAAGAATAAAGCCAAGGAACTGCTCAAGGCCGGCAAGGTGGACGTGCTGACGCTTTCGCCCATTCATCTGCCGGACGAAGGAGTTGGAAATTTCGTTCAATTGGCGACAGAGAATAATCCCAACATCCGCATCTTCCTCCAGGAAAACTGGCTGCCGTTTGATATCTACGATGTGACGTTTAAGCTGCGGCCGGCAAAGGTCGATCACAACGCGATCAGCGGCGAGCAACTTTGGAAGCTGCATGAGCCGTACTTCACCGGGTGGGACGATCATGCCCGCGAATTGAACAAAAAAGTGGGGAAGGAGACGGTTTTCATCACCCCTGTCGGCCAGGCGGTGATCGCCCTCCGCGAGAAGGTCATCGCCGGCCAGGCTCCCGGCATCAAAACGCAGGAAGACCTGTTCACCGACCCCCTGGGTCATGTGAAAGTCCCGGCCATGGTTCTCAATGCCTATTGCCACTACGCGGTCATCTATCGCAAGAGCCCAGTCGGCTTGCCGGTTCCCGCGGTGCTGAAACTGGCCAAACTGGGAGACGACGAAGAGAAGCTCAACACGCTCCTGCAGGAACTGGCTTGGGACGCGGCGACGAAGCATCCGCTCAGCGGGGTCAAAGCTGAGGTCAAGCCGTAGTCGGCAATTGCTTCGTGCTCGTGTCACTGTATTTCCTTCACTAACTGCCGCATCTTCCGTCGCGTTCGCCAAAAAACATCTTCCATCAGGATGTGAGCAAATTCGCCGTTGCGGCCGACGCTGTACAGCCGCTCGATGCCTGTCGATTTCTCAAAGGCCTTGCGCTCTGGCTCGTACTCGTTCAAATAGACGGGATATGCCAGCGGCGTACGGAGGACGCGGCAGCCGTCGTAGCGGGACTCGGCATCGGGGATCAGCTTCTTCGCGTGTAAGAGGCAGAGCCTGCCAAGCTCGTCATCCGGCATCTTCCAAATATCATCCCCAACCTGGCAGCCGAGGTCGGCGGTGATCAAGGTCTTTCCTTCGGGCGCGAGCCACGGCATGGAAAGAGGCGTTTCCGTGAGGCGGAAAAAGGGAAACTCCTTCCCCGGCGTCCAGACGATGACATCCGAAAGCAGGCCGCGCCCTTCCATCCGCAGATTCACAAAGACCATCGGCCGGTAGCGGAATTTGGACAGCGGCTGGAGCAGGTCCGTTCCCTGGGTGAGCTTGGCCAGAATGTGGACCGGGGCCGTGCTGATGACGGCGGTTGCGGGAATCTCTTGTCCCTTGACGCGAACGCCGGTCGCCCGTTTGCCATCGGTCAGAATCGCCTCGACCGGCGATTCAGTCTGGATGCAGTCCCGCACTTCGTCCGCCATGTGCTGGCACAGGGCCCCGATGCCGCCTCGCGGGTAGACATGCCACACATGGGCCGACTCCGGCAGCGTGGTGCAATAGCCGATGGCCACCGTCTTGCGGCTCAGTTTGCCGGAGAGGCGGAGGAAAAAGGTTTTGAGAATGCTGACGGGGATTTTCTCGCCGACCGCGGTCGAGAGGCTGTCCGCGGCAGCGCCGCACCAGGCTTCCGTGATTGGAATGGCCACTTCGTCGGCCAAGGCCCTTCCGTACTTTCCGCGAAACCAATCCGCGGCTGTGGCGGGCTTTTTGGCAATGACGTTCAGCTTGGCGGCGATCGCACTCGCCACGAATTTTGGCCGCTGGGCGAAGCCGAAGGGATAACGGCAGGGACGGCCTTTGAGCCAGAAGCTTTCGCCATAGCGGGGGACGTTGATGCACTGGGCCGAAAACCCGACCGCAGCCGCCAGGCGATTGGTGATGAAGTGGGCCCCAAAATCGTAAGTAAATCCGTCGCCGCTTTCGAAACTCCGGGCCAGGCCGGCAAGGTGCGGGCTGGCTTCGAACACCTGCACGGGGATTCCCTGCCGGCGAAGATAGACGGCCGAGGTCAGCCCGGCCAGGCCAGCGCCAATAATGACAACAGGAGTTTGGACTGTCGGCTTGGTCATGGACGCTCCTCTTTCAGCGGCTTTTGCAACGTGCCGCACAGCAGGCTGCCGCAGCCGAAGAGAGTGAGGAATTGGTCGACGAGCGTGAAACAAGTCAGCGACAACGTCGAATTGAGCGTGAAGCGGTTTTGCAGCCACCGCGGCCAACGGCGGTCAGCGAGGTAGTTGTGATAGGAGTACACCCAGTTCACCGGGCTCATCATCGACTTGATGCGCACTGGCTCCAGGCCGCAGTTTCGGGCGAGCTGCCCCAGGTTCTTCCGGTCGAACAAATTCCAGTGCCGCGGAAAGTGATACCCCCCCCAGTGCCGGCCGCTGAACATCTTGAAGCTGGGGGAGGCCGCGTCGTCGGTCACGATGACAATGCGTCCCCCCGGTTTGAGCAAATTGCGAGCGGCAGAGAGAATCGCGGCCGGATCGGCGACGTGCTCAATGGTCATGATGAGCAGAATCAAGTCATAAGAATCGGCCGGCAGGTCCAGCTCTTCGACATCTCCCTGGTGCACGGTCAGTCCCGCCTTTCTCGCGGCACTGGCGGCCCGCTCATCCAACTCCACCCCTTCCAGCTGCCAGCTTTGGTCGCCAAAGTCTTTCAGCAGCTTCAGATGAAAGCCGTCGCCGCAGCCGATGTCGAGAATTCTCGCTCCCGCCTGGAGTCCGCTGGCATAAGCCAGCACGCGGCGAGCTTCCAGCCGGCGGCGGATTTTGTAGACGAGACCAAAGTCCTTGGCGCTGAAATCGTAGGCGTGATATTCGGCCGGATAGATTCGGGCCAGCTCTTCCACCGCCGGCCGCGGATTGAGATAGACCAGTTTGCAGTCCGGGCATTGCACCGCCAGGAAGGTGTCTGGGCTAGTCCAATATTCAAAATCCTCGCCAACTCCGACCGGTTCTCCGTCGTCGGTTCCGCAGACGCAGCAGCGGCTCGGCACCAGGCGGAGCGGCAGCGTATCGTCGGTGACTTTCGGCGGAAAGAGGGCGACGATTGACATGGGTTTCCAGTATAGTTCGCGCGGCAAAATCTCCTTTCCGAATGACGGATGTGCGGATTGTTCGGAATATCGTGGTGGCCTGCGCATCGACTCAAGCCTTCGTTTTTTCTCGTGTCTTACCACTTCGCACCAGCCGATAGCCCACGGTTCGGAAAATCAACAGCGATGCCGCCAGTAGTCCGCCGGAGAGAAACATCCAGGCAATCCACCACCAGCCGACTTCCTTCCATTGATAGAGGTCGTAATCGTAGTAGCTCCATCCAGTTCGTATTTTCGGCGAACGCCACAGGTTGAAAAGTTGTTCGCCATAGGTGCTGAGCGCGCCCATGGCCCCCCCGACTAACAGCAGCACGATCACCAGCAGCGAATATCGCAGCGCCCAATGCCCTTGGCCCAAGGCCGACCAGAGTGCAAAGAGGATGGCCATGGCTGAGAGGAGCGCGACGGTCGCCTTGAAGTACAGCGCGGGGTGATCGGTGAATGTCACCCACACGAGCATCCCCGCTCCGCGCATCAGTCCCAATAGGATTGCCAGTACCGTAGTCCAGATCAGCACGTCCCGAATGGCGAATTGAAAACGGCGGCTGTTCTGGCCGGCCACGTTTTCCTCGGAAGCAACCAACTGGATGAGTCTATAGCCGCGGACCCGCAATCCGATGCTCATCAGAGTCAACGTGATGGCTTGAACAACCAGAATGCCCGACATGAGCTGCCCGCTCCAGCCGGCGACGTACAGCACCCAAAAACCTAGCAGCCCGGTTCCCAGAGCGAGCGCGAAGGGGGCTCGCCAGTACCAGCGAGCCGTCCCCAATGTTCCCCATAGAATTGCCAGGCCGATCTGTGCCGCGACCAGGGCCGCCGCTGGGAGGATTTCACTAATGTAATAGCGATCGGCCAAATTGAGCGCCGAACTGCAAACCAGCAGGTCCACCAGCACCATCATCCAGCCATACAGCAGCCAGCGGAGTTGCGGGTGGGGCATGGATTTCCCCACGATCACACCGACGAGGCCGACTTCCAGCACAAAACACCCCAGGCCAAACGTGGTCTCCAGCACCGGCCGCACGCCGACAAGGAAGCGGTTCATCAGCAAATAAGTGACCGTCGCCACAACGACCGGCAGCCCGATCCCGACTAGCACCAACCGGCGCAGATCGAGCCGAGGGGCCGGTAAAGCAATGGATGGTCCAGGTAAATTCATGGCAAATTCTTTCTCCGATACTTTCTCGTAGTCTAACAATCCGCTTAGCCCCCGCGTCCACGCGGGCCGGCCTTCTAAAGACACAGTGCCGCGTGGACGCAGCGGCTAAGCTTATCCCTCCGGCCAGCCATACACGCGGGTTCCCGGTCCGGAGAGGACCACGGGCAATTGCAGCCGAACGATGTGGCCGATTTCGAGCTGGTTTTCGCGGTCGCAGGGGATGCTATCGTCGATGCTGATCATGTAGGGAAAGCCTCGCTCGATCCACAGGCGGGGGGACATCTTGAGCGGGTCGGGAATTCCCGTCGCCTGCTCCAAACTGGCCGGCGGCAAGTTGAATTTCCGGCAGTGATAGTCGAGAGCTTCCTGGCGGTATTTATCTTCCCACTGCGGCCGCGGGTTCTCCTCAAGCTCTTTCACGACGGGCAACATTCCGTCAGCGGACTGTTGCCCGCCGCCGCTCCCGAGCTGCACCAAGGACGGCGCAGAAGCCGTCTTATTCAAATTTGAAACCTCTTTCGCGCGGGAATGATTGGAAGCCACCGTTTCGACGCAAGTTTCTGCTTCGACAGGAATTGGGTCATTCACAATCGGCGGTTTGGAGCCTGAATCAGGGCCGTTTTTCGCGATTTCGTATTCATGCTCGGCGCGCTTCTCCCGTCCCC
>SXGT01620748.1_pt1 | contig 15495 bp, 10 predicted proteins | sample 3176221 | NCBI WGS metagenome assembly SXGT01 (sample SAMN11356862, study PRJNA531348) | freshwater metagenome | isolation source: freshwater sample F1-120 | place: China: Fuxian Lake, Yuxi | collected 2017-12-25
CCTGTTCGGCGGGCACGAAGCTGCCGACATGGGCCAGCAGCACAATAACTGCGGCCTGCCGCATGGAAGTTGACTTACCGCCCATGCTGGGACCGGTAATAATCAGCATGCGCCGGTCCGGCGTCAGCTCCAGATCGTTAGCCACAAAAGGCATTTCCAGGACACTCTCAACCACCGGGTGCCGGCCAGCCGTAATCCGGATGCCAACCTCACCCGTCAGCTGCGGGCGCACCCAAGCCATGGCGCCGGCACGTTCGGCAAGGTTTGCCAGCACATCCAGTTCTGCCAGCCCTTGCGCCAGGGATTGCAGTACATCAAGACGGCACCCCAGCAGCTCAAGCAGTTCATCGTAAAGCGCTTTCTCAAACGCCAGGGACCGTTCGCGTGAGCCCAGGACTTTATCCTCAAAAGCCTTCAGTTCCGGGGTGATATAACGCTCAACACCCTTCAAAGTCTGCCGGCGAACATATTCCACCGGCACTTTACCGGCCTGATGGCGGGAAAGCTCAAGATAGAAACCCTGGACCCGGTTATAACCGACCTTCAACGTGGCGATGCCGGTCCGCTTACGCTCACGCTGCTCCAGGTCGATGAGATATTGCTCATGATTCTGGCTGAGATGACGGAGCTCATCGAGCCCGGCATGATAGCCCTCGGCAATCACACCACCATCACGTATCAACATTGGCGGGTTATCGATAATGGCCCGCTGCAATAGATCAGCCAGCTCCGGTTGCGGTTGTATCGTCACGCTCATCTGCTGTAACAAAGGAATGTCCAACGACTCCAGCAAGGCATGCAATCCGGGAAGGCTGGCCAGAGCCAGCCGCAGCGTAGCGAGATCGCGAGGACGGGCCGTTTTCAGGGCGATGCGCGAAACAATCCGCTCGACATCACCCACTGAGCGCAAGTCATTGCGAATCTCGCGGTACAGGCCATTTTCCTGCAACCAGGCTATCGCATCGTAACGACCGTGAAGCTCGCTTTGGTCGCGCAAGGGCCGATGCAGCCAGCGCCGCAGCAAACGGCCGCCCATCGCCGTCACGGTTCGGTCGAGGATACCGAACAGCGTGAACTCGATCCGTCCCGAGGGATGAAAATCCAGCTCCAGATTACGGCGGCTGGCCGCGTCTAACGCGATCACCTCCTCATGCCGCTCAAGCCGGATGCCCTGAATATGCGGCAATGCCGATTGCTGGGTATCGCGGACATACTGGATCAACGCCCCTGCCGCCGCGATGGCACCAGGTAACTCGTCACATCCATAGGCGGCCAGATCGTGAACACCCAGCTGAGCCAACAGCAGATGGCGGGCACTCTCCACGTCAAAATGCCAGAGAGGGCGCCGCGTGATGCCTCGCCGCTGCGCCATGGCCTGCGGCAGGGTCCATTCTTCGCTCACCAGCAGCTCACTGGGATTGAGGCGTTCCAGTTCACCTATCAGCGCCTCAGTCCGTGAGATTTGCTGAACCGTAAATCGACCGCCGGCGAGATCCAGCGCCGCAAGCCCTATTGAACCGGCAACGGGGGCGATAGCTACCAGCAGGTTATCGCGGCGATCTTCCAGCAGAGCCTCTTCTGTTACGGTTCCCGGCGTCACGATACGCACGACACGACGCTCAACCAGTCCCTTCGACAGTGCCGGATCGCCAATCTGCTCGCAGATAGCGACCGGCTCGCCCAGTTTCACCAGGCGCGCCAGGTAGCCTTCGGCGGCGTGATAAGGCAGCCCGGCCATCGGGATCGGTGCTCCCGCCGATTCACCTCGCGCCGTCAGTGTGATATCCAGTAACGCGGCAGCTTTGCGGGCATCCTCGTAGAACAGCTCGTAAAAATCACCCATCCGGAAAAAAACCAGTCGCTCGGGATGCTCCGCCTTGATGCGGAGGTACTGCTGCATCAGCGGCGTGTGTTGAGGTTGGGCAACGGATTTGACAGGCATACAGTAGGCTGTTGAAAAAAGTGAGTGGCACCTGCACCGGTTGATCCGGTGACAAGCCCCCTGAACGGCGGATCACAGAAGCGTCAGCCCGCCTCTTCGCCTGGGTGGGGGATTTATTCAGGTAAGGGTCAAGTCAGACGCCTTCCCCGATGCGTAGCCTTTACATCATACCTTGCCCACCCAGCAGCTCCGGGCCAGGCGGTGCCCATTGCAGGTCGATCACATTATTCCCGTTCAGGCGGATCTTGCGCATCACCGAGCCGTCTTCCTCCTGGGCATCATTAACTCCGTACATGAAATCGTAATAGTCATGATCCTTGCCCAGCCAGCGGGTTTTGGCGACGACAAAGAACTCGCCGTTGGCGACATTGGGGAAAGAAAAATTGCCATCCTCATCGCAACGCGATGTGCGGGTGGTGGCGTAGAAGGTTTCCGCGCCGACGAACCTGATCTCGGACTCTCGGCTATCCATACGGTACGCGGCATTGATCGTGCCGTATTTACCGTTATCCAGCTCGTAGAACTGCCTGGCCCACTCCCGCGCATAGCCGGTCACTGGCACCAGACTAACCACCTGCCCGGCGCAACTGACTATCGTGCCGTTAGATAAGCCAGCCATAACCCGGCCACTGACCTGATTATTACCAGGGACCAGCATGGACCGGGCCTTGCCAGCCTCAAATGGCGTGGTGATGCGTATGGGTGCATGGGCAGAACATGCTGTCAAGGCAAGCACAGCGAGGGTGACGACGGCAAATGATTTCATGGTGGTCATTCTCTGAGGGTGGGGCTGAGTGTAAAGCTGAATGCTGACAAATCGCGCCAACTTGGCACATTGGCTTATTTCGTCTGCCGTCCTTCCACAAAACGGCTACTGGGAAAAACACCCGCCCCTATTCCGTGATGCCTTATAGCCTGCCAGCCATTCCGGTTACGGTTTGGAACTTTTCCTCCAGGCCCGACTTCTAACGCGCCACTTGCCTACGGACAACCGGCCAAGAAGATCGGAGTTTCTACGGCATTCTCGCTAGGGATCAGGAAGGAGCAAAAACGCATGAATGCCAGGAAAGACCGTTTAATAACACGGGAACTGCTCGATTGTTATCGCCGGGATATCTATAGTTGCCATCCCGTCTTTTCCACCCGAGCGATTCAGTCACTCAAAGAAAGCATCGAGCGCGGCGGCGATTTTGACTGCGAAGCCACTCGCATCAACGCACTCAACCTCTATTCGACCGTGGCACTGAACTCCTGAAGCTTCCCGTCGGGAATGATTGAGCAGCAAAAAACAAGCGGGTATGTGTCGCCACGCTTCCCAGGTTTAAGTGGCGACACAATGGCTTGAACTTAGCCCGCCTTTTGAACAAATCTAGCCTTGACCAGTTTGTTCGATCCCACTTTAAGTTTGCACTCCGGTTTCTTTCCAGAACAGGCACCACTCCATCCGGCAAAGACATCTCCCGTATCGGCGTGCGCCCTCAGGATGATAGAAGCGCCTTTCTTGTACGTTTTTTGACAGGTGTTGCCGCAATGGATATAGCCATCATCGCTGGTTACAGAGCCAGCCCCCTGCGTCACCCACACGGCAAGGGCCGCTTTTTCAGCGCCAGCCCTGATGGGGCCGGTGGCTCCAGTCCCTCCGCTGGGAGCGCTTGAGCCACCCACGCTGGGCCCTTGAGCCAAAGCTGTCAGCGAAGCGATATTCGGATAGTCTGGCTGGAGTTCGTAGTATGGTGCCGCAGGATCTGAAACATCCGTCCACCAGCTTTGCTGACTCCATCCATAGGCGGCAATGCCGCGATAATTGGGATCGTCCAGAACCCCACCATTCTTCAACTCATTGAGTGCCACGCTGACATAACCGCCCTGGTTTTGATTGACCACAGGTTCCGCAGCGCAGGAACCGCTCGCGCCAAATGTTGCCGTCGTCGTTGTCTTGGCACCACTGCTATTGTAGGCCACACTCGTCTCAAACTCATGGGCTGAAGCACCAACCGGTATGCCGAACTGGTATGGAACACCCAAGGACTTCATCTTCGCAATTTCAGCCCGCACTAAAAGTTGGAAAGGCGGATAGGTTTGTGACCCATGACCCGGCACATTGACTGTCACGGGAACAGTCGGGCAGGTGGGCGATCCGCCAGGCTCAGGCACCGGCAGGCTCGTGGTCAGGTCGTACAGCGAATCAACAATCAGACCATTGTTGTGATGAGTAAACACCGTAACGACTGCCGGCGTAACATGGCCAGAGAAAGTGAACACACTGAAGAACCGTCCGTTCGGGTGTGCCCGATCGACACAATGTAATGGATCGGTGTACTCCCCTTTTACCAAGGTATTATTGATGCCGACAGGATCATCTGGATTGCCATGGTAGCCGGCAAAATCTTTGGCGATCTGAGTATAGAAGTACTGCTGACCTGAAGCGGATAGCTGACTTGTATACTTTGATATAATAGAAGACATATTAGTATTGTTTAGCCTTCCTGTGGTATTGCCGAAATCGAAAGGTTCCAGATCGAACTGGACACCATCCGCCCGGTCATCGGCGCAGATGTTTTTTGCAATAAAGTCAGCCAACTGTCCTGCGTCAGCTTGGGACATGACATTCAGGCCGTCCAGAAAATCATCATCCAGATTTGCGACATCCAGTCTTCCATCAATATCCGCCACCATGACCGGCTTGGCGTTAGGGGCATTCATATATACCTGGGAGTACTCGGCTCCCGCACGAAATCCGCTTGTGGTATGTGCCCCTTTCTGACTTCCTCTTGAGGCGATATCTCCGGCGACATAGGTCTCCCAGAAATTTGTTGTAGCCACCGTGCAATCCTTTCCATCAAAGTTGTCGCAGGTGTCATGGATAGTGAATGTATTGGTTTTAGTGTTAGACCATTTTTTGATGTCACTCAACATAATCGGACTCGTATCAACGGTCGGATCCCCTATCTTGAAGAGTCCCATATAGGGTCCATAGTAGGAGGTATAAAACGCATTTGGCACACACGTCCATGGCCCATTCTGATCTATATCATCGAGAGCTTGCCCAGTACCATCGCAATAGGCCTCAAGGTCACCACCATAGTAGATGATCTGGTTTACTGGATTATTATTTGTCGCGAAGCTAGGGGGAAGGCTACCTGGCACGCCAGGATTTCCAGGCTGGCTCGCGGAGGTACAGGCGGAACTCAGGCCGTTATAACAACTAAGATTATCAACCCAGAGGTCGTCAATATCTCCGGCCTTGTCCCAAGGCATGGCACCCGATGTCTGGCTAGGCCACGTTGTATTATAGACCCACGTGGCAACGGTTGGATTATCGGGTATTGGGCTATCAGCAGAATGCGCGGATAAACTGACCAATATTGTGCCAAACAGACCTGTTATATATTTATTATTCATGGCTCTCACCTGCTTGTCTAAGGTTTAGTTGCAAGGCATCGTATCGATGAATGCATACCCCTAAGCCCGCCGTGTTCTCACGCCCACTTATCCTTGCTCAAGGGCTGGGCTGTTTGCTGTGTACATCCATCAGCTACGAGGCTAGCAGAAAATCAGGGCAACAACCATGAACAATAAAGGAGTATCCGGGTGCCCCGTTCCACAACCCGGCGGGACGCCGTGGGCTAAGCCGCTTCGCGGGACTCGCTTGCGAGAGGCGCTTCCTCAGCCGATCATACAGACCTCTCCCCGGCTGAATTTTCAGAGAAAAGTGACAACACCGGCATGGCTTCCAACCTCAGGGAACACCCGTGACTGACTCGAAAATATCCCGTCCTGAACCTGTCGCGGCACGGGGCAAGGACTGATGCTGGCCGGCATCATCCGGTTTTCCGTGCGCCACGCCGGGGTGGTCCTCGTGCTGGCGATGCTCCTGCTGGTTTATGGCGCCTATCGGCTGAACCATGCGGGCCTCGACATCTTTCCCGAATTTTCCGCGCCTCGCGTTGTCATCCAGACCGAAACTATGGGTCTGACCGCCGAGCAGACGGAAACGCTGGTCACCCAGCGCATCGAGCGGCATCTGGCCGGGCTGATCGGCCTCGATACCCTGCGTTCCGAATCCATCCAGGGTCTTTCGGTAGTCACGGCCATCTTCAGGGATGGCACCGATAGTTATCGTAACCGGCAGCTGGTCGGGGAACGGCTGAATGCGCTGGCCAGCGAGCTCCCGGCCGGGACTGGCGCGCCAGTCGTCGTCCCCCTGTCATCCTCTTCCGCAACGGTGCTGACCCTGGGCCTCCGTTCCGATGAGCGCAGCCTGATGGAGCTCCGTGATCTGGTGGACTGGACCATCACCCCCCGCCTGCTGGCCGTGCCGGGTGTGGCCGACGTGAATGTTTTCGGCGGGGAAATCCGGCAGCTACAGATACAGCCCGATGCGGAACGGCTCCGGCGTCACGGCCTCTCCATCCAGGAAGTATTGACGGCCGCCGAACAGGCTACCGGCATGCCGGGCGCAGGATTTATCGAAAACGCCAATCAGCGCATCGCCCTGAATATAACGGGCTTGCCAGCGACGGCCGACGACCTGCGCCGAGTGGTGCTAATCCGCAAAGAAGGGCAACAGGTGAAGCTGGGTGATGTAGCCAACATCGTAACCGGCGCCCGCCCCCCCATTGGCGCCGCCGCCATTGGAGGCAAACCCGCCATCGTGCTGATGGTAATCGGGCAATACGGCGCCAATACCCTGAGTGTTTCACGCGCCGTGGAGGCCATCCTCGGCGATTTTGAAACCCTCTTCCAGCGGCAGAAGATCGACTTCTCCCCTCGACTGTTTCGCCCCGCCGATTACATCGAACGCTCGCTGCAAAACCTGTCTGGCCATCTATTGATCGGCGGCCTGCTCGTGGTGGCAATCCTGTATCTCTTCCTGTTCAACCTTCGCACGGCGCTGATCCCGGCCGTGGCGATCCCTCTGTCGCTGCTCGCCGCCGTGATTGCCTTGCAGGCACTGGACGTGCATCTCAATATCATGGTGTTAGGGGGGCTGGCGATTGCTTTGGGAGAAGTGGTCGATGACGCGATCATCGATACGGAGAACATATTCCGCCGGCTCCGGGAGAACCGGCACGCTTCTACACCATTGACTGCCTTCCGCGTGGTGTTCGATGCGTCTATGGAAGTCAGAAGCTCCGTGGTGTACGCGAGCTTCATCGTCGCACTGGTCTTCATGCCCTTGCTGACCCTGGGCGGCGTCGCCGGGCGGCTGTTTGCTCCCCTCGGCTACGCCTACATACTTGCCATCCTTATGTCCTTACTGGTGGCACTGACGGTCACTCCCGCCCTCTGCCATCTGCTGCTTTCGGGGCGCGATAATAAAATTCCCGCCCACGCCACACCGGGTAGCCATAACCCGCCACTGATTCAGCTTCTACAGACACTGTATTCAAAAGTGCTCGGCGTAATCGGCGGCTGGCCAAAGCTAGCCATCGCGGCGAGCCTTAGCGCCTGCGCGCTAGGTCTGTTGCTGATACCCGGACTGGGCGGCGAGTTCCTGCCAGAACTCCGCGAGGGGCATTACATCGTTCATACCGCCAGCCTGCCGGGCACTTCACTACAGGAATCCATGCGGGTCGGCGGGCAACTGGTACAGAAGTTTCAGGCGCTTCCAGGTGTCGTTTCGGTCTCGCAGTGGGCGGGCCGTGCGGAGCGAGGTGCGGATACCTATGGCAGCCATTACAGTGAATATGAAGTACGGCTACAACCGCTGCCCGGAAGCGGGCAAGCCCAGGTGCTGGATCAGTTACGCCAAATTCTCAGGAACTATCCCGGCATTCTTTTTGAAGCCAACACCTTCCTGACCGAGCGCGTGGAAGAAACCATCTCGGGCTATACCTCACCGGTCGTCATCAACCTTTATGGTCAGGACCTGGAATCACTGGATGAAAAAGCCACGGAAATGGCCGAATTATTGCGAACCATCCCTGGCGCTGCGGAGATTCAATTACGCTCGCCACCCGGAATCCCATTGGTGCAGGTTCGCCTGGATCTTGAGAGTCTGGCCAGTGTCGGCCTGCGTCCGCTGGAAACCGCCGGGATCATTCAGACGGCACTGCAAGGCCATGTGGCCGGACACTATTACCTGGAGAACCGGGCTTACGAAGTCTCGGTCATCCTGCCCCCCGAAGCCCGCCAACAAATCGGCACACTCGAAAAACTGCCGCTAAAAACACCGGACGGACTGATCGTAGAACTCGGGCAAATCGCCCGCATCAACCAGATGGGGGGGCGCTATAACATTCTCCACAGGAGCGGGCAGCGGGTGCAGACCCTTACGGCCAATGTCACCGGGCGTGACATGCAGTCCTTCATGACGGAATTGCGGCGACGCACACTCAACGAGATCGCCTTCCCGCCGGACATCACCCCGGAATTTACCGGTGCAGCGGTGGAACAGGACGCCACCCGCGAGGCGCTTTTGCTACATGCGCTGCTGGCTGGTGCCGGCGTCCTGCTGTTGATCTATCTCGCCATTGGTAGTCTGCGCCATGTCCTGCTCATCCTGCTGAACCTGCCCTTTTCACTGGCCGGAGGCGTAGCAGCCGCTCTTTTCTCGGGAAGCACGCTATCGGTTGGGTCGATGGTGGGCTTTGTGACTCTGTTCGGCATTACGGTCCGTAATGCCATCATGCTGGTTTCGCACTACCGGCATCTCGCCGAAATGGAAGAGCGGCCATGGAATCTCGACACCGCCATCCTCGGCGCCCAACAGCGACTGCCGTCAATTCTGATGACCGCTCTGGTGACGGCTCTCGCCCTGCTGCCGATTGCCATCAACAGCGACAACCCCGGCCGGGAGATCATGGGCCCCATGGCCGCTGTCATCATTGGCGGTCTGATCTCGTCCACCCTGTTGACGTTGCTGGTACTTCCGGCCGTTTTCGCGAGGTATGGGCACTTCAGCAAGAAACCGGCTCGTGGAGTGAATCAGGGATGCAGCTGACGCCGTAATGCTTCCAGGGCACTAGCGCTTTTTTCGATCAGTTCGAGAATCTTGTCAGCCATAGGAATTTCGGCCTTCTGGGTTGCCCCCTCTTTTTCAACCAGAAAGACACCCTGGATATCGCCGTTCTGACAGGCCCAATGCAGGGGGCCCGTCTGGGCGGGAGTAAACTGGAACGTGTTCATGCCAGCCTTGACAGCAAACTCCAGATGCAGCGAAGGAATGACAATGCTGGATCCACAATCCACCAGCCGCTCTCCACCGACCATCCATTGCACGGATTCACCGACTCGCAAAGAGGGCTGTTCAAGGATGCGGCCCGGCTGGTTGATGAGCGTATGGAGCATCCGTGCTCCCGGAGGAGTTTCCGGAGAGACGGCATGTCGGGAATGATTCATTCCGGCATGAAGATCGGTGCCGGTCGTCATCATGGCGTAACCTCGATTTAACATGGTGATTCCCAAGGCAACGACGATGACGCCGGAAGCCCGCACGAGCCTGGGCGCGAATTGACGCGATAAGGCGCTGGCCATGAACCCGAACCCCATCATTAACGGTAATGTACCGAGCCCAAACACGAACAGGATCTTGGCGCCCTCAACCGGGCTGCCGGTGCCTGCTGCCATGATATACATGGCTTGCAAGGGTCCGCAGATAATCATCAGCCCGTTCAAAAGGCCAATAACAAAGGGGTTACTGTTTTTCCGCAGGGCACGCCCGACCCAGCGCATGAGGAAACCGGGCGTCCTCAACTGAAATCTGGCCAATGGCGTAAAGACCCGCAGGGTAGCCAGACCAAACAGCAGGAGGAACACCCCCGCCGCCAATCCCGCCACACCGCGCATAAAAGGCGTGAAAGAAATAACGGAGCCGGCGGCACCAAACAGCCCGCCAATGACGGTATAAGAAAGTGTCTTCCCCGCCCCGTAATAAAGGTGAGTCAGATATTTTGCCCCGTCTTCGGCAGCGCTCTTCACGGTATAACTCACCACCAGCGCACCACACATCCCCGCACAGTGGAATCCCGTCAGTGTGCCGGCAATAAAGAGCAAGGCCAGACTGAGCGGTTGCCCGTCTTTTGGAGCGTCAAAATAGCCGCCCAAAAACTGACTGAAATTGAGAACAAAAAAAAGCCCGATACACAGTGCGGCAATGAGCAAGATTTGCCGCGATAGCGCCATGAGCCTAGTGGCTGACCGCCGTCCTGGTGTGAGAGTCATGAGATTGTAGTTGGGAAGTCTTGTGAGGGAGAAAGTTGGCAATCACACCAAAAGTGCCAAGCATGGTGACCATCACCCCCGCACGCAACCGTATTTAAGGGGGTGCGCTGGATGACCCAAGCTTTCGCCTCAAGACGGCAAACGCTTTATGCCAAATGCACGGGGTCATACCTATGCAGGATACATGCCCTTCGGCAGATCATCCTCATAAGCACCAGACTGCGCCGACATGACCTTCGCCACGCAAGTTTTTACTCTCAAGATTTCCCATTCCACCGATGCGAAAAGTGTGGGATATGCCTCACTTCGCTCAGGCATATCCCACAATTCAATCACTGCACCGATCAGGCAAAACGCCAAAACCCTGACCGGCCAAGGGCTGGAACCTATGGCACGAAGATTGATAGTTAAGAGGGGTACGACCTGACTCGGTTTATTTCAGCACAGAGGTGTTTTGATGAGCTCCAGCAAATCTTTGACCACGGTCCAGCAGCCTCAGCCCGGTACCATGATCCTCGGCACCGGCCTGGCCTTTGCTTCCCTAATTCTGCTTCCTGCCGTTGCCACTCAACTGGGTGTCGGAGCCGCACTGACGGGAGCGATGCGTATCGCGCTGATGCGGGCATCCAGCCGTGTCATCAGTGGCGGCAGCGCTACAGGAGAAACCTCGCCCGCCGGTTTCAGCTGTCATTAGTGTGGCGCTGGGAGTAATAAGCGGGATATTCAGGATGAGGATCCCGCCGTGATACCTGGGCAAGCCATGGAATCGCGTATTCAGAAACCAAACAAGAACGGCTTTGTGAAAGACAAAATTAAACCCTGCGACCTTTGCCAGTTACCCATAGAAGTCGCCGACTACGAGCTCATGACCCAGACTGGCCTCAAGTGTTTCTGCTGCGAGGGTTGTGAGGGCATTTATCGCATGCTGCACGGGGATGAACTCCTTCCTGAAGGGGAACAACCCAAACGATAATCACACGTTTAAGGCGTGCCTCTGGGGCATCAGTCAATTATCATCTGCAACCTATATTGGACCCGGACTTTAAGGAGATCATGTCAATGGCACATGTACACGGAGCAGCGGCCAAAGCCGCCGCACACCATCACGCCGCCATAGGACATGGCACAGGCGGCATGGCCTCCATGATGGAGCACATGGGCAGCGCAGGGCATGCCATGACGAAAATCACGCAACACGCCGGCACCGCTGCCGGTATTGCAATAACCGCAAGCACACCCGTGAGGAGAGGTTTTATGAGCATATTGGCAAAGCATCCTTTACTAGTTTTCGGCCTGGGCGTTGCCGCCGGCTTCTACGCGCACAAATATCGGAAGGAAATTATCGAATCCGCGACTCTCGCGACTGGAAAAGGGAAAGATTTCGTGCTGCACCAGAAGGAAAATCTCGAAGACCTGGTGGCTGAATGCAAGGAATGCGCTGACGACGCCTCAACTGAAAGCGCACAGAGCAAAAAGGGCAAGACCTGAGCAATCCCTGCCTGACCTGTCATCGCCGCCAGTTCAATTATTCACTATCAGCCAACCATGTCGTTCACCCAGCAAGTTTTGCTGCGATACCGAAGCGAGGGGCACTTGCGGTTTGACCTGCCGGACGGGCTCTGTGAGCTCGGACAGGCTGCCGTTCTCACTGAAGGGCTCCAGGCGCATGAGGGCATTTATCGTGTCGACTTATCGAGGTCGGGGAAAAAGCTTTCCATCCGCTACCTTCCCACCGTGTGCGATTTTGGCGCAGTCATCCGTTGGCTACACGCGATCATCGCCTCTTTACCAAACAGGAAATCAGGGGGCTCACGTGCTGTCGCACGCCATACAGCGACACACTCGTTAATCGTATCCCCCCTGGCGCGTGCCTCGTTTGCCACCTGGTTACGAGCCAAAATTGAGGAGCTGCGCGAAACCGCCATGGCTCTCAGAATCATGGTGCATCGAGCGATGGAATCAGGAGCATCCACTATCACCCGGCGTCCGCGCTGGATAAAAGAGTTCATGAATGATCTCTTGATGCTCTACCTGATCAAATTGCACTGGCACCACATCTTGACAGAGTGGCTACCCAGCCCGTGGACCCATCGGTATGAATGGGCTGCAACAATTTACCTGATCTATCTATCCGTCCAGTCAAGGTTGCCGCAAATCTCCGCCTGACAGGCTACATCACCGGGAGTGAGTAAGCATGATCGCCTCCGAATCAATCCCCCGCCACTTCCATATTGAACATCGGCTCCGACGAAGAATTCGCCTTTCGGTCCCGAGCCTGCGCCATGATCCCGAGCGTCTATACGCACTGGAGATCCTTCTGCGCAAGCGTGCGGCTATCCCGTCGGTCAGGGTCATACCTGAGCTGGGGGGGATGGTCATTCACTACCACCCAAACCAACTTCCTGAAAGCAACCTATGCGCGTTGCTGGATGCTGTCATCCCAAATTTGGGCGCCGTAAAAAACAGGGGCACTATTAACTCCGACCATCTCCCCCGCAGCGGAAAAGACCGGGAAATACATTTTGCAGTTGAGGGCATCAGTTGTGCCTCCTGTGCCCTGCTGATCGAGCTTGTACTGAAGCGAGATCCGCGCGTTCAGCGTGCCACCGTTAATATGGCATCCGAGTCAGGCCTGGTATACGGCGTCATACCTCAGGAAGAGGTTTACGAAATTGTCAATGGACTGGGCTATAAAGCCCTCCCTCTGGACACCGTCTCACAACGCAAGTGGCTAATGGAAAGGGAAGAGCAGCGGCTCAACGAATCCCGCCGGCGGGCCATCATCGCCGCCGTGCTCAGCGTTCCGGTCACCATCATTGCCATGGCGGAGTGGAAGGGGGCTTTCTGGCGATGGGCTCAATTAATTCTGAGCACACCCATAGTTTTCTGGTCCGGCAAACCCTTCCTGACCAAAGCCATCAAGCTGGCCAAACAACGATCCGCCAATATGGACAGCCTGATTGTCCTGGGTGTCGGAGCCGCCTACGTCTACAGCACGGCGTCCCTGTTTTTTAAGCAGCCTTACCTCTATTTCGACGCGGCCTCGGGCATCATATGCTTTGTACTGCTGGGCCGTTATCTGGAAGACAAAGCCAAGGGGCGGGCCCATGCCGCCATCCGAAGATTGCTGGACCTGCAACCGCAAACAGCCAATCTTGTAAGAGACGGCGAAGTGTTTACTGTACCGGTGGATGATCTGGCCATCGGAGACTTGGTGCTGATCCGGCCCGGAGAAAAAATCCCCACAGATGGCATCGTAATGGATGGGCTGTCCACGGTGGACGAAGCCATGCTGACCGGCGAAAGCCTGCCCGTAGTCAAGGCCCCTGGACATGCAGTGGTGGGAGGATGCATCAATGGTAACGGGGCCATTCAGGTCAGGGTAACCGCGACCGGGGCGGATACCGTACTGGCTGGCATTATCCACATGGTGGATCAGGCGCAGTCATCAAAACTTCCGATTCAAAAGACGGTTGACCGCATCTCGGCGATTTTCGTACCCAGCGTAATGGCCATCAGTGGATTAACCTTTGTCGGCTGGTTAGTCGCGGGAGCCGGTTTTACCACGGCTTTTGCCACTGGTATTACCGTGTTGCTGATCGCCTGCCCTTGTGCGCTTGGACTCGCCACACCCGCCGCCATCATGGTAGGAACAGGTCAAGCGGCCCAGCGGGGCATCTATATCCGCAATGGGGAAAGCCTGGAAACTGCCACGCATGTCACCACCCTCATTTTCGACAAAACCGGCACCATTACCGAAGGCAAACCCTTTGTCACAGACTTTACAAATATCTCCGGGCTAACCGATGAACAAGTAATCACGCTGGTGGCCACCGCCGAATTGCAGTCAGAGCACTTCCTCGGCAAAGCCTTGGTCGACTATGCCAAACAGAAGGGTTACAGCTTAACGTCTACCGATGAGTTCGAAGCGACTCCTGGCCGGGGCATCAAAGCAGTCATTCAGAGCACGGAATTGATCGTTGGAAATCTCGCCTGGATGCAGGAACTAGGCATCGGTCTTGGATCCTTCAAAGACAGGCATGCCGCCCTTGCCGAGGAAGGAAAGACACCAGTTTTCTGCGTTATCGATGGCAAACCCACCGCCCTATTCGGCATCGCCGACCGGCCCCGAGACAACGCAGCCGAGGCCATCGCCAGACTCCACGAGCGCGGGATAGAAACCATTATGGTCACGGGCGACATTGACGCCGCCGCACATTTCGTCGCCAGACAAGTAGGCATCAGCCAAGTCGTCGCGCAGGCACGTCCCGAGAGAAAACTCGAAATCGTTCGTGGACTCCAGGACTCAGGCAAAAAAGTTGGGATGATCGGTGACGGCATCAATGATGCGCCTGCCCTGGCAGCCGCAGACGTGGGGTTTGCCGTAGGCACAGGGACCGATGTCGCGATCGAAACAGCCGACCTTACGCTGGTCAACGGCGACATCACCAAGGTTGCGGATGCTTTGGAAATCAGCAGCGAGACACTCAAGGTCATCAAACAAAATCTTGCCTGGGCGTTTGGCTATAACACCCTGGCTATCCCTATCGCCGCTATTGGCAAATTGAACCCCATGGTCGCGTCTATCGCCATGGCACTCAGCTCCGTCTCCGTAGTGGTTAACTCACTTCGATTGCAGCGCAAATAACGGCCAAGAACCCACAGAACTCAGATACTCGGCGAAAGATCAAAAAAGCCCCCCACCGGACACAAATCTAACGGAGAACCAGGAGCCCCGCTGAACTTCCCCTGCAAGCGGTCGACGGATCTACCTCACACGGAATAATTCATTCCTTGCGGATTTAGCCGACGGAGTGCCCATCAGCCTCACTGGATACAACGCCTGAGCCTCATCCGCAACGTCTTGAGACTGTCTACAGCACACAGGCGAAGCAATTGCTGGCTTACATTGAACGTCCAAGCAGATCAAGCACAAAGCACGCCATAGATGTGCAAGCGGTTATTTCGGCGATTGCTTCCTATGTGACCGCAACCGACCATCGACTGCCGTCACCCGCCGTTAGAACATCGCTGTTCAAGTGCTGGATTTGACACACCTGACAGGGCATATGCCACAGTTTGTCCACACCACACTGAGATCATTGGCTTTTCTTAAAGGTCTTCGCACATATCGAAACATCGCATACATATCAGTATCTTACGAAATAGACGAAATATTGATCAATCCAGCGAATGACCTAGCAGGAAAGGTAACCCGACAGTTTCCCCACAGAGTTATCCACAGCTTCTGTGGATGAATCAGTCAACATCACGCCCGAAGGCGCAGGCATCGTCACCATCTCCCGAACTGTCTCAATGCAGGGTTTCTAGCCGACCACATCGAGGCAAATAAAAACACGCTCAAAAATATATGGCCTGATTTTTGC
>SXGT01225676.1_pt1 | contig 15494 bp, 6 predicted proteins | sample 3176221 | NCBI WGS metagenome assembly SXGT01 (sample SAMN11356862, study PRJNA531348) | freshwater metagenome | isolation source: freshwater sample F1-120 | place: China: Fuxian Lake, Yuxi | collected 2017-12-25
GCCGAGGCCGCACCCGCGGCGCCTGCCGCTGTCGCCGCCGAGGCCGCACCGGCCAAGCCGCAGAGCCTCGACAGCCAGAGCGACGAGGGCGCAGGCAAGGGCGCGGACCTCGCCCAGATCGCGCGGTCGCCGAAGGAGGGCTTGGCCTACCTCGGCGTCGACAAGGACGCGATGGCCTTGGTCACTGTGTTTTCCGACTTCCAATGCCCGGTCTGCCGTCGCTCGGCCGACCCGATCAAGCAGCTGGTCCTCGACTTCCCAGGGAAGGTGAAGGTCGTTTTTCGTCACAACGCGCTTGAGATGCACGGCCGCAGCCAACCTGCGGCGGCGGCGGCAATCGCGGCGCAGAAGCAGGGCAAGTTCTGGCAATTCCATGACAAGCTGTTTCAGACCGGCCGTCTGGATGATGCGGGGCTCTTGGACTTGGCCCGAGAGTTGGGCTTGGATGTCGCAAAATTCCAGAGCGATCTGCAGAACGCAGACGTGATCGCGGCGATCAAGCGTGAGTCGAAGATGGCGGAGGAGCTCGGCGCCTCGGGCACCCCGGCTTTCTTCGTCAACGGCGTCCGCCAGGTCGGCTGGGGCAGCTACATGGCGCTAAAGTCGATGGTGGCGCGTGAGATCGCCGCCGGCGACCAGCTCGTCCAAGCGGGAACTAAGGCCTCGGAAGTGTTGCGGAAGCGCATCATTGACCAGGCCGGCCAGAACTACAAGTCTGAGGGTGAAGGCGCCATCGACGGCAAGAAGTGGGCGGACCTGCTGCTCCAGGGCATCTAGCCCCGCGGCGGAGGGTCGAGCGGGCGACGCGTCGCTGCGGCTGCCACCGCAGCTGCCATCGCCGCCACGTGTCGGGCCGCGCCGCTAGAGACGGTCACAGCTCGGCGCCGTCGGCGTCCATCTTGGCGCGGCTCTGGCTGGGAAATGCCGGAGTCGCGGCACTTTTGCGGCTCAGGGGCGCCGAGCCTCCCAGAACGCAGACAGCCAGAGACGCCGCCAGCAAGGGCTGGTCGCTCCTCTAGGGTGCTTCGGGGCCGACAACCACCTCTACGTGGTGGCCGCGGCCGAGGAAGCGCTGGGCCACATGCAGCACTTCGTCGCCTGTCACCGCTAGGAGGGAGTCGATCTCGGCCTGCCAGCCCCCAGCGCCGGTGCCGTAGAGCTCGGCTAGGCAGAGGGCGCTGGCGCGGGCGCTGCTGCGCTGCAAGCCGATCGCATAGCCGCCGGCCAACGCGCGGCGGGCCCGATCCAGTTCGTCGGCGCCGACGAGCTCTTCGCAGACGCGCTGGATATGCCCCGTCAGACCGGCCAGCGCGGTCGCCACCTTGTCGGGCGCGGTCCCGATGTAGAACGTGAACGCGCCGAGGTCGGTCCCTTCGCTGCTGCTGGCGCTGACCGAGTAGGCGAGGCTCTGTCGATCGCGAAGGTCGAGGAAGAGCCGGCCCCCCTGTCCTCCCAGGACCGCCGCCAGGACCTGCAGGGCGAAGCGCTCGGGGGCGGTCAGCGTCGCGCCTTGATAGGCGAGGACGACGTGGCTCTGCTCTTTGGCGCTGTGGAGGCGCAGCCGCTCGCTGGCGGCCAGCGGGGCGACCGGCAGTGACACCGGCGGAGGGGTGGCCGCCGGACGGCCGATCAGTGCGGCGTTGAGGCGCTGCGTCAGCCGGTCGGGGTCGACGTCGCCGCAGGCTGCCCACACCGCTTGGCCCGGCGCGAAGCGGCCGTGGACGTAGCGCAGAAGCTCCTGTCGCGTCAGGCCGGTGACGCTGGCTTCATGGCCGATCATGTCAAGGCCGTAAGGATGATCGCCACACAACACGGCCATGGCCGCGCGGAAGGCCTGACGTGCCGGGCTGTCGCGCTGGTGGCGAATGGCCTCAAGCTGGGCGCGGCGGGCGACCTCGAGCTCCGCTTCAGGCAGCGTCGGGTCGAGCAGGCACTGCAGCGCTAGGTCCAGCATCGCGTCGCCGTGGCGCGCCAGGCTGGCGATCGAGAGTCCGATCGAGTTGCGCCCGGCGACCGCCGCTATCTCACCCGCCATGCCGTCGATCGCAAAAGAGATATCGTCTGCGGACTGGCGACTCGTGCCACGTGTCACCAGCTCGGCTGCCAGCAGCGCCCTGCCGGCGATGGCGGCGTCCTCGTCGCGCTGGCCGCCGGAGACGGCATGTCGCAGGGCGAACACCGGCACTGAGAGGTCGGGCAGGACGAGCAGACGGTCGCCGGTCGCGAGCTCGATGCGAATCACGCCATCGGCGCCCACCGCTCGGCCGCGGACCTCGCCGCGCGCTGGCGAGGCTGGTGGCACGCCGAGGGTGGCCAGCGCCTGCAGCAGCGTCGCCTCGTCTGGCAGCGCGGTGATTGGCGCCGAGGGCGTGGCAGCGGTGGCGCGCTGAGCGGCAGAGGCAGTGGCCTCAGCCTGATCTGGCGGGGCCGCGGCCGCTTGTTCGGCGCTCGCTGTGCCGACCAACAAGACGGCGTGGGCCTGGTCGCCGCGGAGCCAGGTATGGCCGACGCGGCGGACATCGGCGGCGGTCACAGCGCTGATGGCGTCGTGGTATCGCCGCTCGTAGGAGGGGTCGCCCAGTGCTTGGGCGTAGAATCCATTGCTGTGCGCCTGCCCTTGCACGGTCTCTCGCTTCCAGGTGGCCTCCGACACGATCTGCCTCCGCGCCCGCTCGACCTCCTCTTCGGTCGGGCCAACGTCTAGAAGCGCTCGCACTTCGCTCAGCGTGGCCGTCAGCGCCGGCAGGACCCGCTCGTCGCTGGTGCTGAACGAGATGCTGAACACGCCACCACGCTGCGGTGTCCAGCAAGAACAGCCGATGTCATTGACCAAGCCGAGGTCACGGCGCACGCGACGGAAGAGGCGACTGGACTCGCCCTGGCCCAGGACCAAGGCAAACACGTCGAGCGCGGCCACGTCGGCGCCGAGCAGATTCGGTGCGCGAAAACCGATGGCGAGGCGGGTCTCTGAGAAGGCGCTCCGCAGGACCCGGGCGCTGCTCGGACGGCTCGGCTGCTCCGGCGCCGGTCGGTTGACCGCCGCGTCGCGGCGCTGCTTGGCGAAGGCGTCGGCCACCGCCGCTCGCACCTCTGCCTCGGCCATTGGTCCGGCGACGCTGACGATGGTGTTGCTGGCGCGGTAGTGGCGGCCGAAGAAGGCGCGCATCCGGTCACGGTCCATCGCCCGTACCGACTCCGCGGTACCCAGTACGGGCATCGCGTAGGGGTGGTCGCCGAACACGGCCTCCAGCAGGCCGCGATAGATGACCCGCCCCGGGTTGTCCTCGGCGCGACGAATCTCTTCGCATACCACCTCAATCTCTCGGCTCAACTCTCCTGGATCAAAGGATGAATCGCAGATGACATCGGCCAGGACGTCGAGGCCGGTGCGCCACTCGTGGGCGGGCATCGTGACGTGGTAGACGGTCTGATCGAGGCTAGTCCAAGCGTTGATTTGGCCGCCGACGCCTTCGATCTCGGCCGCGACCTGGCCGACGCCGCGGCGGCTGGTGCCCTTGAAGAGCATGTGCTCATGGAGGTGGGCCAGCCCGCGCTCGCCGTCGCGCTCGTCGGCGCCGCCGACGCCGACCCAGACCTGGATCGCGACCGCAGGCGCGTTTGTCACCTGCTGCACGACGAGGCCAAGCCCGGTTGGCAGGCGGAGCAGGCGGGGTTCGGGCGCCGCGCCGGCGTTCGGCTCCATCGTGGCCTCGAACCTGGTGTCGTCACGCATCGAGCCCCCTCATCTATGTGCCTGCGGCAAGGCGCGATGCCTCGCGATGACTTCAAGGTAGGTCGCGCGCCGTGACGCCGCCAGCGAGGGCCCAATAAAGCTGGTGCCGACTAGCGCGACCACGCTGGCCCGCAGCCGTCGTGAAGCGGCCGGCGATGCGGCTCACTCCGCCGCGATGCTCACGCCCTAGAGCGCGCGCCGCGGCGGTACCACAGCGTGGGCGACGATTTGGCCCGCCGCCAGTGCCATCGCCACCATGGCAACCTGGACCGCCATTGACACGCCCGCGATCACGTCGCCGGCGAGCAACTCGGCCAAGCTGCGAAAGCCCAAGCTGCCCGGCACCAGCATCAGGATCCCTGGGATCAACACCAAGCTCGCGGCCTGACGGCGGAACCGTGCGAAGGCGTTTCCCACCACGCCGACGAAGGTCGAGGCCAGGGCGACGCCTGGGACTCCCCCGACGGTGGATTCGCCAAAGCGCGCGGCCCAGAGGGCAGCCACCGCGGCGGCGACCACCACGGGGAAGTCGGCGCGCCGCGCTTCCAGCAAGCGTGCGAAGGCGATGCCGCCTGCCAGACCGGCGGCCGTGGCCGGGAGCGCCTCATTGGCCGCCAATGTGTGGATCAGCGGCGCCCCAGCGTGGGCGGCGAGGGCAGCCCCGACCAGGGCGCCGAAGGCGAGCTGGGCCAACGTCGTCAAGGCGTCGAAAGTCCGAGCGCTGCCGCTGGCGAGGTGCTGGGTCGCGAGCTCGGTCATCGCTACAGTCAGGGATAGACCTGGGACATGGCTGATCAATCCAGCCACAGTCACCAGGGTCAGCGCCAAAGGCGTCTGCGTCGCGACCGCCCCTGCGACGCTGGCCGAGAGCAGCCCAGCCAGCACCAGCTGCAGGCGCGCCATCGCCTCAAAGCGGCGACCGCCGAGGCCCAACGCGGCCTGCCCGACGCCGATCGCGCCCGCGGTGAGCAACTCTGCGGCGCCACCACCCATCAGCGCCGCCGCTGAGAGGGATGCCACGCCGCCGGCCAGCGCGAGGCTCCACCGGCTGCCAAGGGAGCGAGGCACCGTCAGCTGGCGGGCGCGCTCCTGTGCCTCGGCGATGGGCAGCGCGCCGGCCTGCATCGCGGCGCCCAGGGCGTCGAGCTCTGCGAGCACACCGAGGTTGACTGCGCCTGGCTGCACCCGCAGCACATGCGTCTCGGCCGTCGCGTCGTCGTCGCCAAAGGACGCCAAGAGCATCGTCGGTGTCGAGAAAAAGGAGGCCTGGATGCCGAGCCGAGTCGCCACTGCGCCAGCCTCGCGCTCGAGGCGGTGCGCCGGCGCACCGTGGATGTGCATCGCGCGGACGAAGGCGAGCAACAGCCGGATGGCCTCTGCTCGCGCCGCCGCCGGCATTGAGCTCGACAGTTCGGCAGGCCCGCGGTTCATCGCTGCCGGCGCGCCTCGGCCGCAGCGACCATCGCCGCGAGCCCTTCGGCATAGGGCGGCTGGGCGACGCCGACCTCGGTGACGATGGCCGTGACGAGCTCTGCCGGCGTGACGTCGAAGGCCGGGTTGAGGGCCGCGACCGAATCAGGGGCGACGGCGAGCGAGGCCAACAGGTCCTCCGGTGCCCAGCCGCCGACGTGCGTCACTTCGCGTGGCGAGCGCTGCTCGATGGGGATGGCGCCGCCGTCGGGGCAGCCGAGATCGATGGTCGACGTCGGCGCGACGACATAGAACGGGATGCCGTGGTGCTTGCAGAGCACGGCCACGTTATAAGTGCCGATTTTGTTGCAGACGTCGCCGTTGCGAGCGATGCGGTCGCTGCCGACGATCGCCGCGGCGATCTTGCCTTCTCGCATGAGAGACGCCGCCGCGTTGTCGCAGATGAGGGTGGCTGGCAGGTGGTCTTGCTGGCACTCCCAAGCGGTCAAACGGGCGCCTTGCAGGAACGGCCGCGTCTCGTCGGCGTACAGGTGTAGCCGCTTGCCCGCCATCAGCGCGCCGCGGAAGACGCCGAGGGCCGTCCCGACGCCGCCGGTGGCTAAGGCGCCAGTGTTGCAGTGGGTCAGGATGCCGCCCGCCTCAGGCAGCAACGCGGCGCCATGGCCGGCCATCGCCGCGCAGTAGGCGCGGTCTTCGTCATGAATCGCGATTGCTTCGGCCCGGAGTTCGAAAAGCTTGGTCTCCGGCCCGGCTTCGGTTCGGCTGTAACAGGCGGCCATGCGATCGAGGGCCCAGAACAGGTTGACTGCGGTTGGACGCGTCCGAGCGAAGCGGCGTCGCCAGGCCTCGAAGCGTTCGCCCTCGACATCGCTCGGCGTCGCCTCGGGCGGCCAGTGGACGCCGGCCATCGCCACCACAAGGCCGTATGCCGCGGTGATTCCGATTGCCGGAGCGCCGCGGACGACCATGTCCGTGATCGCCTGTGCCACGACCTCGCCGTCGCTCGTCGCGAGCCAGACCGTGCGGGACGGCAGCAACCGCTGATCAAGCAGGGACACCACCGGGTCGCGCGCTGTGCCGAGCAGGCGGACCGCGGAGATCTGGGTCTCGACGTCCATGGGGACTCCTCGCGCGTCCGCGCGCAGTGACTCACGCCAACAGCGCCTCAGCGAACGATGAGGTTGCCGATCGTGACGCGGTCGTCGTTGTGCTTGAAGGTGTCTGGTCCGGTCACGCTTCGCATCGGCAGGCGCTTGTCGGTCTGCGGGTCGAAGAGGCCAAGGATGATCTCGGCTGGCCCGGCGGACGTACCGAGCGGCACCTCTTGGTCGATGTCGACCCGCACCACGTCGCCCACGCGCCAGTGGTTGGTCTGGAAGCAGCCGGTGCAGCGCTTGCCCTCGGCCTCGCTGTGCGGGACCACGGCGAGTGGCCACAGGTCACGGTGCAGGGGGTGCGGGTGCATGAAGATCATGTAGCTGACCGGCACCGTCTGCTTCACGTGGAAGAAGAGCTCGAGGTGGTACTTCTGGCCGCGGCGGACGCTCACCTCTGCCAGGCGCCAGCCCACCAGTTCCAATACGCCGTCGAAGTCGGCTGAGATCTTCTGGACCGACGTGAGCTTGGCAAAAGCTGCTGGCGAGAGGATCGCGTCGTCGATCCAGTTGGCGCTCTTGACGCCTTTGGGCAGGTCGCTGGACGCCAGCACGAGGCGCGAGCTTGAGGCGCTGAGCACCGCGACGCTGCGGCCGTCGTTCTTCTCGCGGTAGGCCGCGTTGAGGGCCGAGAACTCGGCCTTGGGTACCACCAGGAAGCGGCGCGTCGCCGGCAGCGCGACCGTGACCTGGCGCGCGGACTCGCCCCAATCGCTGAGGTGCAGTTCGGTCGCCGTCCGCGGAGTGCTCGGCGCCAGCGCCGCGATGGCCTCGTCGCGCGACGCCAGAGTCGGCAGTGCGGCCGTGTAGAAATTGCTGCCGAGGACGCGCGCTCCGGCCGCGCCAGGGTGCTTGTAGGCCACCGGTGGGTCGGCCTGCAGGTCGCCGCCGGCCTCGCGAATCGTCGCCAGCAAGTGCTTCTGCGAGAAGTGCACGCTCATCTCAGGCAGCAAGCCAAAGGCGACGCCGCTCGCCAGCGCGAGGCCTGCCACAGCAGTCGCCAGCACGCCGACCGCCGGCAGCTCACATAGGGACGCCAACCAGCCGAGGGCGAAGCGCACGCCTTCCAGCGCGGGCTTGCGGGTGGCGAGGTGGTTGAGCCCCGCCAGCAGCGCCAGCAGCAACAACGCCAGAGAGTCGGGCGCCAACAGCGCCATTCGGAACAGGAGCTGGCCGCCGTCGGGTGCTACCTCTAGCGAGCGTACGCCGAGCGCGATCATCAGCGGCAAGGCGGTCCAATGCGCGAGGGCGATGGCCGCGCCAGCCAGCGCATGAAGCGGTCGCGACGCCGCCGCTGCCAAGGCGAGGCAGGCGACGACCCCGCTCCAGCAGGCGATCAAGAGCCCGTAGCTCCACGTCCCCACCGCCGCGCTGGCGCCCACTCCGACGCCGCCCACCGCCACCGCCAACAGTGCGAGAGGCGCGAGGCGGCCTGGCACCATCGCCTCCGGCACAAGACCACGACGCCCGAAAAGTCGCAGCAGCCCGGCGCCGCCAGCGAGCGCCGCTGGCGTCCATACCGACGGGTGCAGCGCACCTGCCAGCAGGGCCGCACCATAGCCCTCGCCCGCGACGGCGGCATGCACCATCAGGCCAGCGATCAGCGCGCCAGCGCAGGCGATGAGCAGACCGCTGCCGGCGATGGCCTCCCGGCCAAGCCAGCGCCACGGCCTCAGCAGTTTTCCTGCGCTGCGGCCCTCCGCCGCGCTGGCCGCGGCGGCGAGCGCCAAGGCCCCGAGGAAGCCGATGCCACCAGAGATCACCTCGGGGCGGGTGGCCGTGATCGTCGTCCACAGGCGGTCGTAATCGTAGCCCGTTCGGCCGGCTTCAGCGCGCAGCATGACGTCGAGGCGCATACCAAGCGAGATCAGCAGGTCGAGCGCCCAGCCGGAGAGGGCGAGGCCGGCGCACCAGGCCGCCGCGCGCGGGCCTTGCAGCGCCTGCACCCAGCGCCGCAGCGTCGAGACGGGGCGAGCGAGGCCGATGGCGAAGGTCGCGACGCCGAGCACCGCGACGGCCCGCGCCAGTCTGGGCGCGGTCAGCTCTTCGGGCCACTGAAAGACTGCGTTCTCACCACCGAAGGGCGGATCCCACAACAAGACCCGCACCAGCGTGCCGGCGTCCTTGCCAGTCTCGCGGTGCAGCAGCGTGACGCTGATCAGGACGACCAGTGCCGGCAGCACGCCGTGCACTTTGCCCGCCAGCGCCTCGCGCAGCAGCAACGCCGCGATCGCCGCGCAGATCGGCGCCACTGGCGCCACGACCTGGTCAAAGTCGGGCACCAACGCCATTGTCACCAGCATCCCTGCGCCGAGCCCCAGCAGCCAGACCGCTGGGCCGCGGCCTTGGCTGGCGTCGGCGTAAGCGAGCCGTCCGGCACCGAGCACCAGCAAGCCGCCATAGGGGTGGAGGCCAAACCCGACCTGGCCGATGACCGTCGCGAGGTCGCGCTCGGTCGCCGGCAGCCCACCGCCAAAGGGGACCCGCGTGAACCGCATCGCGCGTAGCATCGCGTCGCGATCGTCGCCGAGGATCACCACAGCGGCGCCCGCGAGCAGGAACACCGCGAGGCCAGCCGCCGCAAGTCCGCGCCGACCGCCGCCATAGACCAGGGCAGCGCCGACCAACACCGCGGCGCCCATCGTCAGGCCGCCGAGCCCGCGGCCAGCGAGCAGGATGGTCAGCCCGAGGCCGAGCGAGAACCACGCCAACGGCGTCGGCAGGCAGGGCTGCTTGGCCGTCGAGGCGCCGTCGCCCGCTGTGGCCGCGTCGCGCTCGTGCAGCGCCAACCCGCCGAGCGTGACCGCCAGCAGCCCGAGCGCGGCAGAAGACTCGAGGCTCACCGCCCGGGCCTGGGCCAGCGCCATCGGCATCGTCGGTAGCAGCAGCGCGGCCAGCCACGCCGTGGTGGCGTCGGCGTGGCGCCGTAGCGCGACGAAGAGCAACGCGACGGAGAGTAGCAGCAGCAGCGCGCCCGGCAGCCGGACCGCGGTCTCCGAGGCACCGAATGCCGCGAGGCTGACCGCCACCAGCCAGGTGTCGAGCAGGGGCCCCGGCAGCACGCGGCCCTCGACGACGTGCATCGGCATGGACCACGGTGACGGCGTGCCGCTGGTGATCCGAGCTGCAAGGTCAGCATGCGCGGCGACGTCTAGTCCGTGCCAAAAGAGCGGCGCCAGCTCGTCGGCGCGGGCGACCTCCGGGAACGCGTGGCGCCAGAAGCCGCCATGTTGACCGCGGATCAGCGTCCTCGCCCTGGCGCGGCCGATCGCCTCGCGGACCTCTGGCTCGGGCAGATCGCTGGCGATCCAGCGCGCCGCGAATGGGTGATCGGCGTCTAGGCGATCGAACTCGGCGACGCGCGCCTCGATCAACGCCTGGCGGTCGCCGATGGCGAGGGCGGTGCGGGCATCGACGACGATGGCATGAACGGGCCGGGCGGCGATTTCGCCGCTCGCCTTGGCGAGGCTGCCGTCGAGCCGACGCACCGCGAACCCTTCGTCCAGCTGGGCGTCGAGCTGGGCCGTCAGCGCCTCGGGCGCCGCGACCAACACTTGGCGCGGACCGGCCATGGCGCGCGCGCTGGCGACGCGGTCCATCTCCCAGGGATCGAGCAGCCCAGGCTCGCCGATGCCTGGCAGAATCACGGCGGCCGTGATGGCGCAAGCGGCGAGGGGGGACAGGGCCCGTATTGCAGAGGAACGTCTGATCATCGGAGGGTTGGCCTCACTGCTGCGCGCGGACGCGGCGCGCGGGCGCGGAGCCTAGCAAGGATTGCCGGCCGCCGCGACCCAGACGACGCCACCGCGGCGAAAGTGCGTCGAGGCCGTCTGCGCCATGCAGAGTCGCTGCTGGCTCCGTGGCCACTCTGCGCCTCCAGCGAGGTCACCTTCGCTCAACGCAGGGCCAACAGCCACGCCACGCCAAGACTCACCCAGCCACAAGCGACGACGCCGACCAAGATGCCGAGCCGGTCCTGGAGCAGCGCGCGGCGAATCGGGCCGCCGTAGAGGACCTGGCGGATCTGGTAGCCAGCGCTCGGGCCGAGCAGGCGCGTCGGGATCATGCGGATCTCCGCAAGCAGACGCTCACGCGCGGCTCGCATCGGCTCCAGTCGGGCGACGAGGTGGGCGCCGCGCTGACCCCGCGGCACGCCGATGCGCGGCAGGTGCAGCAGGTCGCGGGAAGGGTTGGCGGTGCCCTTGCCCGACCCTGTGCAGGTGCGGTAGCCAGCTTCTGCCGTCATCTGCTCGATCTTGCGGTTGCCGCCGGCGCGCGGGATGCAAAAATGGGCCACCTCGGCGCTGAGGATCTCCTCCAGCCGCCGCTTGGACTCCGTCAGCTCCCAGCGCACGCCGGCCTCGTCCATCTCCGACAGCAGCCCGTGGGTGACCGTGTGCGAGCCGATGGTGTGGCCCGCGGTGTGCATCGCCCGCAGTTGATCTGGCGCCAGCCACCCGTCTTTGCCCTGGACGAGCTCGCGCGAGTGTTCGTCTGGTTCCAAGACGACGTAGAACACGCCCCGCATCCCATGGCGCTCCAGCGTCGGTGTCGCGATCTCGATGCAGCTGGTGTAGCCGTCGTCGAAGGTGAACACGATCGGCTTGCTCGGCAGGCTCGCTCGGCCGGCGAAGCCCGCGACCAACTGATCGAGGTCGATGGCCTCGTAGCCAGCGGCGCGCAGGCTGCGGCAGTGATCTTCGAATTCGAGATCGGTGACGACCCAGACACGCTCCTCCTCGACCAACTCCCCAGCGTCCAGCCGCCGTTGAGCGACAAAACGGTGATACATCAGCACCGGTACCCGCGGCCGCCGCAGCTCATCGCGGACGATGGCGGCCAGCCAGCCGAGTAGGCAGAGCGGAGGGGCGACGAAGAGCAGCGCACCAGCGACGATCAGCCAAGGGTCCATGCGCGCTTCTCCAGACGCCGCCGTCGGTTGGATGCCGCGTGCCTCACGGCCCAGTCGCGACGAGGTCCTGCCTGCGTCCATCTGCCGGGGCCGTGCCGGTCCAGCTGCGAACCGCGTACAGTGGACCTTGACAGCTCACCGGCATCCTCTATACAATTTTGGACCCGGTGCAGGCCCTATTTGGTCTCGCCCGGGAGTTCGGGAGCTCCCGCAGGCTCCCGCGCCGGATCCCCTGCTGTTAGTCGGGGCCTGGACCTGGGCTGTGGGCATCCCGAGGAAGATGGCCGGCAGAATCGCCGATCGCGTCGTCCGCGAGATCGTGGACCGCAGCGACATGGTCGCTGTGGTCGGCGACGTCGTCAAGCTCACGCGCGCTGGCAAGGAGTGGCGCGGGCTCTGCCCGTTTCACGGCGAAAAGACCGCGTCGTTCTACGTCAACGGCCACACCAAGGTGTACATGTGCCACGGCTGCAGCGCCGGTGGCGACGTCGTGCAGTTCGTCCGCGAGATGCGCGGGCTGACCTTCGTCGAGGCCGTCGAGTGGCTCGCCGAGCGCGCCGGCATTCGCATCGAGCGCGAAGACGTCGATCCGCAGACCTTGCAGCGGCAGCAGCAAGAGCGCAGCCAGCGGGCGCGGCTCTTGGAGCTCAACGGCGCGGCTCTGCGCTGGTTCCGGGCGACGTTGCAGCGTCCCGCCGGGCAAAAGGCGCTGCGTTATGCCACGGAGAAGCGCGGCCTCGGCGTAGAGGCGATGGAGCGCTTCGGCATTGGCTGCGCGCCCGATGCCTGGGACGGCCTCTGCGCGTTCCTCGCCAGCCAGGGCTTTGCCGCCGAGGACGTGGCCCGCGTCGGGCTCGCGGCGCAACGGCCCGGCGGAGGGCTCTACGATCGCTTCCGCGACCGTCTCATGTTCCCGATCTACTCGACCGCCGGCGACCTGGTCGCCTTTGGTGGCCGCGACCTCTCCGATCGGCCCGACGCCGCCAAGTACATCAACTCGCCCGAGAGTGAGCTGAGCACGCTGGAGGTCGAGCACAACAACCGGCTTTGGACGTTCTTCAAGAAGAGCCACGTGGTCTTTGGGCTCTGGCAGGCCCGCGGCGGCATTCGGCGGCTGCGCTGCGCGCTCGTCGTCGAGGGCAACCTCGACGTGATCACTTTGCACCAAGCAGGCTTCGACAACGCCGTGGCGCCTATGGGCACCGCGATGACCCAGGCCCAGCTGGCGGAGCTACGACGGTTCACCGAGCGGGTGATCCTCTGCATGGACGGCGACAAGGCCGGGCGGGCTGCGACCATGAAGGCGATCCCCCTCGCCCTGGCTGCGGGGCTCGACGGCAAGGTGGTGTGGCTTGAGCGTTGCGGCGCCAAAGATCCAGACGAGCTGGTCCGCACCCAAGGCGCCGCCGCGATGCAGAGCCTGATCGACGGCGCCGACGACCTCGTCACTGCCTTCGTCGACACGGCGATCGGTGAATGGGACGGCACCATCGCTGGCCGCGTCGAGGTCGGCCGGCGCGTCGAGTCGGTGTTGGCGACCATCCCCAACCCGCTGACCCGTGAACTGGCGAGGCAACAGCTACAGTCGCGGCTGCAGATCCCGCTGGAGGTGCAGCGCGAGCTGGCGCGCACGGCCCAGCCGCTGGTCGTCGACGATGAGTCTGGCCAGTCGGCTGACCCGCGGGGGCTGACGTGGTCTGCCCCGCGCCCGGCTGATCTCAAACTGCCGCGCAAAGAGCTCGACTTGGCTGAGGCGGCGATGTGGTACCCCGCCCTGCTGCTCGAGCTCGTGCGCAGCGGCGGTCTCGACTACGTGTCACACGAGGGCCTGCGCGTGGCGCTCGCCGAGCTCTGCGCCAGGGCTGAGGCGGCAGGCGCGGCGGATACACACATGCTGCGCGGCTGGCTGATGGCGCTGCCGGAGACTGAGGCGCGGCGGGCGCTCCTCGGCGCGCTGGTCCAGACCCCGCACGTCGAAGAGGCGTCTCTGCCCCTGCACGTCGAGACCGTGCTCGACGGGCTGGAGTTGGATGGTCTGTTGCGCAGCCAAGCCGACCTGCGGGCCCGCGTGCGCGCTGGCGTGGGCAGCCTTGAAGAAGACGCCCGCACTGTGTTCGACATCTCCAATCGAATCGAAGCCCTTCGGCGGCGCAGGCAATCGCCTGGTCAGCCCCATAGCGCGGAGTCCCTGCGCCCGGTTGGGCGAGGAATCACGTCCGATTCCCAGGAAATTCATTGAGGTTGCAACCCATGTTTGACGTGATCCCAGAGGCAGCGCTTCGCGACCTCCTCACCTTGGCCCGCGAGCGCGGCGTCGTCTCGGTCGACGAGTTGGAGACGCTGCTCGGCGGCATTGAGTCCATCGAGCGCCAGCTGGTCGACGACGTCGTCACGGTCTTTCAGGCCAACGGCATCGACGTCCTCGACCCGAAGGCGACCCACCGCGAGGTGACGCCGCAGAACACGATGCGGCCCACGCCGGCGCCGTCGCCTGCCCCGGTGGTGCAACCGGACAGGGATGAGGACTACGTCGACGAGCAGCAGGCGCGCACCAATGACCCGGTGCGCATGTACCTGCGCAAGATGGGCTCGGTGGCGCTGTTGACGCGCGAGGGCGAGATCGAGATCGCCAAGCGGATCGAGACCGGTGAGCACGAGGTGCTGAACGCACTGCTCGGCACCCGCTTGACCTACCAGCGGTTTCTCGATCTCCGCGATCGCGCCCGTGACATGATCGCCTTCGTCGAGCGCGATCGCGACATCCGCCAGAAGATCGCCGAGGCCGAAGCCAAGGGCGTCGACACGCCGTTGCGCGACAGCAAGCGCGGCGGCGAGCGGCCGCCCTTCTCGCTCAAGGATCTGGTCAAGGCCGTCGACGACCGTGAGGGCGGCACCGACGAGATCTTGATCTGCGAGAACCTCATCCGCGACATCGGCGCCTTGGAGGCCTACCACGACCGCATGGAGGCGACCCACCGCAAGGGCAAGGCCGCCAAGAGCGATGAAGAGCGTTTCGCGCTGGTGCATGAGATCTTGGTCGAGCAGGTCAAGGAGCCCTATTTCAGCGAAGTAATGGGCGATCTGCTGGAGAAGCTGAGCCTAGGCCGGGCGACCTTGCGCGACGTGGTCGACTTGACCCAGCGCACCGACGTCCGTGAAGAGCAACGCAAGCGGGAGGGGGTCTCGGCGCTCATGCGCATCGTCCGCCTCTACCGCAAGCGCATCCGAAGCGAGGATCCGGCCGAGGCGGCGCGGGCGGACTTGGCGCGCAAGAAGCCCACACGCAGCCTCGACGACCTGCTGCAGGCGGTGTTCGACGACGCTGGCGCGTTGCGGCGTCTCTCTGCCCTGGCGAGCCAGACCAAGGCGGCCGATCCTGCTGTGGACGAGCTGGTCGATGGCCTCGCCGCCGGCGCCCCCAAGGCCACCCGCGCCTTCGTCAAGAAGGCCGCGATCTCGGCCTTAGAGACCGTGGCGCCGCTGGCCGAGGAGCTCATCGCGCTCTATAGCAACCTGATCGTCGGCGTACCACGCACCCCGGCGTTCCAGGCCGCGGCCGCCGCGCGTCGGGCCGAGGTCGAGCGCCTGCGGTCGGCGATCGCCCAAGCCCTGCTCTGGGTGCCGACTCGGGTCGCCAAGAAGACCGAACAGGCGCTGCCGCGTCACGAACGAGCCACCGACGAAGACGGGCGAGTGATCCCCAATGAGAGCGGCGACGTCTACGACTACGTCACGGTGAACCCCAATTACGTAGAGACCGCGATCTTCCACGAGGTGGTCGGGATGCTCGAGGCGCTGCCTGCCTCGCAGCGCTTGGTCGACGCCGTGCTGCGGCGCGCCTTGCTCGAGCGGCTGCTCGACGGCGGTCTCCATCGCAAGCAGTACGACCGCGCCATCGAAGAGCTCAAAGACGTCATCCGCGAGATGATGGACGCCGACCACCAGATGCGCCTGCGCGAGATGGCGCTGGCCGAGAAGGCGCAGATCGCGCTCAAGCAGCCCGGCAAGAAGCGCCCAGAGGTGGTCTTCGACTTCAAGGCGGTGCAGACGCTGTCGCGCGATTTCAAGAAGTCCAACGCGACGACGCTGCGGCAGCTTGAAAAGAAGGCCGGCGTGACCGCGGAGGAGCTCGAAGCGGCTTACCGCGTGATGAAGGACCAGAAGAAGCGGATCGAGAGCGCGGTCAAGCTCGCCGGTCACCGCCAGGAGGAGCTCCAGCGCGTCTACCAGCAGATCGCCCGCGGTGAGCGGGTCGCCAATAAGC
>SXGT01469771.1_pt1 | contig 15494 bp, 19 predicted proteins | sample 3176221 | NCBI WGS metagenome assembly SXGT01 (sample SAMN11356862, study PRJNA531348) | freshwater metagenome | isolation source: freshwater sample F1-120 | place: China: Fuxian Lake, Yuxi | collected 2017-12-25
ATGCCCATGTAATCGGCAGTGGCGCGGTCCATGCCGCTGGCGGCGCCCATCACCCCGCGGAAGATATTGCCAGCACCCACCACGATGGCGACCTCTATCCCCCGGTCATGCACATCGCGCACCTCGCGGGCGACACCGCTAATGCGATCAGGGGCGATTCCATACCCCTGATCGCCCATGAGGGCCTCGCCCGAGAGCTTGAGCAGCACACGGGAGAAGGTCGCCGGGTCAAGGGGCCCCGGGCTGCCCGGGGCGCCATCGATCTGGTCGCTACTCGCCAAGCTGGAAGATCTCGAACCGTCGGATCGTGATGTTCTCGCCGAGCTCCGATGAGGCCTCCGCGCGCAGATCCTCCATCGTGCGCTGGTTCTTCTCGGTCCCATCCCGGAAGAATGGCTGCTGAAGCAGGCAGATCTCGCTCAGATGCTTGGCGAGCTTGCCCTCCACGATCTTCTCACGGGCGCTCTCCGGCTTGTCCTTGGCCTGGTCGGCGTAGACCTCGCGCTCCTTGGCCTTGTACTCGTCGGCAACGTCGTCGGACGACACGTACAGCGGCTTCATTGCCGCCACATTGAGCGCCACGTCGTGGGCGAACTGCTGGAAGCGGTCGGTGCGCGCAACGAAGTCGGTCTCGCAGTTGACCTCAACGAGCACCCCGAGGCGTCCGCCTTGATGGATGTAACTGGCGACGGCCCCCTCATTCGCGTCGCGGCCGGCACGCTTCTGTGCCGCTGCGAGACCCTGCTTGCGAAGAAGTGTCACTGCCTGATCAAGATCGCCACCGGTCTCGGTGAGCGCCTTCTTGCAGTCCATCATCCCCGCGCCGGTCTTCTCGCGGAGCTCCTTTACCAACGCAGCGGGAATCTGTGTGGTGCTCACGACGCGGACTCCTCTCCAGCTGCCTCCGGTGCCACGTCGGCAACGGCAATGTCTACGGCCAGCTCGATTGCGACCTCGTCGAGAATCACCTCAGCAGCAACATCTTCAACGATCTCTGCTGCTGCTTCGATCACGGCCTCGGCCTCGACGATTATCTCGACGGCCTCGGCCACGAGGGCTGCCTCAGCGGCGGGGTCGATGTTCTCTGCCTCGACGACTGCCTCGACCACTGCCGCAGCGACCACAATGGCTGCCTCGGCCTCGACGACTGCCTCGACGGCATCCGCCACGATCGCGACCTCAACGAGGGCGTCGCTGGAGTCGACTTCGATGGCTCCCTCAACTACTGCCTCGGCCATGTCGATAACGGCCTCGGCCTCGGCGATTGCCTCGATGGCCTCTGTCATCACAACAGCCTCAACGAGCAGCTCGCCAGATGCCGCTGCAAGGGCCGCGGCATTGGCCTCCGCGCGCGCAGCTGCGCGAGTGGCGCGCGCGGCGTCGGGGTCGCCGGCTGCGGCTGCGATTGTGGCGGCCGCGCGGGCCTCTTCGTATCCACCGGCGGGCTCCAGGCCCTTCCCCTCGCGGATCCCGTCAGCAAGCACCGACAGGATGAGCGAGCACGAGCGGATCGCGTCGTCGTTGCCGGGGATGATGTAGGACGCCTCGTCGGGGTCGCAATTGGTGTCGACCAGGCCGACGACGGGAATGCCGAGGCGGTTGGCCTCACGCACGCCGATCATCTCCTTGTTCAGGTCCAGGATCACCACAGCGTCAGGCCGGCGCTGCATGTCCGAGACGCCACCGAGATTGGCCTCAAGCTTCACCAGCTCGGCCTCTGCGGCAAGACGCTCACGGGTGGGCAGCAGGGCCAACTGGCCACCAGTTGCCTGTGCGCGAAGCTCGTGCAGGCGACGTATGCGCTGGCTGATGGTCGACCAGTTGGTAAGGAGACCGCCCAGCCAACGGTGCGACACGTAGGGCATGCCGGCACGGATCGCCTGCTCGCGCACGCTGTCCTGGCACTGCTTCTTCGTTCCCACGAACATCACCGTGCCGCCGCGCTCTGCGACGTTCTTCACGAACGTGTGCGCGCGCTCCAGCAGCTGAAGCGTCTGCTGCAGGTCAATGACGTAAATACCGGAACGCTCGCCAAAGATGAAACGCTTCATCTTGGGGTTCCAGCGGCGGGTCTGATGGCCGAAGTGGACTCCGGACTCCAGCAATTGCTTCATGGTGACGACAGGCACGCGTCACGACTCCTTGTCGGTTCTTGGACGATGAAATCCGACAGGTCGCGGGAGGAGCCGGCATATGCCGACCACCACCCCCCACGTGTACCCCGTCGGGGTTGAGTGCAGAAAGCCGGGTTCGTCTGATGCGAACCCAGCGCGGAACTCTAGCCTGCCAGCCCCGCCCGCACACGCGCGGCGGCGAGGGCAGCCTCCAGATCCGGGGGCAGTGGGCTTTCAAACACCAGATCCTCCCCGGTCTCGGGGTGGGGCAATCGCAGTCGATATGCGTGCAGAAACTGGCGTTCAAGGCCGAATGCGGCACGACCTTGCCCGTAAAGAGGGTCTCCAACCACCGGATGCCGAGCCGATTCAAGGTGAACCCGTACCTGATGTGTGCGCCCGGTTTCAAGACGTGCCTCGATCAGACACAGCGACCCCAGCCGCTCAATCGTGCGGAAGTGCGTGACCGCCTCGCGCCCGCCGGCGGGGAGCACCACCTGGCGCGTCCGACGACGGGGGTCGCGTCCGACTGGCCGATCGATGCTCAATGCGGGGGGGAATTCGCCGTGAACCAGCGCGAGGTAGCGCCGTTCGATCGCGCGGTCGCGCATCATCTTTCCAAGGCGCCGGTGGGCTCGATCGGTACGTGCAACCAGCAACAGCCCAGAGGTGTCCCGATCCAGGCGATGCACGATCCCCGGCCGGTCCGGATCATCACCGCCCGCGATTCCCGCACCGAGGAGCGCGTGCACGAGGGTCCCCTCGTCGTGTCCCCGGGACGGGTGGGTGACCATGCCCGAAGGCTTGTCCACCACCACAATCGACTCATCGGAATAGATGATCGGCACGTCGATCTCCTCGGCGTGCAGATTGCCCGGCGGGCGGGGCGGCGGCCTGAGCGCGGCGATCACGGCCTCACCCTCGGCCAGGCGGTAACGCTTGGCTCTGATCACGCCATTCACCGTCACCTCACCTGCATCAATAAGGCGCTGCGCCTCGGCGCGGCTGTCGAATATCTCGCACTCGGCGAGCACTGCATCGAGGCGTCGGCCGACCATGTCGCCCCCCACGACGAACTGCACCATGCGATCGTCAGCCATCGCCACCCGACAGTACGAGCGCGGTCACCAGCAAAATGGCGCCGACCGTGACACCGATATCGGCCACGTTAAATGGCGGCCACGGCCCGATCGCGATGAAGTCCGTCACGCCATCGCGAAACACTCGGTCGATCAGGTTGCCGACGCTCCCGCCGAGGAGCAGCCCCCCTCCGATGGGCACCAGGGCGTGCCGGCCCGCAAAGCCCACCAGCAGCAGGGCGATCGCGCCGATGGCGACGAGGGTGACCACCGAGACCATGGCCTGCCTTCCGGGAAAGAGACCGAACGCGATCCCGGTGTTGACGGTATCCACCAGATGTATGCCCGGCAGAACGTCAACCGTGTCCCCGATCGGGATGGTGGCACGCACGATGAGCTTGGTCAGTTGGTCAAGGGCGAGGACAGACGCCGCAATGAGGCCCGTCAATATGTAGCGATACCCAGCCTCGCGTCGCAGCCGCCGCTCGATTGCGTGCGATATCGCCGTCCGTCTCGTGTGATCCGGGCCGTTCACGCGATCTCTTCTGCCAGCACGGCAAACCGGGCGGTGATCTGATCGGGATCGCCATCAATCTCGATGAGCTTGCGCGCGCCGGTGGAACCGCGGCGCAAACGGACCGCGCTGGTACGCACTCCGGCCCGCTCTGCGAGATAGGCGCAGAGGGCGGCATTGGACTGGCCCTTATGCGGGGCGGCTGCGATCTGAATGCGCACGGCACCATCCTGCACGCCCACCGCCCCGGTGTGGCGGGAACGGGGCACCGCTTTCACGACCACAGTCACGCCACCCTCATGACGGGTGACCCACTCCGGAACGTCGGTCACAGTGCCTCGAGCACCCTAACCACCACAATGTTGCCGACGTACAGGGCGATAAGCGCCACGATCGGCGAGAAGTCGAACATGCCGACGCTCGGCACGATGCGCCGGAACCAGCGCAGGTACCACTCGGTGGACTCGTGGAAAAACGCCCACAGGGCAGACATCACGCGCCCGCTTGGAGGTCTCGGGACCCAGGACATCAGGATGCGGATGAAGATGATGACGGTGAAGACTGTGAACACCGCGTCGACGTACTGCGTGAGGATGTCCATCGACCCTCGCCTACAGCTCGGCTGCGCGGAGGGCGGCCGCGTCCAGCGCGCGTTCCACGATGCCTGCGGCCCCTGCATCGTCCATCACCGCGATACATGCCGCGGTGGTGCCACCCGGTGATGTCACCCGCGCCTGCAACTCGGCGGGATCCTCGCCATCCGCCAGCAGGCCGGCGGTACCGGCGATGACCGCCTGCACCATGGCGCGGGCGTCAGCGCGTGCAAGTCCGTGGGCCACACCCGTGTCCTCCATGGCCTTTGCGATGTACGCCATAAACCCGGGCCCGCTGGCGCCGATGGCGGTCGCAATATCGAAAAGGGCCTCATCCATCTCAACAACAGCGCCGAGGGGGGCAAGAAGCGCATTCACTGCCGAAACGGCGGCGGCGTCGAGGCCGGTCGTTGCCATGGCCACGACCCCGTTGCCATTGGCCACCGCGAGGTTCGGCATCAGCCGAACCACCGCATGTCCCGGCACGACGACGGCCAGGCGGTCGAGCGACCAGCCCGCGGCAACCGAGATCACAACCGATCCCGCCGACAGGCGAAGAGCGATCGCCTGCATCGTCGCCGCCACGTCCTCGGGCTTTACCGCGACCACGACGATGTCGCAACTCGCAGCATCACCCGCGAGTACGCCGAGAGCTGACGCCACATCCTGCGCGCGCCCGGGCATCGCATCCTCAACGATGACCGTCGCTGAGGATGCGAGGCCGGCGGCGAACGCGCCGCCCATCGCCCCGACCCCGACGACGCCGATGGCGGCGGGCGTCACAGGATCAATACTGGTTGAAGAAACCCTTTTCGAGGAGACGCGCGCGCTCCTCGGCCGACACCTCGACGTTCTGCGGAGTCAGGAGAAATACCTTGTCCGCAATGCGGGACATCCCGCCGTCGAGCGCATACGTAAGCCCACTGGCGAAGTCGATAAGGCGCTTCGAGAGATCTGTGTCTGCCGACTGCAGGTTGAGGGTCACCGGAATCGTTCCCTTGAACTTGTCAGCAATCTGCTGCGCGTCATTGAAGTTGCGCGGAATGATGAGGTTCACCTCGACGCCGCTTTTGCTCCTCGGTGAGTTCACTGCCCGGATGTTCCGCGACGGGGACGGCACGCCCGGGTCCGAGTAGATGTCGTCGAAGTCGTCGGCGCCACGCGACGAGGATCTCCCACGGGAACGCCCACGCGACGACTGATGATCGTCACGCGACTGCCGGTCGTCATCGCGCACACGCGCATTGGTTTCCCGGTCACCGCCGTCGTGCTCGTCGTAATCGTCATATTCGTCGTAGCCATCATCGGCCATTCCGAAATACCTCAACGTTTTCTGCCAGTAATCGTTAATCGCCATCTACGGCTCCATCCGCCCTTGGTCGACGATGCCCTTCCCGACTCGCACAATGCTAGCGCCCGCCTCCACGGCAACGATGAAATCCTGCGAAGTACCCATCGAGAGATCCCGCAGGTCATGCGTAATTCCCCATCTCATGGCCAGCTCGTCCCGGAGCAAACGCACTCGTTCGAACCAGGGGCGTGATGCTTCGGGGTCCTCCGCAAACGGGGGCAAAGCCATGAGCCCCCCCACTGTGATGCCGGCCGAGCCCGCAGTCGCCAGGGCCCCGTCGAGGTGGTTGGGATTAAACCCCTGCTTGGTCGGCTCCTCTGCGATGTTCACCTGAAGCAGCACCCGCACCGGCCCCTCGGCGCGCACACCAATCTCCTCAAGTACGGAAATCCGGTCCACAGAGTGAATCAGCCGCACAATCGGCAGTACGTCGCGCACCTTCCGGCGCTGGAGGTTCCCGATGAAGTCGAATATGAGGCCCTCGGCACCAGGCGCTGCCCGCTTCGCCACAAGGTCCTGCAGCCGGTTCTCACCCACAACGCTCACGCCTGCTGCCAGAAGGGCCGGCACAGCCTCAGGCCCCACATACTTTCCGGCCAGCACCAGTTGCACGGCATCCGCCGGGCGCCCAGATCGAACGGCCGCGCTTGCGATCCGGATACGAGCATCATCAAGCGCGCATCCGAGGCGCACGGAATCGATCGTCATCGTTGCTCCTCGATCCAGATCAACCCGGCCTGGCGGCCGGTGACTCCGGCGTCACGACGGTGCGAGAAATAGCGGTCCGCGCCGCAACTGGTGCAGCCACCCACGTCCACGATACGAGGAGATGGGATGCCAGCCGCCACCAGAGCCGCTCTGGCCGCCCATCGCAGGTCGACAGACTCACCGCGGACGGCACGATCCCCGAACCGAACCGCCATGGCCTCACGCAGGTCGCCGTCAACCGGATAGCAGCACGGACCGATGCAGGCACCGATGGCAACCCCCCCGGGCGTGCCAAGCGCTGCCGCACCCGCCTCCACGACACCGGCCATGAGCCCACGCCAGCCGGCATGCACCCCCATAACCGTTGATGCGTCTGCGCTCCAACCGACAATCGGTACGCAGTCGGCACCCTGCACAAGCAGCGCCACCCCGGGCGCGGAGGTCACCATGCCATCGGCGGCCGCAAGGCCGTCAAGTGAACCGACGAATGTGCCGCCGCCGCCGAGCGGACCGACAGCGACCACCGTGGCCCCATGCACCTGGGTGAGGGTTGCCGCGCGATCACCATCAAACCCCCCGGCTTCCGCAAGCGCCAGACGATTGGCACGAACATGGCCAGGATCATCCCCGCACGTGCTTCCAAGGTTGAGACTCGCGTGGTGGCCGGTGCTCTCACCGCCAGTTCGCGTGGTGAACGCGGCGCGCACCCGCGGAGGGCACCCCGGCACCTCGTCGAGCGCGATTCCGCTCACGAGTCGTCGCCGACTGCGGCGAGGGCGATCGCCATCTGGGAATCCCGGTCAGCGGCCAGGCCATCAAGAAGCGCGACCCGAAGCGCCGCGAGTGCACGCCCGATCTCCGGACCGGGCGGTATCCCGGCGGCCACGAGGTCTGATCCATTCACGTCTGGGGTGGCGTCGCGCCACGAGGCCCACCAGTCACTGACACACCCCGTGGCCCCGACGAATGCACCGATCTGAGTGCCAGCGGAGCGGTCTCTTAGAAGGCGATCGACTTCAGAGGGACGCTCGGCGGACAGAAGTTTCGGCGCGAGGAGCAGTCCCTCGCGTACCCCGACCGCCACTGCCCGGGACCATTGCGGAAACGCGCCGGATGCAGCCGCTTCCGGCGCCAGCCCCACACCAAGACGGAGCGCCCAATGCGGGGGCTCCGGGGCGCCGGGGCGCGCCAAGGCCACCGGAAGCGCGCGCAACCGAGCCGAACGGCGTGTATCCGTGTCCACCCAGGTGGCACCGAGCTCCACCGCGAGGTTGAGCGCGTCATCAGTCGAATCCTCGTGAAGGAGTCGCCGCAATTCGTCGGCAACTCTGGGGGACGAAAGGTCGAGGCCCGCGATACACGTCCGCGCCTCCCCCGCCGTCTCCTCATCAATCCGGAACCCGAGTCGTGCGGCGTAGCGCAGTGCCCTGATTCCGCGGCTGGGATCCTCGCGGAAGGCACCGCTTCGGAGCGCCCGAAGACACTCGTCGGAGATGTCCGCCCGCCCGCCGTGGGGATCCACCAACTCCCCAGCGCGGTCGCCCGACAGGCGAAACGCAATCGCGTTCACCGTGAAGTCGCGACGCGCAAGATCGTCTGCCAACGACCCGGGGGTCACCTCCGGAAGCGCACCCGGTGAGGCGTAGTGCTCGCTGCGCGCGCCCACCATGTCGACGTGACGTCCATGCGCAAACTCCACTCTCGCGGTACCAAACCGCTCATGAGCAATCACCCGCCCACCCATCTGCCGCCCAATGGAACGTGCCAGCGAGATCGCGTCACCCTCCACCACGAGATCCAGATCCGCGCCGTGTCTCACCCCCAGAAGAGCATCGCGCACCGCGCCGCCCACGAGCGACACATCGGGCGCCGCGGGCGGGATGATCATCTGGGCGAGCAGCGGATCGCGATCGATCCAATCGCGCACCGCGCTACCATCGGGTCCATGACTCATCACGTCTCGAACCTCGCGTCGTCGGCCCCGGTCGCCCTTGATGGACTCACGGAGGCGCTCAGCCGCTGGGAGGGGCAGCCGCTCGATGACCTGCGTGTGGCGTCGGCTCGCATCTCAGACGAGTTCCGCACGTGGGTCGAGGACCCTGCCAACGCCGGACGGCAGATCTCCGACGCCCCGGTCTATCTGGACCGGATGGCGGTCGAAATAATCATCGAGCGCAGGTACTTCACCGAGTAGCCGGTCACGCCGGTCCGCCGATGACGGCGACCGCCTCGATCTCCACCGTCGCAGCCGCAGGCAGGGCAGCCACACCGATGGTGGCGCGGGCCGGCGGTGCACCGCTGAAGGCCTCCGCGTAGACCGCGTTCATCTCGGCGAAGTCTGCGAGATCGAGCATGAACACGGTCGTCTTCACGACATCATCCATGGAGCCGCCCGCAGCCTCCACGATCGCCCGCACGTGCGCGAGGCACGTGCGCGTCTGGCCGGCCACATCGGCAGCGGCCAGCGCGCCGGTGGCCGGATCGAGCGGCACCTGACCGGAAATCCACACGACCTCCCCGGGAATTGCGGCAACCGCCTGCTGGTATGGCGCCCCATCAACGGGAGCGGGCGCCCGCTCAGTGCGAATTCCCCGTGCCCCCATTACTCTCTCCTTACCGGCACGCCATCACGCGCCATCGCCGCCTTGACCTCATCAATTGTGTACACCCCGTCATGAAACACCGATGCGGCGAGAACGGCGTCGGCATGACCGAGAGTCACCGCCTCGGCAAAGTGCTCGAGCGATCCCGCCCCGCCCGACGCGATCACCGGAACTGGTACGGCTGCCGCCACCTTCGCGAGAAGCTCACAGTCGAAGCCGTCCTTGGTGCCATCGCGGTCCATGCTCGTGAGCAGGATCTCCCCCGCCCCCCGCCGAGCCGCCTCAGCCGCCCACTCCACTGCGTCGAGGCCCGTCGCCACTCGCCCACCCGCGAGGAACACCTCCCAGCCGCTGCCGTCGCCCCTGCGACGTGCATCAATCGCCACCACGATGCACTGGTCACCAAAGCGACCGGCGGCGTTTGCGATGAGGTCGGGGTCGCGAACCGCAGCCGAGTTCAGCGAAACCTTGTCGGCACCGGCGGCCAGAACCGCGCGGATGTCGTCCTCGGTGCGGAGCCCGCCGCCGATCGTGAAGGGGATGAACACCTCCTCGGCGGTGCGCTCCACCAGGTGGATGATCGTGTCGCGCTCCTCGTGGGTGGCCGTGATGTCCAGGAACACCAGCTCGTCAGCACCCTCCCGATCATACCGGGATGCCAACTCCACGGGGTCGCCCGCATCACGAAGCCCACCAAAATTCACGCCCTTCACGACCCGGCCCTGATCGACGTCGAGGCACGGAATCACTCTGATCATCGGGACGCGGTCTTGAGGGTCGCGATGGCCTCGGCCACGCTGAAACGGCCCTCGTAGAGCGCCCGGCCGACAATGACGCCCCGGATGTTGGGCACCCGCAACTGCGCAAGCGAAGACAGGTCATCAAGGGATGAGATACCACCCGACGCCAGGATCGAGAGCGGGGGGGCGGCCTGCGCCACCTTGCGCAGTGCGCCGAGGTTCGGCCCACTGAGCGTGCCATCCCTGCTGATATCGGTATAGAGCAGATGCCGCACGCCGGTACGCGCGAGGTCGGCAGCAACGTCGACGGCGGCGCGATCAGACACTTGGGTCCAGCCGTGGGTCGCCAACATGCCATCACGCGCGTCGAGCGACACCACGAGTTTGTCCCCGAGTCTCGCCGCCGCCCAGCGGATGAACTCGTCATCCTCCACGACGGCAGTGCCCACCACTACGCGTGCCACTCCGGTGGCCATCGCGGTCTCGACCGATGCCCGGTCCCTGAGGCCACCGCCAAGTTGCACGGCGCCAGGGAAGGCCGCCGCCAACTGCGCGACGATCGGCGCGTGCACCGGCTGGCCGCCAAGAGCCCCGTCGAGATCGACGACGTGAAGATTGGTTGCCCCCTCACGCGCGAATTCGCGCGCCTGTGACACCGGGTCCTCGTTAAACGTGGTGGACCGGGCGAAGTCGCCCTGCACCAGGCGCACCGCGGCACCGTCACGTAGATCAATCGCCGGATACAGATCGATCATGCGGGCACCGCCGCGCTTGCGCTCTCGAGCCAACGCCTTAGTAGGGCGAGGCCTGCACCACTCGACTTCTCGGGGTGGAATTGCACCCCCGTCACGGATCCACGCCCGGCAGCCGCAACAAACCGGGTGCCGTGCTCTGCGAAACCCAGCACGTCGGCCGGATCTGAAGGCTCGCACGCGTACGAGTGCACAAAGTAATAGGTGGAGTTCGCCTGGCTGGCACCGGGGTCAGCGGGCGCGATGCCAGCGCCCTCCGTCCACGTGACCTCGCTCCAGCCGATGTGTGGAACCTTGAGGTCGGTACGAAGACGTTCCACGTTGCCTCGAAGGAGACCGAGCCCGGCAACCCCGGGACTCTCCTCGCTGCCATCGAACAGCAGCTGGAGGCCAAGGCAGATGCCGAGAATCGGCGTACCGTTGTCGGCAGCGCCGCGCAACATCTGTGAGAACCCATGGGTCTCGAGGCGCTCCATGGCCGCGCCGAAGCGCCCCACGCCGGGAAGCACAATCGCCTCGGCACCACTTGCCTCAGCCGGGCGAGTGGCAACCCGAACGCGGGCACCGAGGCGCTCCAGCGCCTTCCCGGCGCTGCGCAGATTGCTCATCTCATAATCGAGGAGGACCACATCGGCCCCCGACGAAACCTGCGTCACAGGCTGCCCTTGCTGGATGGCACACCGCTTACGCGGGGGTTGTCGGCCACGGCCGCGCGAAGCGCGCGCGCAACCCCCTTGAAGCACCCTTCGATGACGTGGTGCGGGCCGCCAGCCGAGAGGACGTCGACGTGCAGAGTCATCCGCGACGCGTTCGACATCCCGCGCAGGAACTCCTGAACGAGGTCTGTCTCAAATCCGCCGATCACCATTGGGGCAAGCGGGGCATTGAATGCGAGAAACGGACGACCCGACAGATCCACCGCCACCTGGACGAGCACCTCGTCCATCGGCACGAGTGCAGACCCGTAGCGCTCGATTCCCGATCGGTCACCCAGCGCGGCGTCGAGCGCCTCGCCCAGAGTGATCCCGACATCCTCCACCGTGTGGTGGCTCCCGGTCTCCAAGTCACCGCTCACAGTGGCCGAGATGTCAACCAGCGAGTGGCGGGCCAGCAAAACGAGCATGTGGTCGAAGAAGCCGATACCCGTCCGGGCCTCGGCCACGCCGGTCCCGTCAAGGTCGATTCGGACCTCGACGTCGGTCTCACCCGTCGTTCGACGGACATTTGCTGTGCGATTCATGAGGATGACCTCACCTCTGCGGAGCGACGGTGCTCGGGGAATCCCTCCGCGTCGGCCAGTGCGGCCAGATGCGGTGCGAGCCGGTCCACGGCCCCCTGCGGGATATCAACGAGCGCCATTCTGCGCATGTACGTTGCCGGCCCAACCGATGACGCGTGCCGCGCTGCGCCCCCGGTGGGAAGGATGTGGTTGGAACCCGCGACGTAATCGCCGAAGGCAGTGGCGCCGAGGGGCCCCAGAAAGACGCACCCCGCCCGGGTAATACGTGGTGCGACAGCCTCTGCGTCGGAGATCGAGAGTTGCAGATGCTCCGGAGCGAAGGCCTCCGCCAGGGCGATGGCGTCATCCTGCGTGGCGCAGTCGACGAGTGTGATGGTACCACCGGGCGGGTTCGCCTCCGAAAGCGCCGTTGCAAGTGCGTCGAGCACATTGGCGCCATAGGCGGCAGCAATCGATGGGCTGTCGGCACCATGCTCGGCCTGCGCGAGAAGATCCGCAGCAATCGCAACGGGGTCCGCGGTCGCGTCCACCAGCACAACAAGCTCACTCGGCCCGGCGATCGAGTCAATCCCCACAGTGCCGAATACTTGCCGCTTGGCCTCCTGCACCCAGGAATTTCCCGGGCCGGTGACTACGTCAATGCGTTCGATCGTCTGGGTACCGAAGGCAAGCGCCCCGATGGCTGCCGCCCCACCCACTGACACAACCTCGTCCACTCCCAGGATTCCTGCCGCGGCCAGAACCACCGCGTTCGGAAGCCCCGACGGGCCGGCGGGCGTGGCAACCACGATGCGCCCGACCCCGGCCACCTGCGCGGGAACCACACCCATGATGACGCTGCTCGGATACGCCGCGCGGCCGCCGGGCACATATACCCCGGCCCCACCTACTGGGATCGCGCGGATACGTACCGACTGCCCCTCAGGAAGCGCGGCGTCCGACTCCGACGGGCAGCTCGCCTCGGCCACGGCCCGCACATTTGACACAGCGACATCAATGGCAGCGCGAAGAATGGGATCGAGCGCGGCCTGGGCCTCGGCGATGCGTGCCGGATCGACAATGGCATCGCTGCCCGCGAACGCCGGACAGTCAAATCGCCGGATCGAATCGACGAGCGCCGCGTCACCACGCGCGCGAACATCCGCGAGGGCCTCGGCGACCATCAGCTCGGGACCATCGACGGGCGCGGGGCGCAGTTGCTCGGCCAGTTCGCGCGCACCGCCGGGCGCCATGCGCATTCGGCGTACGTCACTCATCGCGCGTGCTCCGCAAACCTCCGCACGAGATCGTCGACGGCTGCTGCCTCCAGCTTGTGACTCACCCGGTTGCCGATGAGACGCGCCGACGAGTCGAAGATCTGCTCGCGCTCGACGAGTCCATTCTCGCGGAGCGTCTTGCCGGTCGCCACCAAATCGACGATTCCATCTGCGAGTCCCACGAGCGGCGCGACCTCAACGGAGCCATTCACCTTGACGATCTCCGCCTTACGCCCCGTGCGCTCAAACCACGCTTCGGCCACATTCACGTACTTCGATGCCACCCGCACCACACCGAAGCGCTCAATGGCGGCGGGGGCCGGGTCATCGCCAGCCATTGTTGCCCACACCATCCGGCAGGCGCCGAACCTGAGGTCGAGCAGCTCGTACACATCGGGCTGTCGCTCCAGCAGCACATCGCGGCCCACTATTCCAAGGTCGGCCGCGCCGCTCTCAACGTAGACCGGCACGTCAGATGGACGGGTGGTGATGTACATGGGCCCATCGGGGCACTTCACGATCAACTTGCGCCCGAGATTCAGCAGTGGATCAATCGGGAGCCCGGCAGCCTGAAGTGCCTCAAGCGACTCGTCAAAGAGCGCTCCACGCGGTACGCAGATGGTCAGATCCACGGACCCTCCTCGAGCGAGGTGATCCGGGTTGCAACGCCATCGGTCACGTCAACGACCTTCCAGCCCGACTTCATGGGGCGGGCGACGTAGCGAAGCCCTTGCGAGCGTGCGAACTCTTCTGGGCCGGCATAGCCAGCCCATACACCGACCACGGGAATTCCTGTGGTGCGAAGCATCGCCGCGGCCGTCACCCGCGTGTCCGATCCACCCACAACCAGCACTCCGCGGGGCTCACGCCCCTCCGGCACGCCGACGGCGTGGTGCAGAAGATCGAGCGTCACCGCGACGCCAACCGCAGGCCGCGGCCGGCCAAATCGTGCGCCCAGGGCGTCGTATCGCCCCCCGACGGCCACTGGCGCCGATGCGCCCGGTGCAAAGGCCTCGATCACGACACCCGAGTAGTAGTTCCAATCCCGCACGACCCCGAGGTCGATCATGGGCGCAGGCGCCCCATACGCGGCGACAAGATCGAGTGTGTGCAGCAAGCGCGCGCACTCTGTCGCTGCAGCAGGTGCGATCTTCGCGATCCGGGTGAGCAATTCGGCACTCCCCCGCAGATTGGGCAGTTCCGCAAGAAGGGCACCCAGCCGGCCGCGCGCGCGGCGCACCCGCCGGGTCTCGCTCACCCACGCCACCATGCTTCGCCCTTGAAGCGCACCCCAGAGGGCGTCACGGGCGTCCTGGTCGGCATCCACCGCGTCCAGAACCGCATCCACCAGCGCAACCGATCCGATGGCGACCTGTGGCTGCTCGAGGCCAGCGGCCTGCAACGCAGCTGCCAGCGCAGCAATCACCTCGGCGTCGTCTTCTGCTCCCCCGGCGCCCGCAAGTTCGATTCCCACCTGCCGCCGCTCTGCCCCCTGGCCGGTACCCGGCGATGGCGGCCGCACCGCCCTGGCTGCATACGCGACGCGAACGGGACCGGCCTCGTCAGCCATACGGGTGGCGATAAGGCGGGCGATGGGGATCGTCAGGTCTGGGCGGAGCACAAGCACGCGCCCCTGCTCATCGAACATCCGGTATGCGCGGCCGATGCCGCGGTCCTGTCCCCGGTCAACAACGTCCGAGAACTCAATGACCGGCGTACGCACTTCGCGGTACCCGAACGACGAGAAGACGCCCGTAAGGGTGGTCTCCAGCGCCGAGAGCTCGGCTGCCTCAACAGGAAGTACATCTCTCACGCCATCGGGCAAGGACACCCGGTCACCCATAAAGTCAGCCATCAACGCGCTCAATTCGAGCACCAACGGCGCGAAGACGCTCGTCGATTCGCTCATAGCCCCGGTCGATCTGGGTGATGTTGCCGATGGTCGTTGTCCCCTTCGCCGCCAACCCTGCGATCAGCATTGCCATTCCGGCGCGGATATCAGGGCTTTCAACGCGCTCCCCGTAGAGCTGCGCCGGGCCGCTTACCACCACGCGGTGGGGATCGCACAGGATGATTCGCGCACCCATGGCCACGAGCTTGTCAACAAAGAAGAGCCGGTTTTCGAACATCTTCTCGAAAATCATCACCTCACCGCGGGCCTGCGTCGCCACCGCAGTCGCGATCGACGTGAGATCCGCCGGAAAAGCCGGCCATGGACCATCATCGATTTTTGGGATTGCCCCGCCCTCATCGGCCACGATCTCGAGTGATTGATCGGGCGGCACCCGCAGGGAGCCGTCGGGGAGCCACTCAACGTGGATCCCCAGCCGACCAAACCCCAGCAGAATGGCGCGCATGTCCTCCGGCCTGGCATCGTCGACCACCAAATCGGATCCAGTGATGGCCGCCAGTCCGATAAATGAGGCGATCTCGATGTAGTCGGGGCCGATCCGGTAACGGCCGCCGCTCAGTCGCTCCACCCCATCGATGATCAGACGATTCGTTCCAATGCCGTCAATCCGAGCACCCAGGCTCACCAGGAAG
>SXGT01367217.1_pt1 | contig 15490 bp, 11 predicted proteins | sample 3176221 | NCBI WGS metagenome assembly SXGT01 (sample SAMN11356862, study PRJNA531348) | freshwater metagenome | isolation source: freshwater sample F1-120 | place: China: Fuxian Lake, Yuxi | collected 2017-12-25
CGCTACCTTGCCAAGAACGTCGTCGCCGCGGGCCTCGCCAAGCGCTGCACGATCCAGCTGAGCTACGCGTTCGGCATTGCCGAGCCGCTGTCGGTGTACGGCGACCTGCGCGGCACCGGCGATGTCGAGGAAGCCAAGCTGGAGGCGGCGCTGCCCAAGCTCGTCCGCCTGACGCCCAAGGGGATCCGCGAGCATCTGAAGCTCAACGCCCCGATCTACTCGAAGACCGCCGCCTACGGCCACTTCGGCCGCGACCCCGAGGGCGCGCTGTTCACCTGGGAAAAGACCGACCTCGTCGACGCGCTGAAGGCCGCGGTGGCGTGATAACATCCTCCCCGAGCTAGCTTGGGGAGGGGGACCGCCGCAAAGCGGTGGTGGAGGGGTGGATACGGAACCGTGCCGTATCTGCCCCTCCACCACGGCCTTCGGCCGTGGTCCCCCTCCCCGAGCCGAGCTCGGGGAGGATCAGAACATCCGCGCCAGGCTCCGCTCCAGCATCACGAATTGCCACAGCGTCCGGCCGTGCTCCTCGCGGCCGGCGCGGTGCGCTTCCGCGAGGCGACCGAGGCGCTCGAGGTCGAACCACCCCGTCTGCGCCAGCACCCGCGACCGCGCCAGCGCCGCCGCATCCTCCGCCAGCGCCCCCCGGAACCAGTCGCTGACCGGCGTCACGAACCCCATCTTCGGCCGGTAGAGGATGTCGCGCGGCAGGTAGCGCTCCATCGCGCGCTTCATCAGCCACTTGCCCTCGCCGCGGCGCAGCCGCATCGACACGGGCAGCCGCGCCGCGAACTCCACCAGGCGGTGGTCGAGCAGCGGCTCGCGCGCCTCCAGGCTCACCGCCATGCTGGTGCGGTCGCCCTTGGTCAGGATGTCGCTGGGCAGCCACAGCTTGAGGTCGGCATATTGCGCGCGGTCGAGCGGGTCGCGCGCGGGCGCGTCGCGCATCGCCGCGACGTAGCGGTCCTCGGCGCGATGCCCCTGCAACGCGGTCCGCGCCTCGTCCGAGAACAGCGCCGCGCGCAGCTCGGGCGTGGTCACCCCGACCGAGCGGGCGTAGCCCTCCCCCCCGTCACGCGCGAGCGCCAGCAGCGTCGACTTGGCGCGTAGGGGCCGCGGCGCCCAGTCCGCCTTGGGCCACACCGCCCCCAGCGCCCCGAACAGCGGCGCGCGCACGCCCGCGGGCACGAATCCGCGCACCCGCTCCTCCGCCGCCTGGAAGCGGTAGCGGCGATACCCCGCCAGCGCCTCGTCCGCGCCGTCCCCCGACAGCGCGACCGTCACCTGCTCGCGGGCGAGGGCGCAGACGCGGTAGGTCGCCAGCGCCGAGGCGTCGGCGAAGGGCTCGTCGAAGGCGTGGACCAGCGTGTCGATCAGCGCGAAATCGTCCGCGCGCACCACGCGCTCGCGGTGATCGGTGGCGAATCGCGCCGCGACCGCGGCGGCGTGGCGGCGCTCGTCGTGGCCCGCCTCCTCGAAGCCGATCGTGCAGGTGCGCACCGCCTGCCGGCTCGCCTCCGCCATCAGCGCGACGACCGCCGAACTGTCGACCCCGCCCGACAGGAAGGCGCCGAGCGGCACGTCGGCGACCATGCGGCTGGTGACGCCGTCGCGCAGCCGGGCGAGCAATTCCTCCTGCAACGCCGCGACGCCGCCGCTGGCGCGGTCGGCGAAACTCACATCCCACCATTGCCGCGGCTGCGGCACCGGCTTGCCGCGCTCGACCAGCAGGAAGTGGCCCGCGGGGAGCTTCTTCACCCCCGCCAGCAGGCAGGCGTCGTCGGGGACGTAGCCGAAGGCGAGGAAGTCCTCGACCGCGCGCACGTCGGGGGTGCGGCGCAGCAGCGGGTGCGCCATCAGCGCCTTCAGCTCGCTGGCGAAGGCGAGCGCGCCGTCGGCGAGCTCGACATAATGGAGCGGCTTCACCCCCAGCCGATCGCGCGCCAGGAACAGGCTCTGCGTCCGCGCATCGTGGATCGCGAAGGCGAACATGCCGTTCAGCCGGTCGAGCAGCGACGGCCCCCATTCGGCATAGCCCTGCAGCAGCACCTCGGTATCGCCCTGCGTCGCGAAGACGCGGCCGCGCGCCTCCAGCTCGCGGCGCAGGTCGCGGTCATTGTAGATCTCGCCGTTGAAGACGATCCCGTGGCGCGCGTCGGCGTCGACCATTGGCTGCGGCGAGCCCGCGACGTCGATGATCGAGAGGCGGCGATGCGCGAAGCCGACCCCCGGCGCAGCCCATTCCCCGCTGCCGTCCGGCCCGCGATGCGCCAGTGCCTCCCCCATCGCCCGCAGCCGCGCCGGCTCCACCGGCTTCGCCACGGCGGGGTAGAACAGCCCCGCGATCCCGCACATGCGCTCTTTCCCTTCCACCGCGGAAAGACGAGGGTCACCCCGCCCGTCCGTTCGTGCTGAGCGAAGTCGAAGCACAAGCGCCACGCATGGCCTTCGACTTCGCTCAGGCCGAACGGGGTCCTAGTTCTTGGTCCTGACGATCGAGTCCACGGCCCGGTCGACCGGCCCCAGCGCCGCCCGGAACGCGCGGATCGCCGCCACCGCGTCCGGCCCCTCGGCCGACAGGTGCACCGCCACCGCGGTCTGCGGTCCGCCGTCGAACTTGTCCTTCACCGTCGCGATCTTCACCGCCGTCCCGCTTCCCGTCACGATCCCGCCGACGCGATACCATGTCGCGACCACGCGCTCCACCGTGCGGCCGTCGCGCGCGGTGGTGACGATGCGCATCGCCGCGCCGCCGTCGATCGGGGGGAGGTCGGCGACGCGGGTCCAGCGCGTCACTTCGCCCAGCACGCCGGTGCCATAGGCGACCAGTTCGCGTCCTTCGCGCTGCCCGGCGAAGGCGGCGACGCCCATGTCGACCGCGCGGCCCTGCGCGTCGCGGTAGCGGCCGAAGAGGTAATGGTCCGCGGCCGGATAGACCGGCTGCCACGGCGCGGCGGTGTCGATCGGGGCGCGGGTCCAGCCCGGCACCGCGGGGAGCGCGATCCGCGATGGCAGCGGCACCGCCTTCGCCGCGATCGCGCCGCTCCACGCCGGGAAGACGCTCGCGACCGCCAGCGACAGCGCGGCGGCGACCGCCGCCTGCATCGCCAGCCGCGGGCGCGTGGACAGTACCGCCGGATCGAACGCTGGCGCGTCGGGCGCACGGTCGAACCAGCGCCACGCCGCCGCCATCAGCGCCGCCATCACAGCTGCAAAGAACACCCAGCCGTAGACGATATGGTCGAACCCCGTCGCCGCCTCGACCGAGGTGAGGTGCGCGGCGTAGATCGTCCCGAACGCCCGGACCCCGTTCGCGAGCACCGGCACGACCGTGCAGGCCGCCAGGAACAGCGCCCGGCGCCGCCACTCGCGGAAGGCAACGTTGGCGACCAGCAACCCGTAGGCGAGCATCGCCAGGACGAACTTCGCCCCCGAGCACGCCTCGGCGACCTCGAACCAATAGCGGCCGGCGTGAATCAGGACGCCGTCGGTCGTCGCCGCCACGCCGACGGCATGGAGCATCGGCATGACCAAAGCGACCGTCACGTCCTGCAACGGCGGCTCCAATCCTTCGCCGAAGGGCACCATCAGGAAGGCATAGGCGAGCGGAAAGGCGAGCCCGCGCGCGACGTTGGGACCGAGGCAGGCGATCGCCGCGCCCTCGAGCATCGTCACCAGCCCCAATTGCCGCGCCAGCGCGACGCTGCCGAGGTCGCCGAGCAGCCATCCCGCCCCGCCCGCCGCCACGACCGCCAGCCCCGGCGCCCAGCCGGTCGGCGTCAGCTGTGCCAGCTCGCGCCGCCGCGTCCAGACGAGCCAGGCGACGACCGGGGCGATGAAGAGGCAATGGCCGAAGGTGGTGCTGGTCCACCACAGATGCGCGAGGTCGCCGACATCGCGGCGGAACAGCGCGAGCAGCAGCGCGGCGGTGACGCCAAGGATGGCGAGGTGGCGCGGCCACGAGGAGGCCGTCACCCCGGCCTCGTGCCGAGGGCCGTGGTTCCACTCAGCGACCGCCGTCATGCCGCCACACGCTCGGACGGAAGCCCCATCATCGCATCGAGCGGCGCCAGCGCGGCGTCCCAGCCGTAGCGCGCCAGCACCCGCGCCCGCGCGGAGCGGCCGAGCGCCCCGGCAGCGGCACGGTCCTCCAGCAGCGCACAGACCGCCTCCGCGCCGTCGCCCACTCGGATCGTGCCGGCATGCGCGATCCCCTCCGCCGCCGCCGGCGAGGCGAGGACGGGGCGCGCCATCGCCATCGCCTCCAGCACCTTGTTCTGCACCCCGCGCGCCAGCATCAGCGGCGCGACGACCACGTCGGACGCCGCCAGCCAGCCGCGCACGTCGGGGACCTCGCCGGTGACGATCACGCCCTCCCCCGCCAGCGCGCGCACGGCGGGGGTGGGCGCACGGCCGACGACGGCGAAGCGGACGTCGGGGTGCCGCGCACGCACGCCCGGCAGCACCTCGCGCGCGAAGCGGACCACCGCCTCGACATTGGGGCGATAGTCCATCTGCCCGGTGAAGGTGACGAGCCTGCCCTGTCCGAGCACCGGCACGAACGCCGCGGCCGGATCGAAGGTCGCGGTGTCGATCCCGTTCTCCAGCACGCGCCCGCCGGGCACCAGCGCCGCCTCGGGCGCGCTGACGAACAGCGCCGCCGCGACTCGCGCCGCGACTGCGCGCTCGTAGGCGCCGAGCAGCCGCGCCTCGCGCCGCATCAGCGGCGCGAGCGCACCGCGCGCATAGGCGGCGAACTTGGCCGAATCGGCGTCGACGAAGTCCATCACCGCCGGGATGCCTTTGGGCAGATACTGCGCCATCTGCCCCGAGAAGCCGTAGACGCGCCCGATCGGCCGTCGCGCCACGAGGTCGGCGACGGCGCGATGCACGCGCGGGTCGTCGAACGCGGTCAACGAGGCGGGGCGGCCGGTCGCCAGCGCCTCCACCAGCGCGCGCGGGCGCGACTTGGTGCGCGGCACGACGACACACTCGCCGAGCAGCGCGCGGAACGCCGGCGCCACCTCGTAGCTCTCGCCGGGATCGGCGAAGGCGACGAGGTGGACGGTCGCGCGCGCGGCGAGGTGCTTCAGGACGTGGAAGCTGCGGATGCGGTCGCCGCGGTCGGGCGGGAACGGCACGCGGTGCGCGAGGAAGAGGATGTCGCTCACCCCAACCCCCGCGCGATCCACGGGCCGACGAGGGTCGCGACCGGCAACGGCAGCCGCTGCCACGTGCGCACCATCAGCGCATATCTGGGGTTCAGCGGGTTGACCTCGCGCTTCGCCCCCGCGCTCCAGCTGGCATAGGCGAGCGGCCTCCCCTCGAACCCCCAGTTCTTCTTGAACGCCGCCGCGCCGGTGCCGGCCTTCGACCGCCCGAAATCGAAGCGCGTGCAGCCGAGCGCGCGGGCGTGCGCCATCAGCGCGATGTACATGCGGTCGTTGGCGCGCAAGGCCCGCGCCTCGTGCGTTCCCCCGCCCCAATAGGGGTAGACGGTGCCGCGCCAATACAGGCTCAGCACGCTCGCGACCGCGCGGCCGCGGTGGCGGACGGTCAGCACGTCGGCGTCCATCGTCTCCAGCACGGCGCGGAACAGCGCGCGCGGGAACACCGGGGTGCCGAGGTTGCGAACCGACTCGGCGTAGACCGCGTAATGCGCGTCGGCGTCGCGCCCGACCTCGACGGTCAGGTCCGCCGCCAGCGCCTTGCGCACCTCGGCGCGCTGCTTGCGCGGGATCGCCAGCAGCTGCGCCTCGTCGTCCGCCGCGAGGTCGCGTGCGAAACCGAGGTAGGTGGTGTCGTCGACATTCCAGCCCATCGGCGCCGCACCGCCGCGCAGCTCGACGCTCGGACAGCCGAGTTCCTCCGCCAGCGCCCGCGCCCCCGAGGCGAGCGGCGCGACTGCGCCCAGCGCGCCACCGTCGACCGCGAACCCGCACGACACCAGCGCCTGTCCGAACAGCGGCGACCGCACGTGCGTCAGCGGCAGCACGCCGACGAGGCTGCCGTCCCCATGCTCCGCCACCAGCGTGATACCGCGCTGGCCGCACCCTCGCGCCACCGCCTCGCCCCATTCGGGAAGGTGGAAGGGCGTCGCCTCGGGATGCGCGCGCACGAACGCCGCGATCGCCTCGCGGTCTTCCGCAACCGCGCGACGTACGCACACGGGCCGCGCCAGCAGCGGCGCGGTCATGCGATCACCTGGTCGACGCGCCCCCAGCGGTGCTTGCGAATCAGCCGGTCGAGCTTCCCCGCCATCGCCTCCAGCCGGCTGTAATGCCGCACCCGCGACTTCAGCGGCGCACGCGCGACGCGCGGCTGGCCGGGATCGACCTCCCAGGGGTGGAAGTAGAACACGCCCGGCTGCGCCTCGGCATTGACCTGGCGAAGCGCATAGTCGGTCAGCGCGGCGGGCAGCAGGCGGAAGAACCCGCCCCCGGTCGCGATTCGCCGCCCCGCGATCTCGGCGACCGTCACCGGCAGCTCGATCAGCGCCGAGTCCGCCAGCGGCTTCCAGGCATAGCGCGGGCTGTCGTGCCAGCCGTAATGGTCGTGGCGCAGCGGCGCGACGCTGCTCGAATAAAGATACCCCGCCTCCGCCAGCACCGGATGCGCCCAGGGGGTACGCGCATCGATCGAAAAGCTCGGCGCGCGATAGCCGGTCACCGCGACCCCGCCGGCATCCTCCAGCGCCGCCTTGGCGCGGGCGAGATCGGCGCGGAAGCGCGCGGCGTCGAAGGTGAAGACGCGGGCATGGTCCCAGCCGTGACTGGCGAGCTCGTGCCCCTCGTCGACGATGCGGCGGATCAGCGCGGGCTGGCGCGCCGCGACCCAGCCGAGGGTGAAGAAGGTCGCCTTGACGCCCGCGGCGGCGAACAGGTCGAGCACGCGCGCGCCATTGTCGGCGACGCGCGATTCGAGGTGGTCCCAGTCGGCCCGGCGAATCGTCTTCTCGAACGCGCCGACCTGAAACCATTCCTCTACATCGACCGACAAGGCGTTGAGGACGCTCATGCCGCGCCCCGCAGCTCCTCCGGAATGGCGTCCTTCTCGACCCAGTCGACCAGCAGCGTCAGCACGCGGCGCAGCGCCGCATCCTGCTCCGCGATCCGCGCCTCCAGCGTGGCGACCCGCGCCGCGAGCGCGGTGACGGCCTCGTCGCCGCGGTCGTCACCCCGGACTTGATCCGGGGTCCATGCTTCCGCGCGCGCCTCGACCTGAGGTTCCGGCGGCACGGTGGATGCCGGATCAAGTCCGGCATGACGAATATGGATCACTTCGGGCTCCGCCGCCACCACCGGGGCGGGGCTCGCGGGCGCGGGCATCTCGCGGCCCTGGTCGGCGGTCACGCTCGCCACCAGCGCGGCGTCGAGCACCGGCGCCTGCGTCACCGCGGCGTGGAGCATCACCCGCGTCATCAGCTGGTTGATCCGCCGCGGCACGCCGTCGGTGGCGGCGTAGAGCGCGGCATAGAGGTCGTCGGCCAGCGCCGGCTGCCCGCTCCAGCCCGCCACCTGCAGCCGGTGCGCGACATAGGCCGCGACCTCGTCCGCGCCCATCGGGTCGAGGTGATGCACCGCGATCACGCGCTGGCGCAGCTGCTCCAAGCGGTCGGAGCCGTTCAGCCGCTCGCGGAACTCGGGCTGGCCGAGCAGGAAGATCTGCAGCATCGCATGGCCGCCGGCCTGGAAGTTGCTGAGCATCCGCAGCTCCTCCAGGGCGGCGGTCGGCAGCGCCTGCGCCTCGTCGACGATCAGCAGCGTGCGCCGCCCGCTGCGCGCGACGGCATGGAGGCCGCGCTCGATCGCGAGCAGCAGCTCGGCCTTGGTCTTGCCCGCGGGATCGACCTCCAGCCCCTGCGCGACGATGCGCAGCAGGTCTTCGGGCCGGACCGCCGTCGACACGATCTGGATCGCATTGAGGCTCGCGGGGTCGATCCGATCCATCAGATGGCCGACCAGCGTCGTCTTTCCGGCGCCGATGTCGCCGGTGATGACGATGAAGCCCTCCCCCTGCGCCAGGCCGTAGCCGAGGTACGCCATCGCCTTCTTGTGGGTGGCGGTGTCGTACCAGAAGCGCGGGTCCGGCGTCAGCTGGAACGGGCGATCGGACAATCCGAAGAAGGCGTCGTACATCGTTGATCCTGCGTCAGAAAGTGTAGCGCGCGCCGAGCAGGGCCTGCGCCGACCATTGGGTGTCGAAGCCGTCCTGCTCGAACCCGTAGACCCCGAGCGAGGCGAGCGTGCCGAGACGGCCGAGCTGGAGCGAATAGGTGGCGTTGGCACCGCCGCCGTAGACGTCGCCGCCGTTCAGCCCGGAGAGCCCGCTCGACGCCCAATTGCCGAAGACGGTGACGTCGAGTGAGGAACGGCGCGACAGGTCGCGGCCCCAGAAGCCCTGGACGTAGGCGCTCTGGTCCTCGACCCCGAAGAACACCGCGCCGGGCACGCCGCCCCCTTGGAGATTTCTGGGCGCGTTGAAGCGGCGGTTGGCGTAGCCGCCGCCGATCCCGAAGCGGGTCCGGCCGTAGCTCGCGCTCAGCACCGCATCGACGCCGCGCGCGCGGTAGCTGGCGGTCGCGACCGACTGGAACACGTCGTTGAGGCAGGCGCCGGTGCCCGTGCCGCCCGCCCCCGGGTTCGAGCCGAAGACGCACCCGGCGAATTGCTGCCCGAAGGGGTCGGGGGAGGTGTCGAACGCCGTGGGCAGGTCGCGCAGGCCGTCGCGCACCTGCCGGCCGAAGGTCTCGATCCCGTCGTAGACCACCACGCCGAGCCCGACGTTGCGGTTCACCGCATAGCTCAGCGAGCCGAAATAGGTCTCCCCGCCATAACGCCACCCGGCGCTCGCCTGCAGCTCCAGCCGCGGGTTGGGGCGCCATACCACGCCGGCGTCGTAGATGAGGCCGTCGGTGTCGTAGGCGATCCGCACCGGGGAGGCGGGATCGGTGACGAAGCGGCCGTTGCCGTCGAGGACAGGCGTGCCGGCGGAGGTCAGTAGCGGGTCGCGCTGCGTCGCCTCGATCTTCTCGTAGCCCGCGCCACCGCGCACCGCGAAGGTGCCCGACAAGGGCAGCACCACGTCGCCGCGGCCGAAATAGCCCTCGTACTTGGCGTCGAGCTGGCTCGCGTCCTCGCGCTCGTACGCGCCCGACAGCGTGACGCCGAAGGGCAGCAGGTCGCCCGCCGCGGTGCCGATCGAGGCCTGGGCGATGTGGCTGGTGCTGTCGTCGAAATAGTCGAGCCGCTGTCCCGGCACCGGGCCGGGGACGTCGGGGGTCTCGGCCTTAGTATAGCCGAAGAAGTAGCTCGCGCCGACATTGAGCGCGCCGACGCGGGTCGACAGCGACGGGCCGGCGTAGAGCGAGTAGATCTGCGACACGTTGGCGACGTCGCCGACGAGATTGCCCGGCGCGGCGCCGCGGATGTCGCTGCGCGTGCGGGTCGCGATCGCGCCGCCCTCCAGGTTCAGCCCCGGCGCCAGCGTCACCGCGGCGCGGGCGAGGCCCGAGTGGACGTCCTGGTCGGCGACGTCGTCGGCCCAGTCGAAGCGCCGCTCGTAGCGGTAGCTGACCTGCCCCTGCGCGCGCGCGGTCTGCACGCCCGCGTCGATGCCGGCGGCGACCGAGGTGTAGGTGGTGACGTCGTCGTTGGTGAGGTCGGCGGCGACCGCCTGGTTCACCTCGATATAGGGCTGGACGTAGGTCGCGCGCCCGCTCTGCGCCGCGGCCGGCGAGGCCGCCAGCGCCGCGAGGCTCGCGGCCCCAAGAAGATACCGGGTCACGATCACCCCTCCTGACCGTAATAGCTGCCGAAGCGCCCGCGCCCCGGCTCGTAGCTGGCCGAGTTGAGCACCAGCGCGATGTCCTCGCAGCCGTCGAGCAGCTGCACCGCCTCGCGCACCTCCGCCTCGGTGGTGCGGTCGGCGCGGACCACCAGCATCACCTGCCCGACCAGCAGCGCCAGCACCGAGGCGGGCGAGGCCGCCAGCGCGGGCGGCGTGTCGAACACGATGATGCGGTGCGGATTGGCCTCCAGCAGGCGGTCGAGCACCTGCTCGGTGCGGCGGCTCGCCAGCAATTCGGTGTCCGAATGGCTGCGCTTGCCCGCGGGCAGCAGCGACAACTGCGGCACGTCGGTGCGCACCACGCACGCCTCGGGATCGATCGACGGATCGGCGAGGATGTCGAGCAGCCCGGTCGAATCGTCGAGGCCGAGCGAGGCCATGATGTCGGGCTTGGCGAAATCCGCGTCGACCAGCAGGATCTCGACGTCGCGCTCCGCCGCGAGGCTGATCGCGAGGTTGATCGCGCAGAAGGTCTTCCCCTCCCCCGGCTTGCCCGAACCGACCAGCAGCGTGCGCGCGCGCTGCCCCTTGGGCCCGGCGCCCACCTCGTGCGCGGTCAGCAGCAGCTGGCGCTTGATGAGGCGGAACTCCTCCGCCAGCGCCCCGACCGGCGCACCGGGGACGAGCATGCCCTTCTCCGCCAGCATCGTGCGGTCGATCATGGCGATGTCGGACGGCGGCGGGGTCCAGTCGTCCTCGTCCTCGTCGCCGTGGGCGAGGAACTCGACCGGAATCGCCGCGAGGGTCGGCATGACCTCCTCGACCGGCGCGGGCGCGGGCTCGGGCTCGGCGACGACAGGCGCCGGCGTCGCCGTCTCGGCGCGCTCGGTCGCGGGCCGGCCGCGGAAATAGGCGTCGAAGTCGTAGACCCGCGCCGCCTGCTCGATGAGCGACTCGTGCCTCATGCCGCCAATCCCCGCTGGAGCATCTCGACGCCAAGGAGCCCGACATAGGCGACCCCCAGCGCCGCCGCCGCGCCCGCGAACCACTTGGCGCGGCGCTTGCGCTCGTCTTCCTGGCGGCGGGTCAGCATCTCGCCGACCGAGCCGATGACGGTCATCCCCGACACCTTCTCCAGCCGCTGCGCGGTCGGGAAGGTCGCCTGGACCTGCCCCATCGCGAAGGCGGCGCCGAACCCGGCGAGCAGCCCCGCGACCAGCACGCCCGACAGCAGCAGCGGGCGGTTCGGCGCGGTCGGGGTGCGCGGCACGGTGGGGGGATCGATGACGCTGAACTTGACCGCGTCGGTCTGCGTCTGCGCCTGCGCGCGCAGGTTGACCTGCTCGCGCTGGGCGAGGAGCTGGTCGTATTGCGCCTTCAGCACGGTGTAGTTGCGGTCGATCTCGCCCTGCTCCGCGGCGACCGACGGGTCGTCGGCGAGCTTGGCGTTGAGCTGGTCGAGGTCGCCCTGAAGCTGGCGCTTCCTCATCTGCAGCGCGGCGACGGTCGACTGCTTGTCGGCCAGCATCGCCTGCAGCGAAAGGTAGGCGGGGTTGTCGACGCTGCCGCCACCGCCCCCCGCCATCGGCTCGCGCGCCGCCGCGGCCTGGGCGATGGCGAGCTGCTGCTTCAGCGCGACGACGTCGGGATGGTTGTCGGTATAGCCGCGGCCGCGCGCGTCGGCGAGCTGGCCCTGGATCGCTGCGAGCCGCGCGCGCGCCGGCCCCATGCCCGGCGCGATGCCGCCCGCGCCCGCAATCGAGCGCGGCGTGCCCGCCATCTGCCCCTGCACCGCGGCGAGGCTGCTGGAGGCGGCGGCGAGGTCGCCGTCGACCTGGCTCATCTGGCTGCGCGCGGCGCCGATGCGGTCGCTGACGGTGCCGGAGCCCGGCAGGCTGCCGAGGTAGCGGTTCTGGAAATCGGTGCGCTTCGCCTCGGCGTCTTGCAGCTTGCGGCCCAGCCCCTCGAGCTGGCCGTCGAGGAATTGGATCGTCTGCGTCGCCTGCCGGCGGTCGTCCGACAGGTTGGTCTCGACGAAGATGTCGATCAGCTTCTGCGTGATCGACGCGGCCAGTTTGGGCGAGGCGGCGGTGGTGGTGATCTCGAACAGGTTGTTCTGCTGCGCCACGACCTTGATCGCGTTCTGCAGCCCCGCGACGCGGTCGGCGACGTCGCGGTCGCTGGCGACGCCCTGGGCGAGGTCGGTGCCGCGCACCACCTTCTCCAGGTTCACCGCGCTGGTCAGCGTCTGGCGCACCGTGTCGATGTCCTGCGCCTGGTCGTTGGCGAGCGACGGGTCGGCGCCGGTGGGCAGCACGGTGCGCATCTGCACGAACACGCGGGCGCGCGAATCGTACTTGCTCGGCACCTGCGCCACGACCAGCCAGCCGAGCATGCACACGCCCCAGGCGACCGCCAGCCCGAGCCAGCGGCGCGTCCATACCGTGTGCAGCGCGATGCGCAGTTCTTCGTAGAGCCCGGTCACGTCAGAACATGCTTTCCGGGATGATGATGACGTCGCCCGGCTCCAGCTTCACGTTGGCGCTGGCGTCGCCGTTCTTGAGCAGGCGGCCGATCTTCAGGCCGTATTCCTTCTGCTTGCCGGTGGCGCGGTCGTAGCGGATCAGCCGCGCCTTGTTGCCCGAGGCGTATTCGCCAAGCCCCCCGACCGCGATCATCGCGTCGAGCAGGGTCATGTTGGCGCGGTAGGGCAGGCTCGCGGGCTTCTGCGTCGCGCCGACGATGCGGACCTGCTGGCTGAAGGTGCCCGAGAAGCTGTCGACGATGACCGAGACGATCGGGTCCTTGATGTACTCGCTGAGCGCCAGCTTCATGTCGGTCGCCAGCATCGCCGGGGTCTTGCCGACCGCGGGCATGTCCGCGATCAGCGGCGTCGTGATGCGGCCGTCGGGGCGCACCTGCACCTTCGAGGACAGCTCGGGATTGCGCCAGACGAAGATCTGCAGCGTGTCGAGCGGGCCGATGACGTACTCCTCGCCCGGCTGCTCCTTCGTCGCGACGAAGGTCGCGGGCGGCAGTTCGGGGCGATCCCCGCCCCCCACGCACCCTGCGAGCGCCGTGAGCGCCACCACCGACAGGCGACCGAACCGCATGAACTTGCCTCCACCCGCGCGATGCCGCGCTTTGCGGGAGGCTATGCCCGCGGAGAGGTGAAGATTGCGTTTAGGGTTCGGCCCGGGTTGATCTCCCGCAACGCCGGGAAAGGCCGGCGCCGCCTCGAGTGCCGCGCCGTCGGCCCCGCGACGGCGGGGACCCACCTCCGGCGCTACGAGGCGGGCGCCGCCGGGAGATAGGTTCCCGACTGCGCGGGAACGACGGGGTCAGGCTAGCCCAGCACCTCCCCCGGCGCCGGGTGCCCCAGGAACCCCACCGGGCTCGCGGTCAGCCCGTAGGCGCCGGCCAGGAAGATCGCGACCGCGTCCCCCACCTCCAGCCGCGGCAGCGCGACGCGGTCGGCGAGGCGGTCGAGCGGGGTGCAGAGGCAGCCGACCACCGACACCGTCTCCTCCGCCGCCGCCCCCATCCGCGCCGCCGCGGCGACGGGATAGTTGCGGCGCACGACGGTGCCGAAATTGCCGCTCGCGGCGAGCTGATGGTGGAGCCCGCCGTCGACGATCGCGAAGGTCTCGCCGCGACTGTCCTTCCGGTCGACCACGCGGGTCAGGTAGACCCCCGCCTCCGCCACCAGCCAGCGGCCGAGCTCAATCGCGTAGCTTGTGTCGAGCGCGGTCGCCGCGATCCCTTTCGCCAGCGCCGCGCCGATCCGCTCCACATCGACCGGCGTATCGCCCGCGAAATAGGGGATTCCGAACCCGCCGCCGAGGTTCACCAGCGGCGGCACCGCCCCCGCCTCGTCCGCCAGCCGCGCCGCCAGCGCCAGCGTCGCCGCCTGCGTCTCGACGATCGCGTCGCTGTCGAGCGCCTGCGAGCCGGCGAAGATGTGCAGCCCGCGCCAGTCCGCGCCCGCAGCGACGATGTGCCGTACCAGCGCAGCGGCGCGCTCGGCGTCGACCCCGAAGGGCGACGGGCGTCCGCCCATCTTCATCCCCGAGCCCTTGAGCTCGAGGTCGGGATTGACCCGCACCGCGAGCCGCGGCGCCACGCCCAGCCGCTCCCCGATCGCCAGCGCGCGCGCGGCCTCGCCCTCGCTCTCGACGTTGAGCGTCGCGCCCGCGCGGATCGCCGCCTCCAGCTCGGCGTCGCGCTTGCCCGGGCCGGCGAAGCTGATCGCCGCCGCCGGCTTCACCGCCAGCGCGCGCGCGAGTTCGCCCGCGGAGGCGACGTCGAGCCCGTCGACCAGCCCCGCCATCGCCGCCACCAGCGGCGGGAACGGGTTGGCCTTGATCGCATAATGGAGGTCGATGCCGGGGAAGGCGGCGCGGAAGCGGGCGACGCGCGCGGCGGCGATCGCGGCATCGTAGACGAACAGCGGTGAGCCGTGCGCCGCCAGCCATTCCTCGGCGCGCCGCCCCGCGATCGTCAGCGGCCCCGCCTGGCCGGCGAACTCGGGCGGAAGCGGACCGAAGGGTTTCATGCCCGCACCTCGCGCGCGATCGCGGCGCGGTCGAGCTTGCCGTTGGCATTGCGCGGCAGCTCGGCGCGCCACTCGATCCGCGCCGGCTGCATGTAGGCCGGCAGGTCGCGGGTCAGCCGCGCACGCAGCGCCGCCTCGCTTCCGGCATCGCCGCGCGCCACCACCACGATCGCCTGCCCCAGCCGCGCGTCGGGAACGCCGACCGCGACCGCCTCCGCGGCCTCGCCGCCGGCGGTCACCGCCTCCTCGATCTCCTGCGGGCTCAACCGGTTGCCGGAGGTCTTGATCATCTCGTCGTCACGCCCCACGAAGCGCAGCAGCCCGTCGCCGTCGGCCACCACCGTATCGCCGGACCATACCGCCATCCCGCCCTCGCGCGACCAGGCCGGCGCCTGGCGGAAGCGCGCGGCGGTGCGCTCGGGGTCGCGCCAATAGCCCTGCGCCACCAGCGGCCCGGCATGGACCAGCTCGCCGGGCTCCGCCACTCCCGCCGCGGCACCGTCGGCGCGGACCACCATCACCTCGGCGAAGGGGATCGCGCGGCCGATCGAGTCGGGATGCGCGTCGACCAGCTCGGGCGGGAGGTAGGTCGAGCGGAACGCCTCGGTCAGGCCGTACATCGGGAACAGCCGCGCCTCGGGGAAGCGCGCCCGCAGCGCGCGCACCATCGCCGGGGTCAGCGCGCCCCCCGAATTGGTCAGCCGCCGCAGCCGCGCCGCGACCTCCTCGGGCCAGCTCGCCTCCAGCAGCTGCGTCCACAGCGGCGGCACGCCCGCGAGGCTCGTCGCCGCGACGCGCTCGACCGCCTTCACGACGTCGCGCGGCGTCAGATAGTCGAGCGGCGCCACCGCCGCGCCGGCGAGCCAGGTCGAGAGCAGCTGGTTCTGCCCATAGTCGAACGCGAAGGGCAGCACCGCCAGCACGCGGTCGTCGGGCGCCACCCCCAGGTAATGCGCCACCGACACGGCGCCGAGCCAGAGGTTGGCGTGGCTCAGCACCACCCCCTTAGGACGCCCGGTCGAGCCCGAGGTGTAGAGGATCGCCGCCAGCGCATCCGGCGCCGCGTCGCTGCGCGCCAGCGCGTCGCCCTCGCCCGCCTCGGTCGCCAGCGCGCAGCCCGCGGGCAGGTCGCCCGGCTCCAGCGTC
>SXGT01722007.1_pt1 | contig 15488 bp, 14 predicted proteins | sample 3176221 | NCBI WGS metagenome assembly SXGT01 (sample SAMN11356862, study PRJNA531348) | freshwater metagenome | isolation source: freshwater sample F1-120 | place: China: Fuxian Lake, Yuxi | collected 2017-12-25
CATGTTGGCCGTGTCGATGCCGAAGCGGGCGACCTCCTTCGCGTTCGTGGAGAGGGCCACGAAGTGCTTCGCGACGGCCTCCGGCCCTGCCGCCAGCCGCTCGAGGAGCCACGCGCGCGAGGTCTCGGCGTTGGTGAGGGTCTCCTGCGTGGTGAACGTCTTCGACGCGACGATGAACAGGGTGCGCTCCGGGTCCACGCGCCGGAGGACCTCGGCGATGTGCGTCCCGTCCACGTTGGAGACGAAGTGGGGCGTCACGCCCTTCCAGAAGGGCCGGAGGCACTCGGTGACCATCACGGGCCCGAGATCGGACCCCCCGATCCCGATGGTGACGATGTCGGTGATGGTCTTGCCCGTGTGCCCCCGCCACGCGCCCGCATGGAGGTCGTTCGCGAAGGCGCGCATCTTCGCGCGCACCCCGAGGACGTCGGGCATCACGTCCTTCCCGTCGACGAGCACCGGTGCACCCTTCGTGTTGCGCAGCGCCGTATGGAGGACCGCCCGGTCCTCGGTGACGTTGATCTTCGCGCCGGAGAACATCCGGTCGCGCGCGCCCTCGACGTCGGCCTGGCGCGCGAGGGCGAACAGGAGGGAGAGCGTCTCGTCGGTGACGCGGTTCTTCGAGTAGTCGAGGAACACCCCCGCGGCCTCGACGTGCATGCGCGAGAATCGGTCGGGCTCGGCCTCGAAGAGGGCGCGCAGGGTCTGGCCGCGCGCGCGCTGCGCGGCGACGTGCTCGACGAGGGCGGCGTACGCGGGGGACTTGGTGAGGGCGCTCATGGGGGCGAGCATACGGGCCTCCGGGGTGGTAGGGTAGGCCGGCATGCAGGCGGAGGCCGTGAGGTGCCGCGGCCTCACCAAGAGGTACGGGGAGGACACCCTCGCGGTGGACGGCCTCGATCTCGACGTCCGGCGGGGCGAGTGCTTCGGCCTCCTCGGTCCGAACGGCGCGGGGAAGACGACCACCGTGGAGATCCTCGAGGGCCTGCTCGAGCCCTCGGGCGGCGATGTGCTCGTCCTCGGGCGGCGGTGGGACGCCGACGAGCGTTACCTGCGCGACCGGATCGGCCTGTCGCTCCAGCAGACGTACCTGCCGGACAAGCTGACGGTCTCCGAGATCCTCCAGCTCTTCCGGTCGTTCTTCTCGGAGGGTCGGGGCGTCGAGGAGACGATCGCGCTCGTGGCGCTCGAGGAGAAGGCGAGGGCCCGCTACGAGACCCTGTCCGGCGGTCAACGCCAGCGGCTCGCGGTCGCATGCGCGCTCGTCAGCGACCCCGAGTTGCTCTTCCTGGACGAGCCGACGACGGGCCTCGATCCGCAGTCCCGCCGCATGCTGTGGGACGTCGTCCTCGCGTACAAGGCGAACGGAGGATCGGTCGTCCTGACGACACACTACATGGACGAGGCGGAGCGGCTGTGCGACCGCGTCGGCGTGATGGATCACGGCAAGATGATCGCGCTCGGCACCCCCGAGGTGCTGATCGACTCGCTCGGTGGCCGGCAGATCGTGGAGCTGTCGCTGGACGAGGGCGCCGACGTCGACGCCGCCTCTTTCCTCCCGATCGATGGCGTGCACTCTGCACGCATCCTCCACGGGCGCGTCACGCTCACGGTGGAGCAGCTCCACGTCGCGCTGCCCGCGGTGCTCTCGGCGCTCGACGCGAGCGGGCAGAAGCTCACGAACCTGTCCACGCACAGGGCCACCCTGGAGGACGTCTTCGTGAACCTGACGGGGAGGGCCCTCCGTGAGTGAGGGGCCTGGATCGCGCGCGATCGCCATCCGCGAGCTGGTCCTCTTTCGCCTGCGACTCTTCTACCGGGAGCCCGGGACCATGTTCTGGACGTTCGGCTTCCCGATGGCCATGTCGATCGTCCTCGGCATCGCCTTCCGGACGCAGGAGCCCGACCGCATCCCGTGCGCGGTCGTGCGGAACGAGGCCTCGCCCCGGGTCGAGGAGATCCTGCGCAGATCGCCCGATCTGTCGAGCGAGGTCTCCGAGGAGGGCGCCGCGGGAGTCGCCCTCCGCACCGGCAAGGTGGCGCTCGTGATCGTGCCCGGCGCGCCGCCCGCGCCCCACACCTACCGCTACGACGCCACGCGGCCCGAGAGTCGGCTCGCGCGTGCGCTCGTCGACGACGCGCTCCAGAGAGGGGAGGGGAGGGCGGACGCCTTCGCCGCGCGGAGCGAGCTCACCACCGAGGTCGGCTCCCGGTACATCGACTTCCTCGTGCCGGGGCTCATCGGCCTCGGCCTCATGTCGACGGGGTTCTGGGGCATCGGGTTCAGCCTGGCCGAGATGCGGACGAAGCGCCTCCTCAAACGGCTCGTCGCCACGCCGATGCGCCGGAGCGATTTTCTCCTGTCGTTCGTGGTGGTGCGGGCGCTCCTCCTCCTCGTGGAGCTGCCGCCGCTCCTCGTGTTCGCGCGGCTGGCGTTCTCGGTGAAGGTCCACGGGTCGTACGGCGCGCTGGCGCTCATCGCCCTCGTCGGGGGCCTCACGTTCGCGGCGATGGGGCTCCTCCTCGCGTGCCGGTCCGACAATCCGCAGATGGTGAGCGGCATGATCAACATCGCCTCCTTCCCGATGTACCTGTGCTCGGGGGTCTTCTTCGCGTCGTCGCGGTTCCCCGACGCGTTGCAGCCGGCGATCCGTGCGCTCCCGTTGACGGCGCTCGTCGACGGGCTGCGCGCGGTGATGGTGGAGGGCGCCGGGACCGCGGGAGTCCTCCGCGAGCTTGGGGTGATGACCTGCTGGGGCGTCGGGTGCTTCGCGCTCGCGATACGGCTCTTCAGGTGGCGGTGATCACGGTGGTACCGGCTCGCCGGGCGGCGTGATCGGCGTCGGGATCGTCGCGGTCGGCGGCGGGGGCGGCGGATCGGGCGGGGGCGAGGCGGTGGTGGAGGCGCTCGCGCCGTGGGGCGCGCGTGGCTTGCGCCCGCCCGGTTTCCAGGGGCGCGGGACGATCGCCGCCGACGGCTTTGGCGGGGGATCGGCGCTCGCCGCGGCGGAGGGCTGAGGCGTGGTCACGCTGGCGACGGCGGCGGACACCGGCGGTGGTGCGATCGCGGACGCGCCGGTGAGACCCACACTCGTGGCGCTCGTCGACGCGGCCGACGATGCGGCGCTCGCGGCGGTCTTTCCCCTGTAATAGCGGCTCAGGCCAAAGTACCCGCCGAGGGCGAGGCCCAGGGCCAGCGCCACCGGCAGGACGACCCGGAGGGGGCTCGCGTTCATCGGGATGTCTTCGAGCTGCGCCTTCAGCGGCGGCGGCGGGAAGTTGTGGGGGGTGCTCTTGCGGGTCTCGAAGACGGGGGGCTCGCGTTGCGGGACCCGCGGAGGCGCGACCACAGGCGCCGACGACGCCTGGGGCACGGCGACGGCCGCGGGCGCCACCGGAGCTTCCTTCGGGCGCGCCTCGCGGAGTCCGGGCGGAACGGTTCCAGCCGCGAGCGTCGGTGCGGTGGGAGGCGCGAGGGCGGGTGGAGGCGCCAAGGCGGGTGGAGGCGCCAAGACGGGTGGAGGCGCTCCGTGCGGCGCGGGCAGGCCTTGGGGGGGGGGTGGCGCGGCCACCGGCGTCGCGGCTGCTGGGGGCAGAGGGAGACGCGTGTTGGCGGCGAGCGTGGGCGTCGCGGCCGGAGGTGGACGGGGCGCCGGCTCGAGGTTGGGCGCGGTGGCCGTGCGCGCTCGGGGTGCAGCGGGTGGCTCGGGTGGCTCGGCCGACGGCGACACCGCCGACGACATCGTCAGGGCCGGTGTCTCGGGGCTGATTCCCTTCAGGGTCGTCTTCGCACCCGGCGGGGGCTCGGGAGGTTCGAGGGGAGGGGCGGACGTGATCAGCGATCCCGATTGCCGGAGCCTCCGTGCCGGTGTCGGCCCCCGAGCTTCCCGGGGGATGGGAGCGACCGGCGTCGACGGCCCGTCATCCAGGGAGGGCGCCCGCGAGGCCTGCATCCGCTCCGTGGAGGGCTCGGCGTCCTCCTCCCAGCCGCTGTCGACGTCGTCCCGGGACGTGGAGGGCGCACTGTCCTCGACGCTGACGCGGCGGGTGGGGACATCCTGGTCCTCCCCACCGGGGCGCTTGCGGGGCGCCACCTGCGTCACCTCCCCGAGCATGACGTCCGCCATCCGCCAGTTGTCGGCGAACTCGAGGAGCGCTGCGCGGAAGCTCGCTGCGTCGCGATAGCGATCCTTCTTGTCGAACGACACGGCCTTGTCGACGATCGCGACGAGCCCCGGCGGAAGATCGGGCGCGACGGTGGCCACCGAACGCGGCTTCGCCTGGGACGCCGTCAGGATCTTCAGGACCGCGCTTCCTTGCTCCGGATGGACCATCTGCCCCGACAGCACCGTGAAGAGGCACGCCCCCACGGCCCACAGGTCGCTCCGGGCGTCGACCTCGTCGCGCAGACCGAGGGCCTGCTCGGGTGCCATGAACGACGGCGTGCCGATGACCATCCCGGTCACCGTCATCTCGCTCGACTTGCGGCCGTCGAGGAGGTTCGCCACGCCGAAGTCCAGCACCTTGACGAGGCCATCGCTCGTGAGGAAGACGTTCTCCGGCTTGAGGTCACGGTGGATGATGCCCGCCTGGTGGGCGGCGCCGATCACCTGCAGGAGGAGGTCGCCGTACGCGAGCACCTCGGGCACGGGCATCCGCCCACCGCAGGCGCGCCGGCGCTGCTCGAGGGTCTGCCCGTCGAGCCGCTCCATCACGAGGAAGGCGCACCCATCCTCCGCGACGTCGTCGTCGAGCACCTTCACGGTCCCCTCGTGGTTCACGCGGTTGGCCAGGTACCCCTCGCGGAGGAAGCGCCCCTGCACCTGGGCGTCGCGCGCGAGGTGCGGGTGGAGGATCTTGATGGCGACGCGCGTGCCGTTCCGGTGGGTCGCGGCATAGACCGACGCCATCGATCCCTTGCCGAGTTGCGCGTCGATGCGCCACTTGCCGCGCAGCGTCGCTCCGATCCGGTTCGAGGGCGTGGGCTGGGGTCCCAAGTCGCATGGAGTCTACCACCCTTGCGAAACGCCAGCAGTTCTTGGCGAAAGATCCCGAAGATCCCGCCCGGTGGTAAGTTGCGGCGCCGTGAGGCTCCACCTGGTCGACGGCACGTTCGAGCTGTATCGCGCGCACTATTCGGGCCGCCCGGACCGCGAGGCGATCGTGGGTGGCCGGCGCATGTCGGTGAAGGCCACGCTCGGCCTCGCCCACTCGATGCTCGCGCTGATCGCGGAGGAGAAGGCGACGCACCTCGCGATCGCGTTCGACAACCCCATCGTGTCGTTCCGGAACCGCCTGTTCGATGGCTACAAGACCGATGTCGGCGTGCCCGAGGAGCTCCGCGCCCAGTTCGACCTGGTGGAGGAGGTCGCCCGCGCCTTCGGGTTCATCGTGTGGTCGATGGACGAGTTCGAGGCCGACGACGCACTCGCCACCGCGGCGCTCAAGTTCCGCGATCAGGTGGAGCATGTCCGCATCTGCACACCGGACAAGGATCTCGGTGCGTGCGTGACCGGGAAGCACGTCGTCCTGCTCGACCGGATCCGCCGGCGCGTCATCGACGAGGACGCCGTCCGGTCGCTTCGCGGCGTCGCGCCCGCCGCCGTACCGGACTTCCTCGCCCTCGTGGGTGACACGGCCGACGGGATACCGGGTCTGCGCGGCTTCGGCGAGAAGACCGCCGCGGCCCTCCTGTCCAGGTACGGGCGGGTCGACGACATACCGGACGACCCAGCGCGCTGGGACGTCGCGGTCCGCGGCAAGGAGAGGCTCGGGGCCGAGCTCGCCGCCCGCCGCGCGGACGTGGCCCTGTACCGCACGCTCGCGACGCTGCGCACCGACGTCCCGCTCGCGGAGTCGCTCGAGGATCTCGATCTGGAACGCGCGCGCGCGAGGGCGAGGACCACCCTGCCCCCGATGCTCGAGCGATTCGCGTCCGCCGAGCTCGCCGGCCGAGCTCGCGAGCGCGGGTTCATCTGAAGGCTTACAGCGTGACGCCGAAGACTTCGCGGAACTTGATGTAGGGCTCCTTCGCCGGATCGACGTCGGCGAGGCCGATGCGCAGGCTCGTCGTCTCGGAGTCCCCCCACGGCCACCACAGCCCGTAGCTGAGCAGCCCGGCGAGCGGTCCGCCGCTGAAGACGATCTGACCCGTGCGCACGCCGCCGGCACGCTCGACGAGCTTGCGCAGAGGCTGCGGGGCGCCACTGATGCTCGCGCTCGTCCACTCGCTGCCGAGAGCCTCGCGCGTCGCGAGCAGCGCCTTGTGCTCGACCTCGGCGGTGAACGACGAGCAGGCGCACGCGAGCCGCCCATCCCACGACCAGCCGCGGGTAGGCCACTTCGCCTTGAGGCGCGAGAAGCCGTCGAACATCGGCTGCCATTGGTCGTTCCACCGGGCCATGGCCCGCTACCCTACCACCGGTTGGCTGGCGGCGAAGGGGCTAGTAGGCGAAAATCGGCCCCATCACGAGGGACCCCTTGGTCGAACGCGCGATCAGACGGAGCTTCATGCCCTCTTTGAGCTTGTTCATGTTCGGCACGTACAGCACGAGCTTGTGCGCGCCCTCGAGTGCCGGCAGCGCGCCGTTCGGCTTGTTGAGGAACTTGCCGTCCTCCATGACGCCGATCCCGACGCTCAGCTTGCCGAGCTCGAGGGTCCCCCCGAGCTCCTCCGGCGCCTCCTCGGCGCCGATGAGCGTGTTCGCCCTGAACTGCCCGGACGGCCGACCCTTCTCGTCGACCGAGACGAGAAAGAGCGCGACGAGCGGCCCCTGCACGTCCGCCGTGAACACGAGATCGACCGCGCCGTCCGCGGCGAGGGCGCCGTCTCGCGTGCCGACCTTGTCCACGCGCAGCGAGTCCGGTGACAGGGCCGTGCTGGTGATGCTCGCGTCCGGTGGCGGAGGGGGCGGCGGCGTCACGGGCTTCGGTGGCGGCGCCGGCGAGCAAGCTGCGAGGAGCAGGTCATGGCCAGCGGAACCAGGGGGAGCGTTTTCACGCCCGATGGATACCACGGAGCGTGACGGCCGGGAGGTGGTACAGTCGACCGCCTTGCGCGACCTCGAACCTGCCCCGCACGCCGCCGTCGACGCCGCCGGGACCGTGCGCGTCGGATCCTTCCGCGGATCCATGCGGCACGTGGATTTCTCGGCCCACCCGCGGTCGCGCCTCCGCCGCGTCGCCGGCGAGAAGCGGTGGGTGTACGTCGCGCTCGCGACCGAGCGGCTGTTCGTCGCCGTCGCCGTCGTGCGCATGGGCTACGCGTCGAAGCTGTTCGCGTTCGCCTACGACGCGGATCGCCGCGCGATGCTCGCGGACGTGTCGCGCATGGCGCCGCCCTTCTCGGCCGCGATCGGCGAGAGCGCGCTCGTCAGCGACGTGGCCACGTACCGCTTCGCGGGCGATCACGCCAGGTTCACGACCGACACGGGGGGGCACCGCCTCGTCGTCCGCGCGGGCTCGCTGCGCGTGGACGCCAGGCTCTCCGGCGAAGCTCCGCCCGCGCTCTCCTCCGTGGTCCGGATCGGCCGGTCCGGTGATCCCCACGCCACCGAGAAGCGCGCCCTCATGCCGCTCGATGGCGAGATCCACGTCGGAGGGGCGCGGCTTCCACTCGCGAACGGCTTCGGTGGGTACGACTACAGCTCCGGCTTTCCCGGGCGCCACACGACGTGGCGATGGGCCTTCGGCATGGGCCTCGACGCGGCCGGGGAGCCTCTCGGGTTCAACCTCGTGGAGGGGTTCGTGGGCGCGCCAGAGTGCGCCGTGTGGCACCGGGGCGAGGTCCACGGTCTGCCGGAGGGGCGCTTCACGAAGGACGCGCCGATGGAGCCGTGGAGCGTCGTGACGGAGGGACGCGAAGCGGAGCTCGCCTTCGCCCCTGGAGCGCTCCACGACGAGCACGTGAACCTCGGCCTCCTCCGCAGCACGTTCATCCAGCCCGTGGGCGCGTACTCGGGCGCGTTCAGGCTCGGCGGGGGCGAGGTCCGCATCGGCCGCATGCTCGGCGTCGCCGAGGATCAAGACGTCTTCTGGTGAAGCGTGAGCCGAGCCCGAGCCCGAGCCCGAGCGGCCCGGCGCGCGACCCCGAGCGGATCAGCCACGATGGCCTGGACGGCGGCGCGCTCGGCCTCCGGGACGCGACGTTCGTGGTGTTCTCCTCCATCGTCGGCGTCGGCATCTTCCTGACGCCCGCCAGGATCGCCGCGGGCGGCCCGACCGCGGCGATCATCCTGGCCATGTGGGCGTTCGGCGCGCTCCTGTCCTGGGCCGGCGCGCTCGCGAACGCCGAGCTCGGGGGGATGTTCCCGCGTGCGGGCGGCGACTACGTCTACCTCCGCGAGGGCATCCACCCGTCGGTCGGGTTCGCGGTCGGCTGGCTCACGTTCTTCGCGATCTACGCGGGCACAATCGCCTCTCTGGCGGCTGGTTTCGGGGACGTCGTGGCCGTGTACCTGCCGCTCGGCGGAGCCGGAAAGCTTGCGATCGCGATCCTCATCGTCGTCCTGCTCACGGCGGTGAACGCGCTCGGCGCGCGCGCGGGCGCGTGGGTGAACCTCGCGGCCACGGGCGCCAAGATCCTCGCGATCACGGCGCTCGTGCTCCTGGGGCTCCTCACACCCGCGGGCTCGTTCGCGCGCCTCTCGGGCGCCGTGGGGACGGCGACCGGATCGTTCGGCTGGGTAGCGTTCGCCGCGGCGATGCCGTCGATCCTGTTCTCGTACTCGGGCTGGAACGCGTCGGTGTACATCGCGAGCGAGATCCGCGATCCGGAGAGGAACCTGCCGCGCTCGCTCCTGCTCGGTCTCCTGGCCGCGGGCGCGCTCTACATGGCGATCAACGTGGCCTACCTGCGGGTCCTGCCGGTCGACGCGATGGCGAAGAGCGCCAACGTGGCGGGCTCGGTCACGGCGATCGCCCTCGGCGATCGCTTCGCGTGGGTCATCTCGGGCCTCGTCCTCCTGTCCACGTTCGGCACGCTGAACACGAACATCCTCGTGGGCCCGCGCATCGCGTACGCGATGGCCCGCGACGGCGTCCTCCGGCGCAGCGTCGGCCGGGTGAACCCGCGCACCCGCGCGCCGGATCTCGCGCTGTGGGTCCAGGCGGGCGCGGCGATCGCGATCCTGCTGCTGCTCCGGTCGTTCCCTCGCGCGCTCGACTACACGACCTTCGCGATCCTGGTCGCGACGGTCCTCGACGTGGCCGTCCTCTACGTGCTCCGCGTCCGGCAGCCTCTCCGTGCCCGACCCTTCCGCGCGTGGGGCTATCCGTTCGTGCCCGCCCTCTACGGTCTCGCGAACCTCGCGATCGCCGTGGCGATGGTCGTCCGTGCGCCGATCGAGGCGCTCGCAGGCCTCGGCGTGCTCGCGTCGGGGGGGGTGGTGTTCCTGTTCCTCGGCGGTCCGGGATCAACGCAGGCCGGGGACGCGTGACGGCGACGAGGCCGGAGGCGCGTAGGTGCCCCCCGACCCGCCCCCCGACCCGCGAGGCGGCGTGGCGACCGGCGTGGGGCCCGTGGCGGATCGTGGCGGCAGGATGACGACGCCGCCGCGAGGCGGCGCCAGCCCATCGGTCCACCCGTAGGCCGCCGGCGCGCGAACCCCGTTGAACCGCGGCGCGGGGACGCCGCGGCTACCGCTCTGTCCCATCGCCACGACCGGCGTCGCGGGTCCCTGCGCGGGCGCCTCCCACGCGTAAGCGTCCCGGATGACCACGGTGTGGCTGAGCTTCGGACGTGTGGGCGCGCGGTAGAGGGCGACCTCTGGGTCCGGCTCGTGGACCCACCCCCCCCCCACGCCCAGCGGCTCCACACGCGTCGGGCTGCGGGGCTCCACCTCACGCGCGCAGCCGCAGCCGAGGAGGACCGCAAGCGAGACGAACCCGGCCCGTGCGGGGGTGGCTACGCTCGTCCTCACACGGGCATCTTGACGCATGGGCAGCGCGCCGCCCACGAAAAAAGCGCGCGCGCCGCCATAATCGAGGAATCCCCGTGCCACGCACGGGCATGCTTGCTTGCCTTGGCGCGCGCCGACGCGTGCGCTCCTGGTTCTCCCCGGGCATGGTCGCCCTGGTCCTCACGTCGCTCGCGGGCGCGGCGGGCGCGGAGGGCGTCGAGGCCCAGGTGGCGATGGGCCCCTCGGTGCAAGCCTCGACCTGGCGAGGCGATCGGTCGCTGAGCGCCTCGCTCAAGCTCGGGCTGCGGATCCGCAAGATCCTCGCGCTCGATGCGCTCACGCGGCTCGGTTACGGCCAGGTCGACGATCGCATGCTGACGTACCTGTCCCTCGGCGGGACGCTCTACGGAAAGATCGGCCGCGCGCAGCCCTGGATCCGCGCTGCGCTGGTCCACCAGCACGAGGAGTCCCGCGCGGCGATCGCCGAGCAGCCCGTGGGCGCGATCTTCGGTGTGGGCGACGGGATCCGGCACCGGGGGGGCGGCAGCCTCGCGATCGGGCTCGACCTGCCTTTCGCGCGCGTCGGGCGGACCGAGTGGGTGCTCGGCGCCGACGTGCAGGGGATCTGGTTTCCCGATCCGCGAGGGCCGCAGCTCTACGCGGGCGGTGGCGGTTGGCTGGGCGCGAACTTCGATCTCTGAAACCATGCATTATACACTCACACGGCCCGCCGCTCGCCGCCCGCTCGCCGCCCTCGCCTTGCTCGGGGCGCTCGCCGCGGGCTGCGCGCCCGAGACGATCGACGATCACCCGTGCCCGCCCGGCGGCACCTCCCTGACGTACGAGAGCTTCGGGCAGGAGTTCCTGCAGACGCGCTGCCAGACGTGCCACGGCGCGGGCGGCAGCGAGCGGCAGGGGGCTCCGTCGAGCTTCGACTTCGGCTCGCGGGAGAGCGCTCGGCGCACCCGCGCGCGCATCTTCGTGCGCGCCGCGGCTGGCAACACCACGATGCCGCCCGGGCCGGACGATCCGCCCGAAGCCGAGCGCGCGAAGCTGGCGGACTGGCTCGCGTGCGGAGCGCCCTGAACCACCCCCGCGCACGCCGATCCCACGGGTTCCGGCGCGCAACGGCCGGGAGACGGTCGCCCGGGAGGCACGCCGCGGGAACAGGGGCGCCCCCAGCGGCTTGCCGCGAGTTCGCAGGTGCGGCTACGGTGGGCGACCATGGATCTCGTGGCCGACGCCGTCCTCACCTTTCCCCGCGAGGTCGTGTTCTGCGCGTACCGCGACCACCTCAAGGATCTCCTCCCGTACCTGCCCAACGTCCGCGGGATCGACGTCACGAGCCGCGCGGACGAGGGGCCGATCACGCGGCTCGTCAACGTGTGGCGGGGCGGCGGCGAGGTCCCCCCCGCCGCGCGGGCGTTCGTCAGCGAGGCCATGCTCACGTGGACCGACCGCGCGACCTGGGACGCGTCCGCGTACACGTGCGAGTGGACGATCGAGACGCACGCCTTCACCGAGGCCGTCGCCTGCCACGGCAAGAACCGCTTCCTGATCGAGGGGGACACGACGCGGCTCGAGATCCGCGGATCTCTCGTCATCGACGCGCGGAAGGTGAAGAGCGTGCCGGGCTTCCTCGCCGGCAAGGTCGGGCGCGCCATCGAGGAGGTCCTCGTTGCGCGCATCCAGCCCAACCTGGTGGAGACGGCGCGGGGCCTCGGCAAGTACCTCGCTCAGCACGCGGCGACGCCCGCGCACGGCTGATCGGGTGGATCACTCCGCGTCCGAGCAGCAGCGGAAGCCCGTCGAGTAGTCGTGGTACTCGCGGGCATGGGCCTGCGTCCTGTACTCGCACCCGTCGCCGTTCTGCGAGGTGTCGAGCCAGTACCCGCCCGCGAACGTACCGTTGGGGAGCGAGGCGTCGGTCGCGACCCACTCGTGGACGTTCCCCATCATGTCGAAGACGCCGAAGGCGTTGACGCACTGGGCGTGGTCGCCCGTCTTCCCGACGCCGCCCTCGACCTGCCCGAGGCGGGGATCGTTCAGCTTGGTCCACACGTCGAGGTTGACGTTCGCCGGAGGCGCGCTCTTGCGGGCGGGCTGCCGCGTCTGCCTGGAGGGGAGGTACCCCTTGCGCGCCGACCCGGCGCCGGCGCCCGCGGGCGCGCGCGCGCCGTGGGCGGGCGAGGATGTGCGTGCAGTCTGCACGGATCTGCCGGGACGTGCGGCAGCCGCCGCGGACCGCGGCGTGCGGGACGGGGTCGTGGTCGCCGGCGTCCGCGCGGGCCGCGATCGAGAGGCCTGCGCCTTGCCGGGCTGTGCGCGTCCCGACGGAGCCGGTCGGGCGCCGAGGGAGGGTCGGCTGGCAGGCGGCGCAGCAAGCTGGGCACCGAAGACGACCGCCACGGGGCTCTTCCCGGAGTCGTGGCACGCGCCCGGGATGCGCGCTGTCCCGTAAGGGAACGTGGTCCGCTGCGGTCCGCGGCACGCAGCGCGCCACTCGCCGAGGGTGCAGAGGCGCTTGCCGGACGCGACGCACGCGTCGCTCGCCTGGACCTCGCTGATGTACGACTGCGGCACGACACCGGGCTCGCTGATCGCGCGGACGATCTTGCCGTCGACGGGGAGCCAGCTCGGATGCGGCCGCTCCTCGCCGTCGGGTGCGACCTCCACGACCGAGGCCTCGTACATGTCCACGCAGAAGGTACGGTCGCCGTCGGGCACGGGGACCATGTTCCGTGCGCACGGGCCCGACGCCTCCGCCTCCGCCGCCGCCTCGTCGTCTGCCTCCGCCGATCCCCCATCCAGGGCGGCCGTCGCGGCGGAGCGCTCCGCCGAGAGGTCGGCTCCAGCCTGACCGCCGTCCTCCGAGCGCGCGAGCTCCCTCGGTACCGACTCCACCGGCGCGCGCGTCCCCCTCGACGCGCACGAGACGGCGCTCGAGGCCATCACGGCAACGACGAGCGCGAACGCGCACGCGAGGACGTCAGCAGCGTCACGAGGCCATCCCACACCGGCTCCATAGCTTGCTTTTTGTAGGCGCGCCAACCACCTGAAAGCTCCTGCGCGATACAACGAAGGTGACGAACGGAGGAAAAAGGGGGGATACTCGGGCGAGGACGAGCAGCCTCCGGGCGTCGCCGGGGATCCGCTCGACTCCAGGAGGATTTTGCCATGCGCGCTCTTGCTTCCCGCTCGCTCCCGTCGCGTTCGCCCCTCGCGTTGCTCGTGTCCGCGGGTGCGCTCGCCTTCGTCGCGATTCCGGCGACCGCGCACGCGGCGACCACGTCGACGGCCGAGGTGAAGGAGCTGTCGCTCGAGGTCAACAAGGGCCTGCCCACGTCGATCGATACGGGCACGGTGGGCCCGTCGCAGGTGAAGGTGCAGGCGTTCCTCGCGATCGATCCCGTCAAGAGCACCCCGCCCGAGCCGCTGATGAAGGTGGTCATGTCGTCGCGCGGGGCGACGTTCCGGGCGAGCTGGGGTCCCGCCGAGAAGGGGCGGATCAAGGTCAAGGCGGTCAAGGGCACGAACGACGCCGACATGCGCATCCGCTACACGCTGTCGCCGCTCGTGAAGGTCACGATCGCGCTCACGTCGCCCGTCACGTTCAACACGTCGCTGCAGTGGGACGCGAAGGACATCGTGAACAAGCTGCCCGGCGCCAAGTTCAACTACGACGTCGCGGCGAGCGCGCCGTTCTCGACGTGGGGCTTCGCGCCAGGTGTCGACGTGAAGAGCCCCAAGCCGAGCCTGGACTCGAGCAAGCTCTTCGGCATCCCGTTCCAGAACATCTCGACCGCGATCTCGGATCTCGTGAAGGGCGACATCGCGATCTACCTCACGACGGCGCCGACGTTCTCGTACAAGACCACCAAGATCGGCATCGCCGGCGCCGACAACGTGATCTCGACGCAGGACGGGGAGATCGGCGTCCCCTCGCAGCACGGCGACTACCTCGAGGTGCAGTCCACGGTCGAGGGGTTGATGGACATCAAGGGCGAGCTCGACATCCGACCGTCGGTGACGATCGAGGAGGTCTACGCCTTCTCCAAGTGGAACACGGTGAACCAGACCTTCGGCTTCGACGTGCTGAGCACCCCGTACACGACGACGGGCCTCAAGGTGAACTTCCCCGCCAAGGTGGTCCACTTCCCGCTGCCCAACGTGCAGCGACCCGACGATACGGACATCGGCTCCGCGAAGACGGGCAAGGAGGTCGAGAAGATCGTCAAGGTGCAGAACACCGGCGAGCTCGCGAGCGAGATGGAGTTCTCGAGCTCCGATCCGGCCTTCATCGTCCCCAGCGGCAAGGTGCTGGTCGAGGCCAAGTCGTCGTACGATCTCAAGGTCGTCTTCCGCCCGACCGCCGACGGCTCGAAGACCGCCGACATCACGGTCCGATCCGACGATCCCGACGAGCCCGAGCAGACCTTCAAGGTCGGCGCGAACGGCGCCAACGTGGGGAAGGGGCCCGGCGGCACCACCGGCACCACCGACCCGGCCGCGACCGCGAACAACCCGAGCGGCTGCGGCTGCCACACGACGAGCGAGTCGTTCTCCACCGCGGCGGGAAGCGCCCTCCTCGGCCTCGGCGTGATCGCGCTGCTCCGCCGCCGCCGCCGCTAGCGGAGTGCCTCCAGCTCCGAGGTGAGGCGCGGAAGGGACGATGGCGCCGGGACACGAAGAATGACCCGGCGCGATCCATTCCGGATCGCGCCGCGCGCTCCGGGGCTTCACCCGCAGATCCAGGGGTTCTGCTCCATGGCGGCCGTGAAATCCCGCGCCGAAGCGAGGCCCTACCAGAGGCCGGCGCCGTGCTGCGCGCGGGTCTCGCGCGCCGCGGCCCGCAGTCCGAAACGAGGGGCAAACCTCACGGTTTTGCCGACAAAACCAGCGACCCCGACGGGACTTGAACCCGTGTTACCGACGTGAGAGGCCAGTGTCCTAACCGCTAGACGACGGGGCCGAAAATTGTAATAATTTCAGTAAGAAACGAGGATAGGCGGGCGGAAGAGCGAGCGATCTGGCGGCGCCTGGAAGGGGCTGGGGGACAAGGATTCGAACCTTGATAGACGGAGCCAGAATCCGCCGTCCTGCCATTAGACGATCCCCCAAGAACAGCTGAAAAAAGCCAGGGAAAGTCGCGCGCAAACTAGTCGGGGGGGCGCGTTTGTCAAGGGGAATGCGCCGGCGCCACCCGGTGCGCCTTTGTGGTCTCACCGACGCGCGCCCCCCTTGACGAGGCGCGCGGGCGGTCTAGGTTGCGCCCCGGCATTGGCAATCCCTCCCGGGGAGTGCCAGCCAGCATGGCAGCTCGCTTGTGCGAGCGCCAGATTCCAACCCGCACCCCGCAGGCAAGACCATGAAGATTCGTCCGCTGTCCGATCGCATCGTCGTCACCCGAAGCCAGGAGGAGGAGAAGACCAAGGGAGGGATCATCAGCCCCGACAGCGCGAAGGAGAAGCCCCTCGAGGGCCTCGTGGTCGCGGTCGGCTCCGGCAAGGTCCTGAAGAACGGCAAGGTCGTCCCCATGGGCGTGAAGGCCGGCGACAAGATCCTGTTCGGCAAGTACTCCGGCACCGA
>SXGT01511506.1_pt1 | contig 15483 bp, 12 predicted proteins | sample 3176221 | NCBI WGS metagenome assembly SXGT01 (sample SAMN11356862, study PRJNA531348) | freshwater metagenome | isolation source: freshwater sample F1-120 | place: China: Fuxian Lake, Yuxi | collected 2017-12-25
CATTTAAAGTATTGCGGCGAGATAATAGTATATGGAAATTATTTTTTTTCTATTTAAATAATTTTTTAGGCAAAAAAAAACTCGTTTGTTTAAAACTATACGGCGACAACGTTACACTTCGAACATCGACGACTGATTTTACTGTGGCTTTGTCCTGCTTGGGGGGGGAGTTCAATACGTTATCTACTTGTTTTCCAAAAAATTCTGAGGGGTTAATAATTGACGCGGGCGGCTATATTGGTACAGCTGCTATAGCATTATCTAAAATGTATCCTAATGCTACCATAGTAACTATCGAGCCTTCATCGGATAATTTCGAGATTTTGATCAAAAACATTAATGGACATAAGAATATATATGCTTTGAATGCCGCGTTGATGCCTAATACGATTGTTGGGGGCGTTGATTTGATGAATAGAGGGACTGGTAATTGGGGGTTTACAGTAATTGAGAAGCCACAAGATAGAGCGGCAAGTTTTATTGAAAAAGTTGATTCAATATCGATAGAAGTTTTACTCGAAAGGTTTAATTATAAAAAGATTATGATATTTAAAATGGATATTGAAGGCGGTGAATACGCGATGTTTGGAAGAAAGGATGACTGGTTGAATAAGACTGATGTTTTGATGATTGAGTTGCACGAAAGAATAGTTCCTGGATGTGAGAGGGCTTTTTACGAGGCGAACGCGGGAAGATATATTTACAAAGAGAGTGGTGAAAAATACGTATCTGTAGGCAAAAGTTTTTTCGTTTGAGATGTACGTATATGGGTGCAATATTTTTAGTCGCCGACAGAACACGGGACAGGCCATTTATGAAGCTGTGTCAGATGTTTTTTTTGCATTTTAACTATGTGCTTTATTTTCTTTTGGCATCTGTTTTATAGTATTTTATATGAATAGAATTCAAAGCGTTGATACATTCAGGCTACTGGCGATCTTAGCTGTTATCGTTATACATACGTCACCTTTTAAGCTATATCACCCGAGTGGTTACGAACCATACACTAACAATATCTATATAATAACTAACCAAATGGCTAGATTCGCCGTACCATTTTTCTTTGTTATTTCCGGATATTTTTGGGGTATCAAAGTTCGCAATGGAGAACACCCGGTTTATTCGGCTTTAAAGACATCAAAAAGAATTTTTATTGTTTTTTTAAGTTGGTGTGTTATTTATTTACTCCCGTATAACATTGCAGAATTTTATAATTACGGGTTGCTAGGGCCTGCAAAATATTCTTATTGGAACGTATTAAAACAAACCCAATATCCATTAACTATATTTATGGAGGGCACAAAGCCTCATTTATGGTTTCTGATTAGCTTGATAATTTCCTTATACTTAAGTGCCTTGTTTATTCATAAAAAATTGATAAAAAGCCTAATTTTTCTCTCTATATTAATATATACAGTTGGCGTTCTTGCAAAGGCCTATAGCTTAACTCCTATAGGTATAACCATTCATTTTAACACTAGAAACGGTCCATTTTTCGGCTTACTGCCTTTTGTGGTAGGTTATGTCATGTCAGGATTTACAACGAGTAAAAAATGGTTTATTTATGGCCTTTTGATATTTTTCTTTGGCTCTATAATCCATTTTTCAGAAATATATATCCTTTGGAAGTACTTCCATACTAATCCCATTCATGATTTTGTTTTTGGAACCGCTTTTATGGGGGGGGGTAGCAATAGTTTCGTTATCGAATCACCCAGCTTTGCAAAGTAAAATGTTTGGTCGATTAGGTCGAATGACTTTAGGAATATATGCAATTCAATATATTTATGTAGACATTTTCAGTTCATCTGTTAATAAATACTTGCATTATTCAGTGTGGGAAGTGTGTCAAGTTATGTCAGTATTCTTACTATCGGCTTTGTCGGCTTTAACTCTTTCCAAGAATAGGTTCACAAGCGGGCTTGTTTCCTGACAAACCAGTTTATTAAATTGGATTATCCGAAGCTATTTTAATGAATTATGGTAGTTTAAAAAATTTAGAATAACCATTTATTTTTCTCAGTAAAAAAAAATTTAAAGAAGCCTTTAATCCAATTAGGATTGTAAATAATAACCATTTAATTGTAGGTAATAGTCCCAAAGCTTCTCTAGCATAATAAAGTGCTTCATTATACCTTTTGGCTTTACAAAGCGATTCAGCGATGTGTTTCAATTCATAACCCTTCGCTATTTTGCAATAGGCAATGACTTCCTGTCTTTTAGACAATAATATGCTTTTATCATATACCCGTAATTGAAACAGTTTTTTCTCATAAATTGAAATCATGGTAGACATATTATCCGCTTTTTTTTTGTCAGGGATATGGTGTTTGGACATGAACGCCGGATTGTAGAGTATGTTTTCCCCCGCATCTATGGCTCTAATATAAATGTCCCGATCCTCTTCATAACGGATAGATTCATCCATGCCGCCAATAGCGTGATAAAAATCTTTTCTAAAAATACTGCAATTAAGGTGGGCAAACCCACTGCTGCTCAGCAAAAAAGGTGTATCTACGATAAAGGTATCTTGATGCGCTTGAGCTTGTTTTTTCGTTGTAGGTATCAAGTCTTCAATCCACACATTGGCTGTTTGTTGTACAGCATTTGAAAAATAAGCTTTTTGGTTGCTGTAAAACAGGTCTATGGTTTTTTCGTATGTGGAAATGTGGCTGTAGGCTTTTTGCAGGTATTCTTTATCAGTCCAGTAATCATCATCATCCAAAAAACAGAGATATTTCCCTTGAGCAAGATCGGCGCCAAAGTTCATAGAATAACTGTGTCCATGCCCATTAGGACGATAAACAAGATAACAAAACTTTATATCAGCATATTGTGCTTCAATTTCTGTATATTTTTCCATGAATTCATCGGTAGAACCATCATTAACAATAATAATTTCTTTATTAGAAAAACTTTGCTCTTGTACCGACTTTAACGCCAGAAGAAATAATTCCGGTCTATTTCTTGTTGGAATAATAATTGAGAAGAAAACGTTATTATTTGACATGTTATTGCTTACCCAGCCTCTCCATCAGAATTTTCAAACTTTCAGGCGATAGATTGCTGAGTATTTCATCCGGCGACAAATCCTTAAGCCTTTCATCCGGCGATAAATTTTTAAGTCTTTCATCAGGTGAATACCGTTTTAACACCTCATCCGGCGAGAACCGTTTCAACACCTCGTCGGGTGATAACAAATTCAGATGATCTAGGACATACTCTTTTTGAAAATCTTGCACGGTATAAGTCATGTCTATTCTCTCTTGTTGATAATTTTCAAATAACTGCTGCACAATGGTGCTCATATCGGTTTGATGGATATGATAGTGATCCCTTGCCTCTATCACCGCTTCTGGTTTAGCACTGAATAATCGCCAGAGGGCATTATGTTCGCCTGCCGGGATTTCGGATAAAACAATGATCCGAATGTTATCACTACCCCAGTTAATGTCATAGATACCCTGATCTATACGCTGTAAGGGTATCTGTTGTGCTAACTTCTTCGGAAAACGGGTACTAATACCATACATCTGAAACTGAGATTCAGGTAATAGCTGGTGCAACGAAGAATCGGCTTGTTTTCGATAATTGACATAATGACCCACCAGTTCTTTAATAGCCCAGCCGTCTAAAGGTTCGTGCAAAGATTTATAGCTGAGTAGATTATGAGCCTTCAGGTTATCTAAGCCATCGGGTAGTTTTTTCAGTGAAGCCTTCCGTCTCCTGTCGTAATATCACCACATCCAGAAATTGCTGTTTTAGCGATAAGTCTTTTTCCAGCTCGACCACATAAGGCGAATTGGTAAAAAAATCCGTTAAAAACAAGCCAAACAGACGGTGCCAATTTATCATGCTGCCTCGTTAGGACTGGTTTGAGTCGGAATAATAACCGAAAGAAACATCATCTGTATTACCGGTCATTGATTTATCTATTTCTGAAGCCATCATATAATTGGCTTAGAGTAGAGCTTGTCCCATCTATTTCTGACGTAAAAAAACTACAATACCGCTCAATCGTCCACAAAAACAACTCAAGTTCTTTAGCATTACTCACATAAGGCGACCCTCCCTGCATTAAGGTGGAACTATGATAAGTCAAACAAAAAGAGCAATGCCCTTGCTTTATCATACCGAGCGTCAATCGCCTAAGTTCATCAAAAGAATGACCTTCTGGAGAAAGCCTAATGCGTTCAAATAAACCTAATCTAGAGAAAATACCCGGCACTTTTAGCTTAAGTAATAACGGTTGTGTGATAGCATTGTATAAAGTACTACCTGAGCGGGATAAAAGCCCCTCATAATTTACACTTAGCGGCACCTCTAACAACTTCCGCTCGGCAAACCAATAAGGATCCAATGGCAACCCTGAAAAATCCGGTCCTTCAATCGCGTTAAAATTGGTATGCGGCACCACGCTGCAATCAATCAAATAACCCAACTCTGTTAAAATGTCGGTAGTATTAAGGCCAATACCATAGCGTCCAGCTTTATAGATAGTCGGGTTGAAACCAAAATTGTCTGCTATGGTTTGAGTCAGTATTTTTAGTTTTTCATATTCTTGTTCGTAAGGTAGATTGCCTGGAAACGAGTTACGGTTATTAACGATTTCATTATAAGGTGGGTTTACCCACGGATGTAAATGAGCGCCAATGTCACATTGCTTATCCTCGTAGAAATCTTTGAGTGGTTGAAAACCCTCTCTTTGACTAGCTACCGGATAATCAATGACATAGGTCGGCTTAATATTGTAGCGAGCAAAAATGCTTTGGGCTTTTTCTTGATGAGCGATATTTTTAACGCTGATAGAATCACGGCTGAAAGGCGAATTCCAGTCGAACTCTTCTTCTGTATCGATGACCACACATAAGGTTGGTCGCTCTAATAGTGATAAGTCAATTGTTTTCATAGACTGTTTAAGCATGACTGATAAAACCTTTGAGCTTCCTTTCAGATATAAAAAAGATTGATCTTAAGTCTTCGAGCACCACAATCATGATTAGTTATGGACATTTTTAGTGACACTATTAAAATTTACATAATTGATCGATACAACTTTTGATTTGTTCAAAACAGCGCCGATATTCGTTTAATGTGCCGCCATATGGATCATTGATTTCTAAGGGGGTTTGTTCATCGGCATCAAGCGAGCTCAGCAAATAGATTTTGGCTCTCTGTTTTGGATACAATTTAGTCAGCTTTATTATATGCTCAATTTCCATTACAAAAATTAAATCGGCTGTACTAAGCAAGTTTTCTGTCAGTGAATGAGACGACCAACGACTCATATCGCAGTGCTGTTCTTTGGCAACTTTGATCATGTTAGGATCGGCAGGTCGTTGGCTTTTTGGGTGAAAACCAGCTGACTGGATGCAGTATTGCTTATTACTTTGTTGCAAATAAAGACATTCAGCCAGTGCGCTTCGATTAATATTGCCATAACAAAGGAATAGGATATTATTCGCCTGTTTGAGTAATTTCCTAATAGCTTGGGTTTGTTTAATTTTTAAGTGTTTTTTTTGCAGGCTGCGCTTTTCGACGAAATCACCAACAAAATGAGTAGCCCATAAGATAGTGCGACCTAGTTCGATAAAACCAGGCTTTAAGTCGTTATAATAAAAAGCATCAAAATGATGCTTATAGTGCAAAACAGAGACTATGTCTTTTATTAGTCGTGTCGGTGTCGGCCATTTGATCAATGGACTACCATCGCGACGAAAGATCACTTGTAAGTACCAATACAAATCTTCTTTTATTTTTCTTGAAATATGTCCTGTTTCTGAATTAAATAATTGTGGGCGTTGGTTGTAGACTAATAGTTGATATAAAAACCAAGGGAAATCTGAACCGGAAGCAACGGCAAGCGGCAAAGACCCCCAAAAACGACCATTAATTTCCATTAAGCAACATTGATCGCTTTCCTGATTGTACTTAAACTCAACCATAGCAACACCATGCCAATTAAGGGCTTTTATCAGCGCTTGCGCATGACACAGAAGTTGTGGGTGCACTGGGACACTTTGCCGTAAACAGCTTCCGCCACCAGTCAAGGGCAACTCATGCAAACGTTGGTGTTGAAAGACGTGAATGATAGTCCCATGATCTGCAATTAGCTCTATACCCATGCCTACACCGGTAAAATATTCTTGCAATATGATTTCAGAGTTTTTAAGCAGTTTATGTGCTTTTTGCTGCAATTCACTAATGCTAAACGCGTAGTCTACCTTGAGCTTAGTACGTATATCGTTTTTTTGATCAGCTATTGAATGCGATGGTTTGATGACGACCGGGTATTTAATGTCGGAGATACAATTTTCTAAGGTTTCCAGGCTGTTAATATAATAACTTTTAGGTATAGGAACACCTTGTTTTTCTGCTAGCAGAAAGGTCTTGACTTTGTCAGTAACGATGCTCAAAGACTGATTGTCTGCAATAGCTAATGTGGTTTGCTGTTCAATTTGTTGGCGTATTTTCGCCAAGGGTAGGGTTGTCAGCTCGGTCACAGGAATAAGTAAAGCGTATTTTTGCTCTGACAATTTACCGATAATCGTCTGGGTGAAATCGTCCGTATTTAAAAGCGGATTAGGATAGGTAAAAAAGTTGTGAGTGTACTTTGAATATCGGCAGATTGCCTGGTTATCAGCAGCTGCAACAGTAATATTTAATCCTTTTCTACCTAATGAACGAACAATAGATAATGTTGAAAATTCTTCACCGTCAAGAATAAGTATATGATTATTTTCTAGTTGTTTTGACATCTATAATTTAAGTAGTGTGGTATATTTTGACGGGCTTAATTATATCTTTATGTAAGCTACGATAGTATTAACTTATCTCTTTCAATTACCTTTCAATTAATAAGTCTTGATTTTTTTAATCATGAAAAAAAATATTATTATTTTAACGAGCGGTCTCGCTGGGAGTTCGGTGGTTGCTAATTTAATTTCAAAAGCAGGGTTTTGGACCGGAAGCTCAACATGTAAGAAAAGTGATTACGATACCCATGAAAATAGTCGGTTAGTTTATCTGAATAATCAGCTACTAAAACTCATTGGCTATGATATTGAATATAGCTTAGTTGTCAAACCTAAAAAGCAGTCTGAAGCAGAGCGCTTGTTTGCTACCGTTGATCTAGCGCCTTTTAAACAGTTTGTTTTTGAATGTGAGAAAGTGAAGCCTTGGTTGTGGAAAGACCCAAGACTGTGGATTACTATGCCGTTTTGGATTAAGCTGCTGGACAAAGAGAATGTACACATTGTGGTAGTTGATCGGTCGATACAACAACGCTGGATTTCTGAATTGCTTAGACGAAATATCCAGTCTTTCCGTTATTGTAAGCAATATAACGATACGATTAATAATTTGATTAAACAGTTAATAGCTAAATATCAATTACCTTATTGTGAGCTGTTATTTGACGATCTGATTGAACAACCTGAAGCTACGTTGGACAAGATTAACTCGTTTTTAGGTTGTAAGCTGACACTAAGTGATTTGCAAGCTGCTTATAACAAACCATTGTACACAAAGACCAGGGGAGCAAAAGATCTTTGTTGGGCACTGTTGGTTTATATGAAAAATTACTGGGTCAGATTGAAGTGAATTCAAAGTTTAATGCAGTAATAGCTCTTATCCAACACCCCCAAAACCCATTGCACCCCCTTCCTCCATTTGCCATAATGCAAAACACATCAACCTTCCAGAAGGCATCACATGACAAATTGGCACCGTCTGTTTGGTTTGTTTTTAACGGATTTTTTCACTAACTCTCCTTATGTAGTCGAGCTGGAAAAAGATTTATCGCTAAAACAACAATTTCTGGATGTGGTGATATTACGCAAAGAACCGGGAGGATTTACTGAAAAACTACCCGATGGTTTAGACAATCTGAAGGCTCATAATCTACTCAGTTATAAATCTTTACACGAACCTTTAGACGACTGGGCCATCAAAGAACTGGTGGGTCATTATGTCAATTACCGAAAACAGGTTAGTCCTTCGTTACATCAGCTATTACCAGAATCCCAATTCCAACTGTATGGCATAAGTACGCGCTTTCCGAAAAAGTTAGCGCAACAGATACTTTTACAGTCTTTATCACCAGGCGTTTATGAAATTATAATAGGTGCGGACACCATAAGAATAATCGTCCTCTCGGAAATTCCGGAAGGTGAACGCAACGCCATCTGGCGCTTATTCAGCGCCAAAAAAGAAGCGGTCATTGCAGCAAGGGATCAGTATCACATCCATCAAACCGACATGAGCACCCTCGTGCAACAGTTATTTGAAAATTATCAACAAGAGAGCATAGACATGACCTACACCGTACAAGATTTTCAAAAAGATTATGTTCGGGATCATTTGAGTTTATTGTCGCCAGATGAAAGACTTAGAGACTTATCGCCAGATGTAGTTTTGAAGCAATATTCACCAGACCAAAGGCTTAAAGACTTATCGCCAGACGAAATACTCGGCAATCTATCGCCTGAAAATTTGAAAATCCTGATGGAGAAGCTGGGTAAGCAATAGTGCTGCATATTCTAGCCCAACTAAAATTGCCGTATTTCGACAACCTATAACCCGGCTGCTGCCCGGTCAGTAAAAATTTTGTCACCGCTTGATGTTACATGACTTGCACCATACTTATCCATGCCGACAATGATATTGTCTTTTGAAAGTACCTCGGTGTTATCTGTAGAGTTAAACAGTTTTCTTGAGTTCAGGAAATAGCTGGCTAGATTGCCTTTTTTATCAAAAATAAACTGATTGCCCTTTAAAACCACTATTTGTTTGTCCAACAGTTCTTTGTCATTACCTAAGGCATAACCTATCAGCTCGTTATTATCGCTATTAGGCCCTTGTTGGAGTACGCTGTTGCTGATAATTAGTTCACCGCCAATTGAGTTATCAATAGCTCTGGAGTTTAGTTCATTCAATCCGGCAATTTCTGTATGATCAATTAGCATGTAAGGGGCATTAAGTTGTAAGGCATGTCCTTCACCCGTCGTAGAAAGAACTTTGCTGTTTATAAATTCAACTGCGCCTTTAGAATTAATGCTGATATTACTGACTTTACCGTGATTAAAGCCATTCCGCTCAAAAACTGAGTTCTTTATTGTCAGCTTCCCCGTCTCAATATTGGCTATGATGCCAGCTTGATTATCATGGCAATTAAGTTTGTTGATGGTCATGTTGCTAGCGTTGGCTTCAAGTCTTAAACAAGCGCCGTTTTTATCATCAACACTCACTTTGGATATTTCAAGATCTTCCAACGTTACGTTAGGCGCATTAACCACTAATGCCGCTTTGCCATTGCAAGCTGTTTGCCTTAAATGTACGCCATTGTCCTGTTGGCGCTTTCCAATAATTTGAACGCTCCGGTTAATAACGCCACAGGTTTCGTATACTCCAGGCTCTATATAGATAAAACCATGCGTTTTTACTGCTTTGAGCGCTTTATTTAAGTCCTGATATTCACAGCCTATAGGGCAAATCGTCACCGAACTTTTAAGCTTTTGTTCTTCTTTATAAAAATGTAAGATTTTTTCTTGTTGTTTAATCACTAGATGTTCTTTCTCATTAAACTGAACACTAAAAGCAGGCAATGCATTGCTTAACACATCTTTACACAAGGCTTGACTATCGGAATCAACTGCACCGAATTTACGAGTAGGGCTGTTTATAGGTTGTGAACAATAATCGGTGTTGATTATGGTTTTAGATATAGGAAAAGGCTCTGAAGGATTTAATAGCAGAGAAAAATCGGCTTTATCAGGATCGTTAAACCAATGCCTAAACTGCTCATTGTCTAACTCTTGTAAATTATTTGTTTCAGTTAATTTTTCTTGACCTCGCTGGCTGATTTTTCCGGTCAATAAGTTGTTACTAACGATGGCATTGGATTCCGGAAAACGTACATCGATACCGGCAGTATTGTATAAAATATTATTGATAATTTGGGTATCTTTACCTTTATTGATATAAATACCGACATCATTACAGTTCATAATGATGTTATTTTGCATGATTCCGTATTCGTGCTCGTATTGACATTTCTTATCAAAACAAAACTGGCTACCTGTACCGCCGCCGCCAAAAGACAGGCCGATTTGATAGTGATCGGGCTGGTAAAATTTTTTGTTGCAAATAACCAAATTTTCTTCGAATAAGCCATTTTTTCCATAGCCTTTCAAAAAGGCAGCGTAAGACGTTTTATTACTCTGTAGTTTGATGAAGTCACTGATGAGATTCGCTTTGATACGCCAATTATCACCTCCTACAACATCTATAGTCGTTACCGGATTTCCGGTATTGCGAGGAGAACTATTGGTAAAGGTGTTTTTCTCAATTAAAACGTTATTCGGATAAAGATAGGACTGATCTTTTTGTAACTCGCCATTGCCTTTTATTGCCGCATTAAAGTCATAAATAATATTGTTGCGCAAAATAGTACCGTCCGCTTTGCCGGTAATGTGGAACGCATGTTCGCATTTACTGTGTGATTCGCAATCGCCTTTGATGATCAGATTTTGAAAGGTCCAATGGCTTGCATTAACTTTAAAACCTTCTACGGTATCAAATTCAATAAGCACATCACCTAATTGCCGAGCATAAATAACAATCGGCTTTTCGGCTGTAGCGTTTTTTCCGATACCAATATTTTGATTAATTGAATAAATACCGATTTGTAATTCAATACCGTCGCCGGGTTCCGCATTAGCTAAAGCTTGCAATAATTGTTGGTTATTGTTGACTTGAATCAAGCGAGAAAGTGTTGTTTTTTCTGTGCTCTCGTTAATACTAAACGGCTGACCACTTACTTTGTAACGGCTAATAATAGCGTTATAAAGCGGATTTGCGCCTTGCCCTCGCCACTGATAAAGATCGGGAAAATCCAATTTGGCTTGATAAGTTTGAGCATAAGCAGTGCCCAGTTTTGTTTCCAGTTTAGATAAGAAAATCGTGCTTACTTCGCCAACACCATAACCGGATTTTTTGATGACATAAACAGTGATGCCCAATGCCATCAGTGAGACTACTATAAAAGGAATAACGGAGCGCATCAGTGTTGTTTTTGTATTTGAAGCAGGAGGCATTTCCGGCTTCAGAATAGCTAGCCAGACAATCAAATAAAATAACCAACTAACACGAGGGTCATCAAACATACTGCCGAATAAACCGACAATGATTAGACCGACAATAGCAGCCAACATGGCAAGCGCATAATAATTAGCTTGCAAAGTCTGTTTGAAAAGTTGATTTATCAAGTAAATAAGTAAGAAAGTAATTAGACAAAGCTCAACGAGCCCCCCTTCAAAAAAAGCATAAACCCATAAATTATCTGTATGCCATGCAGCGTGGTTTCCGCTGTAAAAAAACCAATGATCAAAACCTTCATTGAAGGAGGTATTTTTTAAAAGTTGTTTGCCATTCGGATCAAAAATTTCTACTTGACCAATATCCAAATTCTCTTTTAATCCGCGATTTAAGAGGTTAATGTCTACCGGTGTAATCGGGCTTAATAATGGCTTTGTGAAATTGTCCGAGACTAAATCTTGTGTAATAGTTTGCCATTGATTGTTTTTTTGTGTGCTAAAACCAAGCCATTGGCATTCACTTTGGAAGCGTAAAATATTTTTATTACAGAATTCGACCAGTAGTTTTTGTGAATAACCGGAAGGTGATCGAAGTGTTATTTTTACCTTATAAGTACCGATTTGGTTGACCGGGAAGCGTTGGGAAACATTGAGCGTACCGTCTTTATCACTTGGACTAAAGCGAAGAAATTTACTTTCTTGATTTTCATCCATGAGCCAAAAACGAGCCATGGTGAGACCTTTAATCTCATAGCTGAAATAATAGTTCGGATAACTGCCTTTACCATTCCCAAAGATAAAGGGAACAATCCCTTTTTGACTGATATTTATTGCGTTCTCCCATTGTTCTAGCCGTTCATTAATACTATCCTTGGTTGTTGAAAATCGTTGACCAATGTATCCTCCCTTAAAAATACCAATAGCTATACATAAGGCAATTAGTATGAAAATGCCATATAAGAATATTTTTCGTTTAGTGATTACCTGATGAATTTTTAAGCTACCCAACAATAAAATAGCAATAACAACAGAGACCGCTAAATAATTGGTACGGGTAAACGTTACCAAAATGCTATAGAGCCCTCCTACGAAAATAAATACTCCCAGAAACCTTAACCAAGGGCTGTTAAAACAGTAAAACAAAATAATAAAAAAAGGGAACGACAGAAACAAATAGCCATCCAGCATTTCGCCACCGAGTAACAAACCTGAAAACAAACCTGAAATTCGGTAGGCATAAGAGAAATCAAAAAAACCAGGAAAAACTGTTCGCTCCCAAATGATCGATAAAATGGCAAAAACAAAACCCGATAGAATGCCTAAACTGAGAAACTTAGCGTTTTGCGTACCTTGCTTTTTTTCATAGGCTAAAATGGGTAGAAAAATGAGCGCTGCAAAAAAGCCTTTAGCAACGCGTAAGCTGTTATATTCAGTAAGATAGATGTAAAAAGGCAAAGGCTGGAGCAGTTCCATTGAATAGCCGAGATAAGTGCTGATGCCATAACTCACTATTAACAACAGCATAAACCATTTAATAATCCCCAACTGTTTGATAAAACTAAAATCCAAACGGTTAAATAATAAGGAAATAGCAATGCTGGTGAGTATAAAAAGATCAAACTCGGTAACCAGTATGCGGCCTGACCAAGGCGTAAGATCTAATACCGGTAATAAAGCTGGAAGTACGATTAACCAAAGTTTTGAACAATAACTTAATCCAATAGCATACAAAAGGATTAGACCGATAATCGGAACAGTAAAAACAGGAAAGTCGATTAACTGTAAAGCTATGAAATAAAATAAAGGGATTGAGCCAAGCCTGAGCAGCATGGACTTGACATCATCAACGGCTATTGAGGGCATTGTATGTATACGATGGTGAAATAAAATCATGTTCTGTGAGCATTTCTAACACGTGCTTCTCAAAAAACAAAATGCATTTTCGATATGACAATAAAAATAAATTATTTGGACTGTATCTCCGACGATCTTATTGAGGTATTAAATAAACAAGCTAGTTTTTTTTCGTCCTGGTCATGGTACCGTCTGTTGATTAACACAGCCATTACCCAAGATGATTGTTTTTTTTTAGCTTATGAAGATAATGCTATTATTCTCCCGGTCAGATATAACAATATTCGCTATTGTCGATTATTAATGAGCCTGACGAACTTTTACTCTCCTCTTTACCATATTGTCTATAAAACTTCTTCTGAACAATCTATCCGTCAATTGGGCGCTTTTTTTAAAGAATTAACGATTCCGTGGGATGTTTTACAATTGCAGCCGATGAGTCAAGATGACGCGATGTCGGTAGTTAATCAGCTCAAAGCAGCCAAAATACCGGCTATATCTTTTTTTTGTTTCGGTAATTGGTATTTGGACGTTAAAGGTCGTTGTTACGATGATTATTTTGCCGGCCTCGCTTCCCAAGTTAAAAACACGGTTATACGAAAAACCAAAAAATTTAATGCTATACCGCACGCTAAGCTGGTTATTGTTTCATCCGAGCAAGATTTGGATACAGCCATACCGGCCTATAATCGTGTTTATAAAGCCAGTTGGAAGACCGAAGAAGCTTACCCTGAATTTATTGCCGGCTTATGCCGGTTAGCAGCGGAACAAGGAGCACTACGCTTAGGATTGGCTTATATTAATAATATTGCGGTCGCTGCACAATTATGGATTGTAGCGGATAACACTGCTTATATTTATAAATTGGCCTACGATGAAGCCTATAAAAATTACGGTATAGGCTCGGTTTTAACAGCTAAATTAATGCAACATGTTATTGATGTCGATAAAGTTGCTACCGTTGATTATTTAACCGGTGACGATGCTTACAAAAAAGATTGGATGTCTCATCGACGAGAGCGATGGGGTATTTTGGCTTTTAATATGGCGACTTTTCGCGGCGTTTTGGCTTTGTCAATTGAGTTTTCAAAGCGTTATATAAAAATTATTTGGAATGCCTTAAACAGCCTTCTACGTGCTCAAGTGTATACAGCAAGGTAATCATGCAGATATTAAACGAGGTTATTAAAATTTTGGTTTCGGTTTTGCAATTAACAGAACAGTTAAATGCACAATCTCCTCTACTTGGTGCTATCCCCGAGTTTGATTCGATGTCTGTGGTTGCTATCATCACTGCACTGGAAAATCGTTTTGGTTTTGTCGTTGAAGATGACGAGATTGAAGGCGCAATCTTTGAAACAGTCGGTTCTTTGGTAGCCTTTGTTGAACAAAAATTACTATAACCATGCACCCCTTATTTATCGAAAGTTGCTTAGGAAAATTATTTGCTATTTATTGGCCACCCGCTCACGAGATGCCTGTAGGCAAAGCCATCATCCATATTCCGGCTTTTGCCGAAGAAATGAACAAATCGCGGCGCATGGTGTCGTTACAAGCGCAGGCGTTTTCCGAACAAGGCTATGGCGTGCTGATTTTAGATTTATTCGGTACCGGTGACAGTGCTGGCGGTTTTGGCGAAGCCACCTGGCAAAATTGGTTGCAGAGTATCGATACGGCCATTGATTGGCTAAAGCAACAAGGTGCATATAGCATCAATTTGTGGGGTCTAAGAACAGGCGTTTTGTTAGCCATGGATTTCGCAAATAGCAGTACACATCGTATTGAGCGATTGATTGCATGGCAACCGGTTTTAAATGGCGACACTTTTATCACGCAATTTTTACGTTTACGGGTGGCAGCGGCAATCATGAACCCTACTGCACCACGAGAAAAAACCGCCGATCTGAAACAACAATTGTTAGAAGGCCAAGCCATTGAAGTTGCCGGATATTGGCTTAATCCTGATTTGGTTAGACCGTTAGTTGCATTACACGCCGATCGGTTGAAGTGGCAAACGATTAACGAAGTGGCTGTTTTTGAAGTGGTCGCTAACGAAGATATTGCTGCGAGTAATACCCCATTACTCGCTATTTTACAAAAACAACCTATTAATGCCTCGCTAACAAAAGTAGTCGGAGATGCTTTTTGGGCGTGTCAAGACATCAGTGAAATACCCGATTTGATTAAAGTTACCAGTGCATGGACAAAACAGGCTATTATAAACAATGAGCGATAACCAAAATGAAATCCCTGTTATTTTCGAATGTCAGGGACAGCGATTGGTTGGAATGATCCATCAAACCGATACGGCAGTAAAAGTCGGTATATTGATAGTAGTGGGAGGGCCGCAGTATCGGGTCGGTAATCATCGTCAATTTGTATTGTTGGCACGTTATTTAGCCAGTCAAGGCATACCGGCGATGCGTTTTGATGTACGTGGCATGGGTGATTCGACAGGTCATCCGCACAGTTTCCGGCAACTTGACGACGATATACAAGCCGCTATCGATTATTTTTTAACGCACTGTCCAAC
>SXGT01645658.1_pt1 | contig 15482 bp, 15 predicted proteins | sample 3176221 | NCBI WGS metagenome assembly SXGT01 (sample SAMN11356862, study PRJNA531348) | freshwater metagenome | isolation source: freshwater sample F1-120 | place: China: Fuxian Lake, Yuxi | collected 2017-12-25
CGGGCCGGTCACCCGCCTGCATCTGGACCGCTGCCTGAGTTGCCGCAACTGCGAAACCACTTGCCCGTCCGGCGTGCAATACGGCCGCCTGATCGACATCGGCCGCGAGGTGGTGGAACAGCTCAGCCCGCGCCCGGCGGCGGAACGTCTGCTGCGGGCCGGCTTGCGCAAAGGCCTGCAAACACCGGCGCTGTTCGGCCCGTTGCTGAAAATGGGGCAGAGCGTGCGTGGCTGGCTGCCCGGCGCATTGCGCGAACATCTGCCGGTAGCCGATGCCCCCGGCGGCGCAACGCCGCAATTCGACATCCAGGATTCGCCCGATGCACGCGAAGCCAGCGCCACGCTGACCCGCCGCATGCTGGTGCTGGAAGGCTGCGTGCAACCGAATCTGGCGCCGGAAACCAATGCCGCCGCGCGGCGGGTACTCGGCCGTCTCGGCATCGAACTGGTTGCCGCGCCGAATGCCGGCTGCTGCGGCGCCATCGACCAGCATCTGGCCGCGCCGGATGCCGCCAAAGCGGCAATGCGGCGCAACATCGACGCCTGGTGGCCGTTCATCCAGAACGGTTGCGAAGCCATCGTGATGACCGCCAGCGGCTGCGGCAGTCTGGTCAAGGAATACGGCCACCATCTTCGCCATGACGAGGCCTACGCCGAGAAGGCAGCCCGCGTGTCGGCGTTGACGCGCGACCTGAGCGAAGTGCTGCACGCCGAGGATCTGAGCGCATTGCGCCCGGTGCGGCCACGTCGCATCGCCTTCCATCCGCCTTGCAGCCTGCAACACGGGCAAAAACTGCGCGGCGTCATCGAGGCCATCCTGAGCCGCGCCGGCTTCGAGCTATTGCCGGTGGAAGAAGCGCATCTGTGCTGCGGCTCGGCCGGCACCTACTCGGTTTTGCAACCGCAACTTGCCGGCCAGTTGCGCGCGCGCAAGCTGTCGCATCTGCAAGCGCGCGGCCCGGAACTCATCGCCAGCGCCAACATCGGCTGTCAGAGCCACCTCGCCGCCGCCAGCGACGTGCCGGTGGTGCACTGGATTACGTTGCTGGATCGTCCCGAACGCGGCTGATCCGGAAGCAGAATGGGACCGCTGCGCTTGGCCCATCCTGCCCATGCTCAGCCGGTAACGCCGGTCTGCACCGGGTGCGTGACATAGACCAGTCGCAGCCCGGCTGCACCCACCCGTTCGATCAGCGCCTCGATGCGGGCTGCGTCGGCGGCGAACTCGATACTTTCCGGCAACGTGCCGGCCAGCTCGAAGAAGGTGTCCTCCAGCGCACCATGCCGGCCGAAGCCGGCCGCCGCGCGAAACACCGTGCCGCCGGGTATGCCCAGCTCGCGCGCCTGCTCGAACAACCATTCATGCACCAGTCGATGGGCGTGCCGCATGCCCTCCTGCGCGAAAAACCGAATACAGAGCGCCTGCATGTTCACCCCCGCAGCAATTTGTAGGTCCACACGCCCAGCGCCGTCATCAATAGCGAGCCGAACAGGTGTGCCGAAGCCGCGCCGAGCGCCCAGCCGAGCTGGTTGCGGCTGATCAGCGTAAAGACTTCGGCGGAAAAGGTGGAAAAGGTGGTCAGCCCGCCGAGAAAGCCGGTGATCGCGAACAAGCGCACTTCCGGCGGCAGGCCGGGGTGCTGCACGAAATAGGCCAGCGCGATGCCGACCAGATAACCGCCCAGCAGATTCGCCGCCAGTGTCCCGTAAGGCAGCGTCGGAAACACCGGGTTGAGCCACAAGCCCAGCCCCCAACGCAGCCAGGCGCCGCAAGCGGCGCCGATACCGATGGCGAGGAAGGCGGTCATGATTGCGGCAGGTTCAAGGTACAAGCATCAAGCGGCAAGTAACACCACAGGCTTTGCTGTCCCCTGCACCTTGCAAACTGCCCCTGCCCGCTGCCATCACAACCAGACCATCAGTCCCGTTTCAAACGGGTGCGTCAGCAACGCGTGATAGGGATAGATGCGTACCCGGTAGAGCAGCTTGCCGCACAGTTCCGGGGTCAGTTCGAGCCGATACTGGCATTCATTGCCGGAGCAGCTTTCCGGCTGCATCGGCACCGCCTGGATATCCTTGTCCTGGCCCTGTTTGGAGGCGCGGCCGACCAGCACTTCGACGCGCACATCTTCCGGTTGCAGGCCATTCAGATTGACCGCGACCTTGAGTTCGATGCTTTCGCCGTAGCTGATGCGCTTCAACGGCTCTTCCAGTCGCTTCAGCGCAACGCCGCCCCAGGCCTGGCGCACCTTGGTTTTCCAGGCCGCCAGCGTTTGCGCACCGGCAAAACCGGCATCGGAATAGCGCCGCCATTGGCGGGAAGCCGGACCGTAGAACTTGTTCACATACTCGGTCACCATGCGGGTGGAGTTGAAACGCGGCAACAGCGTGGTGATCGAGCGCTTGGCCATCCTGACCCATTCGGCCGAGAAACCGAGTTCATGCCGGCGGTAATACATCGGGATGACCTGATCCTGCAGCAGCTCATAAAGAGTCTGGCTGTCTTCCCGGTTACGCCGCGCGTCGTCGTAATTCTCCGGCGCCGGCTTGATTGCCCAGCCGTTGGAGCCATCGTAGCCCTCGTCCCACCAGCCGTCGGTGACCGACAGATTGAGCACGCCATTCATCGCTGCCTTCATGCCGGAGGTGCCGGAGGCTTCCAGCGGATAGATCGGATTGTTGAGCCAGACATCGCAGCCGGAAACCAGCCGCCGCGCAAAACCCAGGTCATAGCCTTCCACCATCAGCAGCTTGCCCTCGAATTCTGGCCAGCGCGAGATTTCGTGGATGCGGCGGATCAACTCCTGGCCTGGCTTGTCCGCCGGGTGAGCCTTGCCGGCGAAGATGAACAGCACTGGCCGGTCGGCGTCGTTGATGATCTGGCGCATCCAGTCCATGTTTTCGAACAACAGCGTGGCGCGCTAGAAGGTGGCGAAACGACGCGCGAAACCGATGGTCAGCACGTTGGGATCGAGCGGATTGGCGAACTTGAGCATGCGATCAAGGTGCGCCTCGGAAACGTGGTTAAGCAGGTGCTGCTGGGAGATGCGATGGTGCAGGCTGTGCAGCATCTGGGTCTTCAGCGCCTGGTGTACGGACCAGAAATGATGATCCGGAATGGCGTCGATCTTGCCCCAGAACTCGATATCGGCCAGCCGCCGGCGCCATTCGTAACCCAGCTTGTTGTCGAACAGATCCTGCCATTCCTGCGCCAGGAAGGTGGACACGTGGACACCGTTGGTGATGTAGCCCATCGGCGAATCTTCCGGCGCCAGTTGCGGCCACATGTCGGACAGGATGTGGGACGAAACCTGGCCGTGGATGCGCGAAACGCCGTTGTGATGGCGCGATCCATGCAGAGCCAGCTTGGTCATATTGAAGTCCTGACCATGCTCGGCGCCGCCCAGGCGCATGAATTCGGCACGGCTGACGCCAAGATCATTACAGCAACGGGAGAAATAGTCCCACACCATTTCCTCGCCGAAATGATCGTGTCCGGCCGGTACCGGCGTATGCGTAGTGAACACGGTATTGGCCCCTACCGCCTCCAGCGCGGCGTGAAACGACAGGCCGCCCTGTACCTTGCGCCGTACCCGCTCCAGCACCAGGAAGGCGGCATGGCCCTCGTTGATGTGATAAGCGGTCGGCTTGACGCCCAGCTTCTCCAGCGCGCGCATGCCGCCGACGCCAAGCACGATTTCCTGCTGGATGCGTGTGTGCTTGTCGCCACCATAAAGCTGGTGCGTGATATAGCGGTCCTCGACACTGTTGGAAGGCAGATCGGTATCGAGCAGGCACAGTCGGACATGGCCGACATGCGCCTCCCAGACTTTCACTTCCAGCGTGCGGCCGGGCAGTTCAATCTGGACGTGGACTTCGCCACCTTCCTCGCTCATCGCCGGATGCACCGGCAGATCATCGAACTCGGAATCGGTGTAATTGGCGATCTGGTTGCCATCGTTGTCGATACGCTGGAAAAAATAGCCCTGCCGGTACAGCAGGCCCACCGCAATGAACGGCAGGCGCATGTCGGAAGCCGACTTGCAATGGTCGCCGGCGAGAATGCCGAGGCCGCCGGAATAGACCGGGAAGCTCTCGTGAAAGCCGAATTCGGCGCAGAAATACGCGATCAGATCGCCCGGATGCAGGTCGAGCTGCATGTCGCGCCGCAACGGCTCGCTCATGTAGGTATCGAACGCGGACAGCACCCGGTTGTAATTGCCCAGGAAAATATGGTCTTCCGCCGCCTCGGTCAGACGCTCTTCATCAACCCGTTTCAGGAAGGCCTTGGGGTTGTGATTGACCGCATCCCACAGGCCGGGATGCAGGCGGGCGAACAACGTCCGGCTGGGTCGATCCCAGCCATACCAGAGGTTGTCCGCCAGCTCGGAAAGTCGCGCCAGGCGACGCGGAATGCGCGGATTGACTTCAACAACGAATGGCGTGCCGGGTTTCATTGGGTTCCTTTCTTGTTGGGGGGATTGGAGCTCGTAGCTTGTAGCTTTTGCTTTCAGCTTCCGCGTCTGCAGCGCGCATGCTCAGCTAAAAACTGCTGGCTACTGGCTACGCGCTCATCCGGATGAAATGCTCGCGGTAATACTTGAGTTCTTCGATCGATTCATGAATGTCGGCCAGCGCGGTATGGCTGTTGGCTTTCTTGAAGCCGTCCTTGAGTTCCGGCCGCCAGCGCCCGGCCAGCTCCTTCAGCGTGGAGACATCCAGATTTCGGTAATGGAAATAGGCTTCCATGTCGGGCAGATGGCGCGCCATGAAGCGGCGGTCCTGGCAGATCGAGTTGCCGCACATCGGCGAGGTACGCGCCGGCACATGCCGCTTCATGAATTCGATCATCCGCTGCGAGACCTCCGCCGCCGTCAGTGTCGAGGCCTTCACCTTGTCGATCAGGCCGGACTTGCCGTGCGTACCCTTGTTCCAGTTATCCATCGCGTCGAGCACGGCGTCGGGTTGATGCAGCACCAGAACCGGACCTTCCTCGACCAGATTGAGATCCTTGTCGGTGACGACCAGGGCAACTTCGAGAACGGAGTCGGTATCAGGATTCAGCCCGGACATTTCCATGTCGAGCCAGACCAGGTGAGTGTTGTTTTGCGGCATGCGTTGAAGGCCGAAACGGCGTTATTGGGGGCGCGTGATTGTGGCACAGTTTGTGGCACAATCGGCCGCCCGAAGCCGCTCCGGTTTCATTCAAGAATTCCGCTAATGCCTTCATTTCAAAGCATTTTTCTGGCCGCCTTCTGTATCGCATTCGGACTCAAGCTGTGGTTGCTGCTGCGCCAGATGCGGCATGTCTGGCAGCATCGCGACGCGCCACCCAATGCTTTCGCCGCCAGCATTCCCCTCGCCGAGCATCAAAAAGCCGCGTCCTACACGCTGGCCAAGGCGCGCGTCGGCCTGATCAACCTGGTTCTGGAAGGCGCCCTGCTGTACGCCTTCACCCTCGGCGGCGGCCTGCAATGGCTGCATGACAGTCTGTCCGGCGCCATTTCCGAACCCCTGCTGGCCGGCGCCGGCGTTCTGCTCGGCCTGACCCTGATCAGCGGCCTGGTCGAGTTGCCGCTGAGCTTTTATCACCAGTTCCGCATCGAAAGCCGCTTCGGCTTCAATCGCCAGACTCCTGCCGGTTTCTTCGCCGACCTGCTCAAGCAGACGTTGCTCGGCCTCGCCCTCGGCGGCCCGCTGATCCTGCTGGTGCTCTGGCTGATGGGCATCATGGGCGCGAACTGGTGGCTGTGGGTGTGGGCGGTCTGGATGGGCTTCAACCTGCTCATCCTGACGGTGTACCCGACGCTGATCGCGCCGCTGTTCAACAAATTCACGCCACTCGCCGACGCCAACCTGAAGCAACGCATCGAAGACCTGCTTACGCGCGCCGGCTTTCATGCCAGCGGCGTCTTCGTGATGGACGGCTCGCGCCGTTCCAGCCACGGCAATGCCTACTTCACCGGCCTGGGCAAGAACAAGCGCATCGTGTTCTACGACACCCTGCTGTCGCAACTGACCCCGGAACAGATCGAAGCCGTGCTGGCGCACGAACTCGGCCATTTCAAGCGCCGCCACATCGTCAAACGCATCGGCCTGATGTTCGTGCTCAGCCTGGCCATGCTGGCGTTGCTCGCCACGCTGAAGGAAGCCGGCTGGTTCTACAACGGTCTCGGCGTCACCAGCCAGACCGACGCCAGCGCGCTGGCCCTGTTCTTCCTGACCCTGCCGGTATTCCTGTTCCCGGTGTCGCCGCTGATGAGCCTGTATTCGCGCAAACATGAATTCGAGGCCGACGCCTTTGCCGCCGAACTCACCCATCCCGGCCATCTCGTCTCCGCGCTGGTGCGCATGTATCGCGACAACGCCGCCACGCTGACGCCGGACCCGATCTATTCCCTGTTTTACGACAGCCACCCGAAAGCAGTGGAACGAATCGCAAAACTGGAGTCTTACGACACGCAAACCCGCAACCTGCAGGCCGTACAGGCCTGAACATTAGCCAATGGAGGCAACCCGCATGAAAATCCTCGCCATCATCCTCGCCCTTGCCACCACTCCGGCCCTGCTCACCCCCGCCGTCGCCGCGCCGTTCGACAAAGGCAATCCGCAGGCAGGCCAGGCGACGCATGACAAACAATGCAAGGACTGCCACGTCGCCAAATTCGGCGGCGACGGCAGCAAGATCTACACCCGCAGCAACCGCCGCGTGAAAAGCGCCTCGGCCCTGAGTCAGCAAATCACCACCTGCAATTCGATGCTCGGAAGCCAGTTGTTCCCGGAGGACGAATTGCACCTGGCCGCGTATCTGAACGGACAGTTCTACAAGTTCAAGTAGAGCGGTGAAATGTGAAACGTGAAAAACCCACCTTTCACAGCGGCACCGCCGGATCACTGTCACAGCGGCTCAGCCGCATCACTTTTCACCAGCGGCACCGCCGCATCACTTTTCACCGAGTTCCACATGACCGATACCTTCTGCGACCTCTCCAAAGGCAAGTGCAAACCCTGTGAAGGCGGCATTCCGCCGCTGACCACCGACGAAATTTCCGCGCTGCTGCCCAAGCTGGCGAAGGACTGGCAAGTTGCCGATGGCAAGCTGCGGCGGGATTTCAAGTTCGCCGACCACTACATCACGATGACCTTCGTCAATGCGATCGCCTGGGTCTCGCACCAGCAGGGCCACCACCCCGACCTGAGCGTGGGCTGGAATACCTGCCGCGTCGAATACATCACTCACGCGATCAACGGATTGTCCGAATCGGACTTCATCTGCGCCGCCAAGATCGACGCGCTGTTCGAGTTGTAATGGTCTCGCCACTTTGAAAACCGGCCGCGTCGTCGCCGCGCACGGCCGCCGTTTTCTGATCGAGGACGGTAACAGCATCGTAGAATGTGTCACACGCGGCCGCAAAAGCGACATCGTTTGCGGTGATCGGGTCGAGTTCGCGATGACCGATGCGGACAAGGGTGTCATAGAACGAGTCGCCACCCGCACCAACCTGCTTTACCGCTCGGACGAATTCCGCAGCAAGCTGATCGCCGCCAACCTTGATCAGGCCATCGTCGTCGTCGCAGCGGTGCCGTATTTCCGCGAAGAACTGCTGATCCGCTGCCTGATCGCCTGCGAAAGTGCCGATATCCCCGTACTCATCGTGCTGAACAAGGCCGATCTGCCGGAAACCGAAGCGTTGCATCGATACCTGGAAAACTACGTCCAGCTCGGCTATCCGCAAATCACCGTGTCCGCGCACGCTGATCTGAGCGAACTCCAGTCCCGTCTGCACGGCAAGGTCAGCGTTCTGGTGGGCGCTTCCGGCGTCGGCAAAAGCACCCTGCTCAACCATCTGATTCCCGACGCCGGCGCCGCCACCGGCGAAATCTCGCAGGCGCTCGATGCCGGCAAGCACACCACCACGCAAGCCCGTCTATTCCACTTGCCCGAGACCGCCGGCGGTGACCTGATCGACTCGCCCGGCATGCAGGAATTCGGCCTGCAACATCTCGGCCAGGCTGCGCTGATGCATGCCTTCCCGGAAATTCGTGCCCGTGCCGGCCAATGCCGCTTCCACAACTGCCGCCACCTGAAGGAACCCGGCTGCGCCGTGGTCGCCGCCGCGCAAGCCGGGGAAATGCTGCCGAACCGGCTGCGCGTCTATCTAAGTCTGATCGGACAACTCACGCCATAACGTGCTGCAAGGCAAGCAACCGCCGATATTCAGATCCACCGCAGATGAATCCGCTCGCCCTGCTTTGCTTGGCCCCTCCAGCAAAACTATGGACTGCGGCGCCGGTGAACGAGGCAAGCGCGTCTATTCCGGCCAGTGCTTGATGTAGCGTTTCAGCAGCGCGTTCTCGAAGCTGGCTTCTTTCAGGCAGGCGCGCGCGACATCGTGGAAGGAGATGACGCCTGCCAGCCTGCCGCCATCTAACACGACGAGGTGGCTGGTATGACTTTTGGTCATGGCATCACGCGCGTAATCGACAGAGTCCTCCAGCGTCACGACCAGCGGTTCCTTTTCCATCAGGTCGCTGACCTTGATTTCGATCGGGGCGCAGCCACGCGCATGCATACCGCGCAGGATGTTGCGCTCGGTGATGAAGCCGACCATTTCGCCGGCCTGCAGGACGACGAGCGAGCCGATATCACGATCGGTCATCAACTTGACCGCTTCGCAGGCGGAGGCATCTGGGGAAATACCGATGATTTCGGCGTCGGGTTTCACTGAAAGCACTTCGCTGATATGCATGTCGGTATCCTCTTGCGGGTTTACGAACGCACCAGGCCGGCTTCGACCTGGTGCCGAACGCGGTCCCCTTGCAGCAGTTCGATCAGGGTCAACGCAAAATCCATTGCTGTTCCGGGGCCTTGCGAAGTGACCACCTTGCCGTCCACCACGACCGATTCGGCGCATGCCTGGGTGTTGGCCAGCTTGAGCGCGTCAAGCACGCCCGGGTAGGCGGTGGCCTGTTTGCCTTCAAGCAGGCCGGCTTGCGCCAGCGCCATTGGCGCGGCGCAGATGGCGGCGGTATAGCGGCCGGCGGCAGCCATTCTTTTCAGCAGCGCCTGGACACGCGCGTCGTCGCGCAGGTGTTCGGCGCCGGGCAGGCCGCCGGGCAGCGCGATGAGGTCGAAATCGCGCGCCAGCACGTCGTCGAGACAGGCGTCAGGCTCGATGCGGATACCGCGACTGCCCTGGATCAGGCCGCGTTGCAGGCCGGCGGTGATTACTTCGATGCCGGCGCGGCGCAGCAGGTCGGAAAGCGTAACGGCTTCCAGGTCTTCGAAACCGGGGGCCAAAGGAATCAGAACGCTGGGCATCATGCACCTCCTTGCTGGGACAACAGCCGCGCGGTTTCGCTCGCGGCGCGCTCGGCGCAATCGCCGATCGAAAGTCCGTTGAGATAATTGCCGACCAGCGCCAGCGGTTCACGCACCAGCCTGGCATCAATGGCGGCGACCCGGCGCGGATGTTCCACGCCCGGGGCAGGCAGTCGATTGATCGTTTCGCGCACATGCAGAAAATCAGCCGGTGCGACGCCCAGCACGGCGGCAGCACGCGCCAGTTTGGCGGTGCGGCCGAGCCGACCAGGACGGAAATGGAAGGTAAAACCGCGCAAGCTGGCGTGTGGAATCGGGTCGCGCGTTACGACAGACCAGAAGTCGTCATCGACGCCGATCAGCCCGGCAACCGGCTTCAGGCCGGACTTGCCGGCCGGCAGCACGACGCCCAGGGCTTCGCTGCTGGACATCGGAAAAGTCTGCAATTCACGCGCGATGTCGGCCTGGATTTCATTCAGCAGAATTGCGGCGACATCGACCGGCACGGCCAGAATCAATTGCCGACAATCCAGCGCGCCGGCAGCAGTCTGTACCCGATAGCCGGTATCAGTTCGGCTGACGCCGCTGACCCCGGCTTGCAGGCGCAACTCGAAAGCCGCACCTTCGACCAGCGCCTCCAAAAGTCCCTGCAAACCACCGTGAAAACTGTATTTGCGCGGTGCGCTCTGCATGCGCGGCTTGCGGCGAAACAGCCATTCGGCCGGAAAAGCATCCGCCGGCTGCGACAACACGGCGGCAAAGGCGGGCGCCAGCAGGCGACGGTAATTGCCGCGTCCGAGCAGGCCGCCGAACCATTCCGCGACACTGCGCCCCGGTTTGGCCTTGCCGATGCCGAACGGCAGGGAAACCGCCGCTTGCAGGAAATTCAGCCTTTTCAGCGGCGAATGGAGTCCGCCATCGGCGCCGACAAAGCTGTAACCGAGTTTTTCACGCGGCAGCAAATCCTCAAGCCGGCCGCGCTCGCGCAAGGCTTCGAGCAGTTGCGAGTAGGAGTTGTAGGCGGTATGAGCGCCGAGTTCGAGCCAAAAATCCGCGCCCGCCTCGCCCGCCCTGATCTGGTCACTCAATTGCCAACTCTGGATACAGCCGCCGACCCGTGCCGACGCTTCCAGCACCAGCACCTTGCGCCCGACAGCGGCCATGCGCGCAGCCGAAACGAGGCCGCTGACACCAGCGCCGATGACGACGCAATCCACTGTTTCGATGTTCTGTTCTGTCATGCTCGATACCGCAACCTATTCAGTAAAACGATGAATCAGGCGTCTATCCTTCTTGGTCGGACGCCCCTTGATGGCACTCCCGGGTTCAACCTGGATGCGCCGCATTTCCAGCCGGGCCAGTCGCTCGGCCTGGCTGGCCGGGGATTCTTCATAGAGTTCGCGTGCCACCGGCGCCGGGCCGCGCCGCTCGGACACGGCGCGCACGGTGAGTCGCCAGCTCAGGTCGCCGATCTGGATGTGCAATACATCGCCCAGGCGCACTTCCCGGCTGGCCTTGATCCGATCACCGGCCGCATCCGAATTGCCGGCGGAACCGACGATACGCACGCGGCCGACTTCGACCGCTTCCTTGGCAAGGCCGCGCGTCTTGAAAAAACGTGCCGCCCACAACCATTTGTCGATCCGCACGCGCGCGACATCTGACAGGGCAACCGAATTGGCTTGAAAATCGGATGGAACTTGATGCGACATGACTGCATCATAACCCGCATGACGCGCAACCTTGTTTACCTCCTTGTCGTTCCCGCCGCCCTGCTGGCCGCTTGCGCCACTCCGCCCATTGCCGACCAGCCGGTTGTCGGCTGGTTGCAACTGCACGAGCCCCTCACCATCGAACCGGGCAGTGCCACCGCCCGCCTGCAATACGGCCGCGTCGTCGCAAGCAATGCGGTACAGGAACATGACCCGTTCTGTGTGTTTGAAACCGACAGCGTGCGGTCCGTCGCTCAGACGGTCGCGCCCGGCCGTTTCGGTGTCATTTCGGTATCTCACAGTGTCAGCAGCATCGCCGGCATGCAATCCGCCCCGTTCGGCGCCTTTACCGCACGCCGCGTCCGCAATGACGACGACATGCCCACCCATCTCTATTACAAGACCCGCTTCCGCCTGAGCAACCCGGACCCGCAAGCCAGCCCGCAAGTTCTCGGCCTGACCTGCATGAGCAACCAGAACATGCCGGGTACAGCGGTCTTCATGCGGCATCTGACGCCGGCGGAAATCCGTGACGCGCTGGGCAAGCTGTTCACGTTGACGCTGGACATTCGCGCCTGACGCCGGTGTAGCTCTGCTACCCGCGTCAAGCGGCACCGATACAAACTCGGCGCCTGTGTAACTCAAGTTACATTAGCCTCTGGTTGCACCCCCTATGATGGCTCCCGCAGTCAGCGGCTCACGGTGTGCCGCACCTTCGAACTCCGCCCAACAATGCTTATCAAGGACACAACCATGAATTCCAGGCTCCCAGTTTTCCGCGCCACCGCGCTTGCCCTCGGCCTCGCCGCAGTCCTCGCCTCCTGCCGCGGACATGATGACGCCACCACCTTGTTGCAGCAGAACGTCGTGGCTGCCACGGGCGGCACCTTCAGTACCAGCGCTCAGGAAGTCAGCGTCGAAATACCGGCCGGGGCGTTATCCGGCGATGCAGTGCTGACCGTAAACCGGGTGCCCGATGCTTCTCTGCCGGCGGCCGCTGCCGCCATTGCCACTGCCGATTTCAAGAGTGACGCCTATTCAGTCACCTTCACCGGTCCTGGCGGCGCAGCCGTAACGCTGGACGCCACCAAACCGATCAAGCTGGTCATGCGATCCAGCGCATTGCCGACACACCCGACGCTGGGCGAAATCGCCCGTGTCCAGGGCAACGGCTGGCAGCGTCTGGGCTCCAGCTTTTACCGCAACAGCAGCCAGCGGGCCGTCGGCCTGGTCAGCACCGCCAGCGGCACTTACCGGGTCGCCTTCCGCACCCTGCAACGCAGCAGCGGCGCCGATGTCGCGCTTGGACAAGCTGTATTCAATGACGAAACCTTCGGCAACGAGGCCTTCTTCGGCGGCGTGCTCGGCCTGCACACCCTGCTCAACGGCGTCAGTCCGGTCGCGGCGGTCGGCCTCGGTGTTCAGGTTGACATCAACAAGGTGCCGGCGGGCATCGTCGCGGTGATGACCGGCGCCGACCTTGCCGCCAAGGACGCGGCGCTGGCCGATCCGGCGATCACCAAGGCACTGTTGCAGGCCGATGCGGTCATCGGCGTGCGCGCGCGCTTCGACGGCGCCGGCAACATGACCAGCGCCGGCCTGACCTGTGCGTTGTGCCATGTCAACGTCACCCCGACCACGTTCCAGCTCAGCGCCGGCCCGGCCGCGTTGCCGATCGGCCAGCCGCGCTTCGACGGCGTGCCCAACGCACGCATGAATTCGGGTGCGATCCTGGCGTTGACACCGTTCGTCCAGGGTCTGCCCGATGCCGGCGCGACTGCTGCCGTTTTGAACAGTTGGGGCGCCGGCAATTTCGACGTGCGCTCGCTGCCCGACAACGCGATGGAAGACAACGTGGTGAATCCCACCAACTACCCTGCGTTATGGAACTTCGTCGATCTGGAAGAGCAGAACTATCTGTTCGGCTGGGACGGCCTGTTCGCCAACAGCCCGGGCAATACCAATGCGCTGGCGAGTCAGGCCGAAGCGGTTTACGACCTGGTCATGCATGCCAACGGCGCCTTCGGCACGGGACTCGGCAATCTGACTCCCGCGTTGAATCCCAACGTGCCGCTGGGCACGCTGCCCACTGCCCTGACCAACGCGGAAACAAACCAGCCCGGCAACGACATCGCAACCAACAAGCTGCTGCAAGTGCAAACCTTCATGCGCAGCATTACCAGCCCGGCGCCGGGCGCCTACAACGAAACGCTGGCAGAGCAGGGCTTCATGCTGTTCAACGGCAAGGGCACCTGCGTCAGTTGCCACCGTACCGCCGACTTCACCGGACCTGGTCTGGTCACCGCCGTGACCAACCCGCAAGGGGCGCTTGCCGGCGGTATCAAGATTCCCAGCCTACGCGGTGTTTCACACACGGCTCCCTACCTCAGCAATGGCAGCGTGGGCACCTTGTCTGGCGCAGTTGATGCAGTACTGGGCGCTTTGGGTATCACAATGACCGGTGATGAAAAAGCTGCGCTGGTCGAATACCTGAAGAGCCTCTGATCGGCCGCAACGGCTACAACGGCGAAACCGGCTCATGCCGGTTTCGCCGTTTTCACGTCTGGTTCAGTCCCAGCACCGCGCATGCATTGGCGCTGGTCTGTGCAATCACTTCAGCAAGCGCCACGCCGCGTAATTCAGCCAGACAGGCGGCAATGCCCGCCAGTTCGCCCGGCTCGTTACGTCGCCGTTCCGGCGGCAACCAGGCCGGCGGAATATCCGGGCTATCGGTTTCCAGCACGATGGCCTCCAGCGGCAACTCCACCGCCAGTTCGCGCAGATGGGTCGCCCGCGTCCAGGTGAACGCGCCGCCAAAGCCCAGCTTGAAACCCAGCTTGAGATAGGCCTCGGCCTGCTGGCGGCTGCCGTTGAAGGCGTGGGCAATGCCGCCCTTTACCTTGAAGCGGCGCAGTTGCTTGAGTATCTGGTCGTTGGCGCGGCGGCAATGCAGCAGCACCGGCAGATCGAAATCGCGCGCAATCTTCAACTGCTCGACATAGAAATGTTCCTGCGTTGGGTAATCCAGTCCGGGCGCGAACAAATCCAGCCCGATCTCGCCAATGGCGACCGGCCGCCACGCCTCGATCTGCGCGCGCAGATCGGCCAGATGCACATCCTGATGCACATGGATATACATCGGATGCATGCCCCAGGCCGGCAGACAGCCGGGGTAACGCCGGCAACAGGCTTCGACATCGGCGAAATTGGCGCGGGTCACCGCCGGGATGATCTGGGTAGTGACACCGGCAGCAACGGCGCGTTGATACACCGCATCGCGGTCGGCTTCAAATTCGCCGGCGTCGAGGTGGCAGTGGGTGTCGATCAACGTCAGGTCGCTCATGGCGTGGATAATCGCATGCTTCCCTTCCCGTAAAAATCGTCTTGAAACCTGAACCCAATCTTCCTTGCGTCGCTGTCATCGGCGGCGGCCCTGCCGGCTTGATGGCCGCCGAGGTGCTAAGCCAGGGCGGCGTTCGGGTTGAATTGTTCGATGCCATGCCTTCGGTTGGGCGCAAGTTTCTGCTGGCCGGCATCGGCGGCATGAATCTGACGCATTCGGAAACCCACGCGCCGTTTCTGTCGCGTTACGGCCAACGTCAGGCACAGATTGAACCCTTGCTGGATGCGTTCGGGCCGGATGACCTGCGCGCCTGGGCGCATGGACTGGGGATCACCACGTTCGTCGGCAGTTCCGGCCGCGTGTTTCCCACCGACATGAAAGCCGCGCCGTTGTTGCGCGCCTGGTTGCATCGGCTGCGCAGCGCTGGCGTGGTGTTCCACGTCCGCCATCGCTGGCTGGGTTGGAATGCACAAGGTGCGCTGCGCTTTGCCGGGCCGGACGGCGAAACCGCGCGAACATTCGATGCGGTGATCCTGGCCCTGGGCGGCGGCAGTTGGGCACGGCTGGGTTCCGATGGCGCCTGGGTGCCGTTGTTGCAGGCGCGCGGGGTGGAAGTCGCCGCGTTGAAGCCATCGAATTGCGGTTTCGATGTGGCCTGGAGTCCGCACTTTCGCGAACGGTTCGCCGGCCAGCCGTTGAAGTCGGTGGCGCTGACCTTTGGTGAATTCAGCCGGCGCGGCGAGTTCGTGGTGACCGAACACGGAGTTGAAGGCAGCCTGATCTATGCCGCCTCGGCCGCCATCCGAGACGCAATCGACACCAACGGCAGCACGCAGATCATGCTCGACCTGGCGCCCGACAAGTCGCTGGAAAGAGTGACTGTCGAAGTCGCGCATCCGCGCGGTTCGCGTTCGCTGTCGAGCCATCTGCAAAGCCGCACCGGCATCACCGGCGTCAAGGCCGGATTGCTGCGCGAGGCGCTGAGCAAGGAAGCATTCGCCGATCCTCTGCAACTGGCGGCAGCGATCAAAGCCTTGCCTCTGAATCTGATCGCGCCTCGCCCGCTGGATGAAGCGATCAGCAGCGCCGGCTGCGTGCGCTTCGA
>SXGT01892506.1_pt1 | contig 15482 bp, 16 predicted proteins | sample 3176221 | NCBI WGS metagenome assembly SXGT01 (sample SAMN11356862, study PRJNA531348) | freshwater metagenome | isolation source: freshwater sample F1-120 | place: China: Fuxian Lake, Yuxi | collected 2017-12-25
CGGGTGCATGGCCATGAGGGCAAGGACATCTGGTGTCCGGTCCTCGATCGGCAACCGGTAATCAACCCACACGGCGCACAGGTAACGCGCGGCTTGATCGACATCGGCGGGGACACCGTCTGGGTACCAGGTGCGGAGATGGGCGGCGGTGGTCGACAGGAGTTCGTTCTCCGGCGAGGCGACCTCCCGGCTTGGGACAGCGCGCAAAGGAATGCCTCCCAGAGTGCGCCCACCCGTCATCCTGGTCATCGTTTCATTTCCTGACATGTTGCAATCCATCGAATGGTGGCCTGTCGCCCGAGCCACGCGGACTTGCGTGGGACAGAGGGTACCGCGGGACTAGGCGCGGCGCGTCGTGCTTTCAGGAACTGTCCGAATGCCCGCGAGACACCGCTTGTGAATTGGTGCTACGCCTCGTACGGCAGGCCAGGCACGCCGGTGATTGCCCGCATGACGAGGTCCAACGTGTGGCAGTCCGAGCGAGGCGTAAGCAAACCAGGGGGTGATGGGGTGGCCAGAGCGATGCGTGTTCGAAAAAAGGTGGGGTGGGGTGGCAAGGGATAGGCAGGCGCCAGTGGGCAGACGTGCCCGCGGTGGCGGATTGACGCGGTGCGTTGCCGTGTGGGCCAACGCCGCCCTGCTTGTGATCGTGCCGCTTCACGACGGTGGACCCGCCTTGGTGTCCTGACAAGACTCCAACCGTATTGGAACGAAGTGGTGATGGGGTAGATTACGCCCGGCCAACTCCATCATCACCTTGCTTTTGCGAAGCCCATTGCATCGTTGGGTCATGGGATAGAAGAGCAAGAAGGGGAGAGAAAAGGCCGGGTGGCGGGGTTTGGAGTGGGGCGGGGATCAAGCCGAGGAAGGCAGGAGAGACATGAAGGTCGTAATGGCGTGGTCCCACGGGACAGACGTACCGGCGTTGCGCGCGGCGTACCCGGGGATAGACATTGTCGAGGTGGAGCGCGTCGCACTCATCGATGCGATCGGGGATGCGGATGTGGTTTACGGTGGCGGTTTGACCGGGGCGGAGTTGCGGGCGGCTCATCGACTGAAGTGGATCCATTCGCCCGGGGCCGGGGTCGAGTGGGTGCATGCGTGCGAGGGCCTGGCTACTTCGGGGGTTGCCGTGACGAACACACGCGGTGCCCATGCCCAGACGATTGCGGAGCACACGTTCGCGATGCTCCTCTACTTCACTCGCGGCCTCGGACGCCTCGTTGAGGCTCAACGCGAGCACCGGTGGGCCGGCAACTACTTGGACAACGTTGGGATTTCAGGCATGACGATCGGCGTGATCGGTCTCGGGCGGATCGGCACGGAGATTTCCAAGCGGGCACGTGCGTTCGACATGCGCGTGATCGCCCTCGATGCCAATGACGTGCCTCGCCCGCCATTTGTCGACCGTGTGCTCCAGGTCGACGGGTTGCCAACCCTCGTGGCGGAGTCCGACGTGATCGCGGTCGCAATCCCCATCACCCCGGAGACGCGCGGGTTCTTTCATGCGGGGCATATCAACGCGATGCGTCCACGTTCCTACCTCATGGTGCTTTCGCGCGGTGGGATCGTCGATGAGGCCGCGGTCGCCTCGGCACTGCATTCGGGCCACCTCGCGGGTGCGGGACTGGACGTCTTCGCAAACGAACCGCTTGAGGAAGGTAGCCCACTCTGGGGTGCGCCGAACGTCCTGCTGACACCGCACGTGTCTGGCACCTCTCACCAGACCACCAGTCTCAACTGGGGGATGTTCGTGGAGAATGTCAGCCGGTTCGAGAAGGGCGAAACCCTGTCCAACGTGATCGACGTGGTACGCGGCTACTAGGTTCACCTGCCGGCCGGGTCGATGGAAGATCAAGCGATCGGGGTCAATGGGGGGCTAGTGGCGGCGTCGACGCCCTTGGCCCACCCGGGCCCCCGGGTCCTACCCCCTTCTCCCCTTGGTTCCGCGCCATTCCGTTCACTATCGTGCTTGTCAGGTACGTTCTATCGGTGATCCGCGAACGCCCGGGTCCCCAGACCCACTCACGTCTGTCCCACCCTGTCCTCGTCCGCCACGGCTTGCCCTGCCTCGGCGTGCGTGGTGAACGCGCCCGCATCTGTGCATACCGCGGTGGTGGGACGAATGCAGTCTTCGGACACGACGATCGTGAGAGTGGCGCACAGGTGATCGGGAAGTTCTAATGCCGTTCGGGCGTGCCGGCACCCGCACCACCTGTTGGGGAGGCTGTCCGCGATCTTGCGCGAACCCGGGCACGTTGTGGAACCGACCGACCGAGAATTCCCGGCCATCGGGGAACAGTGGATGGGCTTCAGGCCCGTGTGGGAGGACCGCAAGGGCCTCCCACATGGTGATGCAACCCCGGCCAACTGACTGTTCACGGATGGCATCTGGGTTGGCGGTATCGACTTCGAACGCAGTCCCTCCGTTGACCGGGAATGTGATGTCGGGAGGATTGCCGGGGGATTGCAAGGCTCACTCAACCGGCATCGCGGCCCGCGCCGTGCAGCCGGAGCGTTCATCGGGCACTTTCAGCTACCGAACGTCTGGCATTTTTCCAAATCGTTGCGCATCGTTCGCGGACCTCTGCCCACGTGTCCCGTTCCATATCGCCACGACCCTGCTTCGGATTGTGCGCATCGAATGGGTGACCGACGACTATCGCTTGCTCGTTCTTGATCGTGCACGTGACGCACTTGTGTCGGTTGGCGGGTAGCAACCGGATCGGCCGGGCCACGGCGATGCGGTCCATGATGCGGGCGCGGCGGGCCGTGTGTCACCCGCGCGCCATCCGGGGAAAGATTTACGTATGGCGACGACGCCGTCGGCTACGGCTTGACATAGCCGATCACGCCGTCGAGGTTCGTCCCGATCAACTTCGCTTCACGAAGGTCAGCCCCGGTCAGGTCGGCGCCAGACAGGTTGGCGCTTGACAGGTTCGCCCCGGTCAGCTTGGCGTCACGCAGGTTTGCGCCGGCGAGATTGGCGCCAGCGAAGTTCACGTCAGACGCATGGATAGCCTTGAGGCTTGCCCCAACCATGGTCGCATTGGAGAAGTTCGCCTTGTAAAGGTACGAACCGTCCAGCGTGGCGCCTGAGAGGTTGACGGAGTTCAGGTCGGCGTACTGGAGGACTGCGCCGGAGAGGTTGGTTCCGGCCAGGACGACCCGGCGGAAGTTCACGTCGGTGAAGGTCGCCCCGGACATATCCGCACCGACCATGTATGCGTCGATCAGGTCGGTGCCCGCAAGGATCGTGTTCGCCATGCGCGCGTTGGTCATGACTGCACCAGTCAGGTCGGTGTTCGAGAGGCGCACGCCGTTGAGCCGTGCACCGGTGAAGTTTGCCCGGACCAGCACCGCGTTAGTGAACGTTCGACCGGTCAGGTCCTGGTTCTGGAAGGACTGGCCGGATGGGGTGGGCGGTGCCGGAGGGATGACTGGAGTTGCGACCGGTGTGGGCGGGGTTGTCGCTGCGGGCGTTGTCCCATTCGTCTTGGCGCCGGGTGCTCCAGTTGCGGAGGGCAATACGGCGGTCTTGAGTGAAGCGGTCTCGAAACCGAACCGCGCCTTCCAGGCATCTTCCTCCATGACGAAGGAGCCGTAATTCGACCCGGTGATGCCGAAGAGTGCCACGTCCTCGATTGCCTGGATATGCAGCAAACGGGGTGCGGCGTCAGTCGCCTCCCATTTGGCCAGATAGATCGGTGTCCCGAGTTTCACCAAACCGGCAGACAGCCACGGATCACCTTTGGGCAGGCTTGCAATCTCGCTTGCCGAGAGTTCCTGCCGTGCGCCCCAGTCAACGAACCGGTCGGCCAGGGCGCGGGTGTCCCCGACCCAATGCAAGGTTCCTTCGTCGTCGGCCACCCAGATGTGATCGGTGCCGGTGAGTGCTACCACGGCCCCACGGGCAAGCGAGTGCGCCGGGTACGCGAGGGTGGTCGCGGGAAGGAGCGACAGTGCAACCGCGATGGCGAGGCGGGTGAGGTTCACGACGGTTTTCCTTCGTAGTGGTACGCACGGGGCACGGTGTTCTTCAACGGTATACGACGCAGCAGGGTGAGTGGGTCAGCAACCTCGCCGTGGGTACCTTCGTGGCCTTGGGGTAATCCTTCCTGGGAGAGACCGCGCCCCCGTCGGCCGGGGATGCAGGGAGGTGTTGCGGGCGTGGACAGTTCAGCCTTGGTCCCTGGATGCCGAAGATCGTCACCTGTTCAGGCAAGTTCTTGGTCGCTGCCCAGCCATGGGGGTGAGGGATGCCCGTGGGCACGCACCTCCCGCCGCCCGCCCGCCCGTGATTTGCCTTACGCTGGCGTTCGCGGGACGCAACTCGTCAGAGGCGGAGGGCGGATACATGTACGAGGCACTGGGTGTGGTTCCCGTGATCAACGGGTTCGGCACGGCAACCCGGGTGAGTGGTTCCCTGATGCCGGAACCGGTGATCGCCGCGATGCGCGAGGCGAGTGGGTCGTATGTCCTGATCGACGAGCTGCTTGCCGCCGCCGGTCGCCGGATCGCCCAACTGACGCGCAATGACGCTGCCTACATTTGCTCAAGTGCCACGGCCGGTCTAGTCCTCGCCACGGCTGCGTGCATCAGCGGGGACGATCCGGCGGTCATGGCGGCCTTCCCGCACCCGGGGACGGTTGCGGGTGTTCCCACGAAGGTGGTGATCCACCGGTGCGAACGGTTTGCGTATGACTTTTCGGTGCGGTCGACCGGGATCACATTCGTTGAGATTGGCCCGACCCGAGAAGAATCGTTGCGCGGGGTACGCACCTCGCCGGACGAACTCGTGCGGGTCCTGGATGGATCCGTCGCGGCCGTGTTGATGGTGCCCAACGGGCCTCACACGTACGGTGCCTTGCCAGTTGGCGAGGTTGTAACCCTCGCCCATGCACACGGGGTTCCGGTAATCGTTGACGCCGCATCGCAGATCCCGGCCGTCGAGAACCTCTGGCATTTCTCCGGCCACGGCGGACCGGCCCCGTGGGCGCAAGCCCTGCACGAAGCGGGGGTCACCGAGAGTGCGCCTGAAGGTGTTGTCGGGCTTGGGGTGGACCTGGCGATCTTTTCAGGCGGAAAGGGCCTGTGCGGCCCGGCACCCACGGGACTTCTCCTCGGACGGCCAGACCTGATTGACGCGATCACGCGCCAGGGCAGTCCCAATCCGCTGATCGGGCGCCCGATGAAGGTCGGGAAGGAGGAGATATGCGGGGTCGTCGCTGCGGTCGAGTGGTACCTGGCGACCGACTTCACCACGCTTGCCCGGCGGTACGAGGCGGACGTTCAAATGGTGATCGACGCCGTGGGTGGCATTCGCGGGGTGGTTGCAACCCGTGTCTGGCCCTCTGAGGCCGGCCAACCGATGCCACGCGCGCTGGTGAAATTTGAGCCGGATGCGCCGCTCACGCGCGACGAGGTGCAGGTTCGCCTGATGGGCAACCGCCCGCGGATTGCGGTTTGGAATGCCGGGAATGATGGGTTCCACGTGAACCCCCAGACCCTGAGGCCCGGTGAAGCGGCTGTCATTGCCGATGTCCTCCGCCGGATCTTGCGTTCCGAATGAGTAACTCTGGCCTGCGACTAGTCACGTGTCAAAGAACCAACCGTGGTCGCCGTCTCACCGGAAAGATAATCGAGGTCTGACCGGGGAAGCACGGGATATCGTGCCCTGGTGGTTGACGCAGGACTGATTGCACGCGCGCCCGTCACAACCACACACCCAACCACCCCACCCCGCCCTTGTCTCCAAGCGCTTCGCTTGGCCACTACCTCCTGGCTGATTGATCGGCGCACTAAGCTGTCGGTTCGCAACCGTTCGCGCCCGCTGACAAATGGCAAGTCGTAACCGCGATTGGCGAGTGATGCAGGCCTCCATCCACTATCCGGGTGACGCGGGAGAGGGAAGCGGGACACCAACCACGGTTCTCGTGTCCCCGGGCCTTCTACCGACAGGGTGCCCGCGTGCGGGCCTTCAGTTGCTTGGAAATGGGTGGAACCTAGACCCGGCAGCAATTGCCCTGTGCAAGGTCTCCTCCACCAGCAACTCGTGGTCGAGTGTGCGATCTGGGGGACCTTCACCTTGGACTGATCGCACAAACGCCGCAAGTTCCCGTGAGAACGAGACGGATCGCGGTGTCGGTGGCATGGCGATCTGATGTTCCCCGGCGTCAAAGGTGCGTCCGTCCGGCAGGGTCGTTGACGCACTCAGGCAGAGGCGAACCGTGGTTCCCGGTTCGAACGGTTCGACCACTATGGCACTTCCCCGAGTCCCGTAGACCTCGAACCTGCGTGCCGGGGGCGAGACTTCCATCTCGGCGATGTCGATCATCGCGAACGCCCGCGCGTATTCCATGACGATCAGCGTATTGTCAGCGTGGCGCGGAAAATCGGGGGTCGCGTCGTTTCGAAGCAATGCGGTTAGGCGGTCGGGTCTTCCACCGAGGATCCAGAGAACCTGATCGATCATGTGAGGTGCAAGTTGGAAGGCGATCCCTCCCGGGTAGCCCGCGTGTCCGCGTCGATCGGACGAACTTGTCGTCGACATGTGTCCGCGCATTGAGAAGATGTTGCCCAGGACACCCGCACGGACCCATTGGCCGATGGAGACGAAAGCCTCGACATAGCGAAGCATGTAGCCCATCTGGACTTGCAGCAAACCGGTGCGCGCGATTTTGATCACCGATCTGAAGGTTGCAAGATCACCTGCGGGTTTGTCGTACCAGAGATGCTTGCCTGAACGGATGCACTCGAGGGCAAGCGCACTGCATCTGCCCTCATCGCCCTCAACACAGACCGCGTTCACTGACTGACCTGCGAGGAACGACTTTGGGTCATCGATCCAGGTCGCACCGTCGAACGCCGTATCGGATCCAACACGGTCGCGCGTCCCGGCTTCCGGTTCGCACACCCCGACGACATCGACGTTGGGATCGCTGCACATTGCGCGGTACTTGCCCGGTGAGTGGCTGTGGCCGATGCCATACATGACCATTCTCAGTCGTTCGGCCATTCCGTCACCTCCGATAACCTCTGAACTGCGCCCCGGTGTCCGCCTGCCGAGATGCACAGTAAGGTACCCGCGACCGTCGCCCGGTGCATCAGGCCACCAGTTTGCTCGCGAAGTGGCAATGAACCGGGCGGGCGGCATGTTCCAGAGTGGAGTGATGAAGATGATCCGGGTCGGCTTTATTGGAGTTGGCAACATCAGTCGACGGCACTTCAATGCGTTGGGCCGGATGCGCGACCAGGCCGAGATCGTCGCGGTCTGCGATGTGGTGGAGGACCGGGCGAGGTCGGTCGCGCGGGAACTCGGGGCCGTGGCGTACACCAGTTCCCATCAGATGCTCGCCACTGAGCGTCTTGATGCAATCTACGTCTGCCTGCCACCGGACGCGCACGTCGACCAGGAGTTGACCGCCGCTGCCCGAGGGATCCATCTCTTTGTCGAAAAGCCTCTGCCATTGGACATCGAGAAGGCGGAGGCAATTGCCCGCAATGTGCGCAGGGCTGGAATCGTCACGGCGGTTGGCTTCCATTGGCGCTACCTCTCACATGTCCGTGGGTTGCGGGACACCCTCGCCACTGAATGCGTCGGAATGGCGACAGGGTCTTTCATGAACCTGCTGCCGGGAACTCCGTGGTGGCGCGTGGCATCCCGGTCAGGTGGTCAGGTCGTGGAACAGGCGGTCCATGTCTTTGACATGGCGCGGTTCCTTCTCGGCGATGCCGAAACGGTACATGCCAACTATGCAAGGCGCGTCATGCAAGACGAACCCGGGTTCGATCAGGATGACGTGCACGTGGTGAACCTCCGCTTCCGGAGCGGTGCGGTTGCCTCGTTTGCCGTGACATCGATCCTCCACCGACGGTGGCGCGTCGGCCTTGACATCTTTTGCCGGAACCGTGTCTACCGGGTTCGCGATGATGAACTGGAGATTGATGATCGGGACGGCATCCGAACGGTCCCGAATACGGTTGATGCCGGTTTTGCCGAGACCGATGCGTTCATCAGGGCAATCGTGACCGGGGACCGTTCAGGCATCCTGAGCGACTACGATGACGCCCTACTCACCCAGCGCGTTGTCCTCGGGTCGAACCTTTCCGCAAGAACGGGCCAGGTGGTTCACCTTCCGTAGACGGTTTGCAGACCCGGGGCAGGCCCGCCCTAGTGCATTTCTTCGGATCGTCCGTGAATGCAGGCCTCACGGACACAACACTCTGTACCCGTACCTGAAAAAGATATTATAATAATGGACACTCAATAAATTAATTATGGTGAATCGAGTAACAGCAATGATTTAGCTATCAGAGAACATTTGCGAGTTGAAGAATGGACTGCGCCGGAACCCAAACGCCAGCTGCTGCTGACAGCCGCGCAGAGAAGCACTTTGCCTCGGCATTCACTTTCGAGACCCGACATTGGGATGTTCATGATGCGACGCACAAAATCCCGGGTTTGTTCGGCTCGATGGACGCAGTCACGACCTCTGCGCAAAGGGACACCTCCCGGTTGCCGTCAGCTTGTCGGACTGAAAGATTGGCGCGTCAGTTTTGGCAAGGCGTCCCACGGACGCCTTCTTCGTCACTTGTCGTGCTGGCCCACATTGCAATGGCGTCGCCCGTGAGGCATTGCGCTTGGAACGCTTGGAACGCCCGGTCAAGATCATGATGCTTGGCGTACCTGGCTGGTTGGATGAAGGCTTCGTACCCGAACTGTGGGCAACGGTCGTCCCGACACGCGCGGAGAGGTTCGGGTAGTGATCATCGCGCGCGTTGTCTCGGCAGAGACAACGCGCGCGGACCGTGCACGGGTTTCGGTGAGACCGGCTATCTTCGCTCTATGAGTGACGCTCAGAACCGTCCTGAGGCTCGGGTAGCCACCGTGGTTGATTACTGGATTGAAGACGCATTGGTCCGCGCGATGACCATGGCCCGGATCGAGGCGAGGGTCGATCCGCGTATTCGTGCCCGTTTGGTCGCGATGACCGATGCGATCACGATCGGACGGATCGAGGAATGGATGACGGACGAACGGGTTGCGGGGCGCATCCGCGAACTCCTGCATGACCGTGTCGATGCACGGATTGACGAACGCATTGATGCGCGGATCGTCGCGATGTCGGGCCCGGTAATGGAACTGGCCGGCGATGCGGTCACTGATGAACGGATCGACCATTGGATCGACGACGCCCTGATCTCGGCGCGAGTGCGATCCCAGATTTCGTCGCGCATCGAGGATCTCATCGACTACCGAAGCCGTGCCTTGATCCGGTCGAGGGTCCATCTTGACCCCGAGGACGGTTGACCCGTCTCTTCTTTGGGTTGCGACCGCGCGGGACGCTCGTGGTCCGCACGCGGGTACATTACGGCTTGGTAGTGGCAAAGGAAACGTGATGACCACCGACCTTGTTGTGCTTATCTCCGGTGCCGTGACCGAACTGCAGTTGGCGCAGATCCGGGAAGCATCGCCAACGGCAGACGTTCGATATTTCGCACGACGCGAGGATCTTGAGGCTGTCATTCACGAGGCTGATGTCGTCGCAGGGCACGTGTCGGCGAGTGCGCTTGCCACGGCGACCCGTCTCAAGTGGGTCCAGAGTTGGGCCGCCGGGCCGAATGAACTGATGTATCCGGCATTCATCGAAAGCCCGGTGATTGCGACGTCGTGCAAGAGCAATGGTGCGATCCCGCTCGCCGAACACGCGATGATGCTGATGCTGATGCTAAACCGCGACATGCCCCGGTGGATGCGTGCGCAGGCTGAGCGCAGGTGGGATGCTTGGAGCCACCCCGAACTGAACGGCCTCACCTGCGGGATCATCGGCCTCGGATATTCCGGGCTCGACCTTGCGCTCAAGTGCAAGGCATTTCACATGCGGGTCGTGGGTATGCGCCGGACGCCCCAACCGACGCCAAACGTGGATCACCTGTATCGCCAGGATCAACTCCACCAGTTCCTAGGGGAGGCGGACTTCATTGTGGTGACCGCACCGCGGACGCCAGAGACGACCGGCATGCTCGGCGAGGCTGAGTTCCGCGCGATGAAGCGGACGGCCTACTACATCTGTTTCTCACGTGGCGGGATTGCCGATGACGATGCCCTCCTACGCGCCTTGAACGAGGGTTGGATCGCGGGTGCCGGCCTGGACGCGCATTCGGTGGAACCGTTGCCCGCAGATAGCCCGTTCTGGTCGGCGCCGAACACACTGGTGACACCGCACAACGGCGCCTCGACCCCGTTCACGCGTCAACGTGGGGTCGACATCTTTGCCGAAAATCTTCGTCGCTACACCGCTGGCGAACCGCTGATCAACCTGGTCGACAAGTCACTGGGGTACTGATGCCATGGGGCAGGTTTGGCGGGTTCGTGCGACGGTCGAATGGATTGGCGCCCGTTGATGCGTCTGACCCGTCGGATGCTCGGGCACGTTGCTGCGGGGGTCGCCGCGATGAGTGCCGGTCGGGCGGAGTGCGCGTCATCGAAGAAACCGGGCATTGCGTGGGGGTCGCGTGGTCGTGGCGACGGACAGTTCATTGCGCCGCGGTCCCTCGCGATCGAACCCGGAGGATCACTTCTTGTGGTGGACACTGGAAACGAACGCATCCAACGGTTTTCACCGGATGGGATCTTCCTGTCAAGTTGGGGTGGCCCTGGGCCCGGCCCGAGCCAATTCACCTACATCTCCGGGGTCGCTGTGGATGCGACCGGCGATGTGTATGTGACCGAGACCGGGGGTGCCAAACGGGTTCAGCGCTTTACGTCCGCTGGAAGTTACCGGGAGGCATGGGCCGCCCCGGGGATAGCCCATGGGACCGACTTCGCGATGGAGGTGGCACCGTTTGTCACCGCCGGCATGGTCCTCCAAGGACCCAAGGACGTGGCAGTTGGCCCAGACGGAATGATCTACACATCGTGGACCCACCTATCCAACGGGCTCATCCGGGTGCTTTCAAGCTGGATCTGCTGTCAGTCCCCGGACGGAACGGTGTCCGGGTTTATCACCGCGATCGCTTATGACACCTTGCACACATATGAGATAGCAGGCTTTGCGATTGACCGCACAGGAAGGATGGTCTTTGCCGAAATCGACCGCTATGCCATGGAAGATGCTGGCGACAGCCGCCTTGAGATTGTCGATGGGGGACTGCCATCACTGGTAGTTGGACGCCTCGGAGTTGAAGCAGACGAGTTCATGCGTCCCACCGGCGTCGCATTCGGTCGGGATGGTGCGATCTATGTGGCTGATGCCGGTTTGAACCGCGTGCAGAAGCTAAATCCGGATGGGCGTCTTTTGGCGTCGTGGGGCCAACCGTGTGGGGTGCCGTGCGTACCAAGGATGGACGCTTTCGAGGCGACCGCGGACAACGGCCAAGTCGAATTCTCTTCGCCTTGCGGAATCGCGGTCGATGAAGTTGGCACGATCTTCGTGGCGGACACCGGAAACCACCGAATTGTCCGGATTGATCAGGGTTGACTGGATCTGAGGGAACGGGTTCGGGTTGCGATGGTCGATCCGGGACGACTCGCCAACTCCGTCCAGTGCCCGTCATTGGCGTCATTCCCGGATGTCGACTTGGTCGCGATTGCCGACATTGACGATGGCGCCCTGACGTCCACGGCTGACCGGTTCCGGATCAGTGGTCACTACCCGGATTACGGGTGAATTGTGTCGGAGATGAAGCCGGACGGGGCCTTTGTTATCGGGCAACCCCGGGTGATCCACGACATCTGCGTCTGGTGCCTCAAGCGATGCATCCCGTTGGCGATCGAGGTTCCCCCGTGACTTTCGCTTCATCGGGCGCGGATCCTCACGCACCTTGCCGACGCGTCGGGTGTCGTGACCCACGTTGGCTTCCAGAGGCGGGTCGCTCCGGTCCTGGTGAAGCTTAGGGAACGCGTCCGCGCCTCCGGCCCAATCACCTGGGCTATGGTTTAGTTTTGCAAGCTTGGCTCCGAGGTCATTGCCGTCGAAAGCAGGCGCTGTCGTATCGGCACGCCGGATACCAACTGGATCCACGTATCCCTGACGTTCGCGAATGGTTCACAGGGCATCGGCGTTGCAACTGGGCCTCACGACGCCGGATCTTCCCGTTCGAGACACATGCCCCGGGGACGTGCGCCGGGGGAGACCAGGTGGGGGTCATGCGCTACCACGGTTCGTTACACCGGGACAAGTTGTGAGGTACGAGGCGCAAGCGGTCTCGGGAACCGACCGGATGGTGGATGCGCGCGGGCTCAGCGCGAGGGGTCACGAGTTCATCGGTATTTTGTTGACCGAGCGACACCTGACATCATCAACGTTCCGCGAAGCTATCAAGGCCATGAAAGACGCCGAGAGGATCCTTTCTCAGGCACTCCTCGCGACAGAGGCGCCCCAGAAACCAGGCCGGATCGACCCAACGCGCACCGTGCGTGATTGTGTGGCCTGAAGGGAATGCAAACACGGATGTCTGACACCAATTCTGCCGTCCTTTCCTTGGTCAACGGGGTTCTCCGCAAACAACACTTCCACCCGGCCATCGTGGCGCGACTTGAAGCCGTTGCCTAGATTTGCTGGCTTGCCGATGGTGCTTCCTCACGCAGTCCCGCCTCGTGGCAGGTTGAACGCAACGATGTGTCCATCGTGCTTGGGACTTGGGGCAATCCGAACTCTGACATCACATTGTTTGACACCTCGCCGACGTCGCATTTGATTGCGCATGGTGCCGGCAAGGTCAAGTGTTTTGTATGCCCGGGGGTGTTCGCGCGAGGCGTGCGGGCAACGCATGGTGCGGTCGTCATTGCAGAGGCGCTTGGCGAGTGGTGTCTGGTGGCTGCTCCTACCGGTTTGCGCCTCGCGATGTCATTTCATGAGGGCATGCGGGCCGGTGGGGAAAAGTCATCGCATGAGGGTCACGGAATTGAACTCGCGGGGCAGTGGGTCGGGGTGGTCGCGATGAGACAGACTGTCCGGGCGTTCCTTAGCTTGCTCGCGCGTTTGGGATGCGCGTCCCGCGTCTACGGTCACCAGCTGACGGACGAAGCTGCTTCACCACTCGGGGCACGCAAGGTTCCGGCGATCGATGACCTGTGCGCGTGGGCCGACATGCTTTCGAACCACGCTCCGACGACCCCGCAGACCGACCGGTTGCTCGGGGCGCCACAACTCGCCCGCCTTCGTGATGGGGCGCTCCTCATAGAACTCGGACCGGGTTGGCGCAATCGATCAGGATGTCTTGCTTGCCGAATTGCGGTCGGACCGGGTCCGCGTCGCCCTTGGCGTCTATCCGCGCAAACTATTGGCGCCCGACGATCGGTTGCGAACGCTTCCATATGTTTGTGACACCCCATGTCTCGGGCACGTCGTGGTAGGTTCTTTGCGCATTGGTGGGGTGATGGCCGATGAAATCACGCAGGTCATTCACGGTGAACCGTCGCGCCATGAGATCCTTGTCGCACGCCTCACGAAGATGTCCTGACCGTTTGACCGACCCTTCTCGCAGTGATTTGGTCAAGGGATGTCAAGAGAACTTGACATCTCTATCACGATCTTTGCAACGCCATGCCGTGATCTACCGATTTCCAAACTTGTTGAAACGGTTTCACCGCTGGGCTTCTCGGATTTCGAACTTCCGGTCCGAGCGAGTTTGCAGGTCACACCAGAAGCAGTTGACTGGTTGCGACCCGAAGCAGTCCGCATCCTTGCCGATGCTAGCGTGGTCATCGACATCCCACCTCGTACCTCAAGTGCGTTGATCGACCACGCGATCGAAGCGTGCGCGGCGAGTACCGTGCGATCAATGCGCGTGGCGTGCAAAACCGCGTTTGGCACGCCATCTCGCATACGATCGGTTTTCGTAAACCGGTTTGGCCATGTTTTCCAGATCAGGTCTGGGCGGTCTGGGATGACGCAAAAGGGCCCCGACCGGTTAGTTTTCTGAACCTGCCGGCGATACATCTAGCCTTACCTCCGCTTCCTCAAACTCAAGAGTGGAATCTGGAGGCAGGTGGATGGTGCACAGGCATCGGTCCGTGCGGTTTTCACCGAACTGGACGGAGGGAGGGCGTAGATTGGCGCCATGGCCTGATGTTGCGCAACTGGTCAGGCAACGGAGATACGACGCACATGTGTGTTTGCCGGCCGAGTAGACTGGCCACAGTGATCTGATCCGTCCAGTGCCCGATGTCCGGGCATTCGCACGGTACCCGTTTTCCGCCTGAACCCGAACTCATGAGGCAAGTTCATTAATACAACGCTTGACGTGCAAGATCTCTGGACCAGTGGGTTCGGTGGGTATCACACCTACCGGATCCCGGCATTGGCTGTCACGACTGTCGGCACCGTCCTTGCGTTCTGTGAGGGTCGCCGGCATGGGTCTGGGGATGCCGGGGAGATTGATCTGCTGCTGCGACGCAGTGGTGACGCAGGCAACACTTGGACGCCTTCGCAAGTCGTGGACACTCGTACCGGGATGACATGCGGGAACCCCGCACCAGTCGTTGACCAGTCAACCGGAACGGTCTGGCTGCTTACCACCCGAAATCTGGCCGAAGCGCATGAAGACGACATCCGCAAGGGGCTGCATTCACGGACGGTGTGGATCACATCAAGCGATGACGATGGAGTGTCATGGGCTGATCCGGTCGAGATCAGTGCCGACGTGAAGCGACCCGGATGGACCTGGTACGCAACCGGCCCCTGCCATGGGATCCAGTTGCGATCCGGGAGGCTTGTCATCCCATGTGATCACCGCAGTCGTGACCCACGCGATGGATCAGAGGCGAGGCACTCCCACGTCATCATTTCCGATGATCACGGAGCGTCGTGGCGGATCGGAGGCATCGTCGACGTCGAAGGCACCAACGAGAGTGTGGCGGTTGAAACGGTGGATGGCGGGGTGTACCTGAACTGTCGGGACGAGGCGCGTCGTGGGCGACGCATCGTTGCCCGCAGTCACGACGGCGGCTTGACCTTCGGACCGGGTGCTGCAGACGACGACTTGCCTGAACCAACTTGTCAGGCCTCGGCGATCTCGATACCCGAGAGAGATGTCGTCTTGCACCTCGACGGATACCAGAATGGGGATGCAGTGTTGTTTGCCAATCCGGCGAGCAAGACACGTGATACGTTGACCGTCCGCCTGAGTGTGGATGGCGCCCGCAGCTGGGTAGCATCCCGTGTCGTCGAACCCGGGCCGGTGGCGTACTGCGATGTCGCGGTGACCGGCGACGGTTCGATCCTATGCCTCCATGAGACCGGCGCGGTCCGCCCCTACGACCGTCTCGTTCTGGCTCGGTTTGGTCTGGGTTGGGTGACTGGGCGCGACCACGGTTGATCGTTGGGAGGCAATCCGGGCGGTTCGCAGGGAACGGCCCGGATTGTTTGACTACAGTCAAACAACCGCGCCCTACCAGTTGGTGATGGATCCGTCACGACGACGTAGGTAGTGTGTGCGTTCTTGGTTCAGGTCTGGAACGAATTCCGAATGTGCCC
>SXGT01895526.1_pt1 | contig 15482 bp, 8 predicted proteins | sample 3176221 | NCBI WGS metagenome assembly SXGT01 (sample SAMN11356862, study PRJNA531348) | freshwater metagenome | isolation source: freshwater sample F1-120 | place: China: Fuxian Lake, Yuxi | collected 2017-12-25
CGGCTGCGGTGTCGACCGCGGCGTCGGCTGCGGTGTCGACCGCGGCGTCGGCTGCGGTGTCGACCGCGGCGTCGGCTGCGACTGCAGCGTCTACTGCAGCGTCGACCGCAGCGTCAACTGCAGCGTCAACTGCAGCGTCAACTGCAGCGTCAACTGCAGCGTCAACTGCAGCGTCAACTGCAGCGTCAACTGCAGCGTCAACTGCAGCGTCAACTGCAGCGTCGACTGCGGTGTCGGCTATGGCGTCGGTTCCGGCAGCGGCGTCGTCGGCCACGTCGCCGCCGCTACCAGCGTCGGCGCTGCCGCCGGCGTCCGTCGCGGTCTCCGTGTCCTGGCCAGTGTTGGCGTCGGCCTTGGCGTCGTTGAGCGACTCGATGTCGGTCAGGACCCCGCCGCCGCCCGCAGCGCCGCCGCCGGAATCACCACTGCACGCCGCCAACAACGCTGCCGCCAGCGCCGCGGCCCACACGCACGCCACGCCTCGCCCTTGTCCTCGCATCGCTTCCTCCTGCCGCCACGTTTTGTCGCTCTGGCGCCTGCGCGCCCCTCGCCAAGGCTTCGCACGGATCCCGTGTGTCGGCAAGGTGTCCGGTGCAATTCGCAATCCGGTGCGTCGACTCGCGGCGCGGCTGTGGGGGCGACGTCATGGGGCAAGCGGCAAGGCCGGCGCGGCGCGCGTCTCAATCCGCCGTGGAGGGCCTCCTGCTCGGGCTCTTGGTCGCCTGCACTGCGCCGCAGCAAGGGCCGAGCAGGGCCGAGGCCGGCGCGGGCCTCGGTGGCGACATCGACGGCGGCGGCGGACCAGCGCGGCTGCCGTCTGGCAGTCGCCTCGATGACCTCGCGGTCGCCTGCCGCCTGCCGGCGCCGTCCACGGGTCCGGCCTGGCTGCGCTCCGGTGTCGGCTATCAGGTCTGGCTCCGCAGTTTTCGCGACAGCGACGGCGACGGCCACGGCGACCTCGGCGGCCTGCTGACGGGCCTCGACGCGCTGCAGGATGGCAAGCCCGGCGGCACCGACCTCAGCGTCGACGTGCTGTGGCTCAGCCTGCTCTTCCCGAGCCCCTCGGATCACGGATACGACGCGACCGACTACGACCATGTCGCCTCTGGCTTCGGCGGCGACGCCGCCCTCTCTGCGCTGCTCAAGGCCGCAAAGGCGCGCGGCCTGCGCGTCATGCTCGACCTCGTGCTCAACCACACGAGCACTGAGCACCCTTGGTTCCTCGACAGCGCCTCCTCCAGCGCCGGGCCGCGGCGCAGCTGGTACGTCTGGCGCGACGCCAAGCCAGAGGCCGCTGAGGGCTGGGGCCAGCCTTGGCAGGCAAAGGCGACGGTCTGGCACAAGGCAGCCCACGGCCACTACTACGGCCTGTTCTGGTCAGGGATGCCGGACCTTCACTACGGCGAAGAGGCGGTGCAGGCCGAGATGGCGGCGGTCGCCAAGCGCTGGCTGGCCAAGGGCGTCGACGGCTTTCGTCTCGACGCCATCCGCTACCTGCACGAGGACGGAGCCGGCGCGGGCCAACACGATACGGTGGGAACCCACGCCTTTCTGCGACGACTCCGCGACGTAGCCAAGGCAGAGCCCGCGGACGCGGCGCTGGTCGGCGAGGTCTGGACCGATACCGCCACCGTCGCCAGCTACCTCAAGGGCGACGAATTGGACGCCGCCTTCGACTTCGACACCAACGCCGCGCTACGCAAGGGCCTCGAGCTGCGCTCCGCCAGCTTCGTCCGCAACGCCCTGTGCAAGGGCGCGGCGTTGCCTTCTTACCTGCAGCGCTTCGCCGGCAACCACGACATGGCGCGCCTCGCCGATCTCGCGCCCACCGTCGCGCTTCAAGAGTTGGCGCAGGGTCTCGTCTTGCTGCTGCCCGGGCTGGCCTGGATCTACCAGGGCGATGAGCTCGGCCTGCCGAGCGGCGACCAGCCGGGCGACGTCCACTTCCGGCTGCCTCTGCCGTGGACGGCGACCGGGCCTGGGCTCGGCTTCAGCGCCGTGGCTCCCTGGCCGAGCCCGCCTCCAAGCTACGCCGGACTCGCGATCGCCAGCCAGGACGCCTCGCCCGACAGCCTGCGCAGCCGGTTGCGGCGCTGGATTGCCCTGCGCCTAGCCGAACCGACGCTGCGCGCTGGAGAGGTACACCTGCTCGCGCTCGCCGGCGACGACGCCCACTCCCTGCTGCCGATGGTGGTCCGCGACCAGGCGACGGGCGATGAGCTGCTGGTGGTCGCCGCGTTTGCCGATGGCGCCCTGCCCGTCCCCGAGGCCTGGCGCGCCGGCGGTGTCAAGCTGGCGGGCGCTGGCGGCGGCGGCGAGGTCGTCGGCCCGGGGCTCGCGGTGTGGCGACGGGGCGCGCCCTGAGGTCGAGGCGGCGCAGCGTGTGGCGCGACCAAGGGCGTGGCTTCGCGGCTACTGGCAGCTCACGTCCGCGACCTCAGAGAGGCCAAAGCCGGCGGCGCAGGCGGCGGAGCAGGCCTTGAACCACCCTGGCTCGCAGGTAGCGGCTGATACGCCCGGCAGCGCGAGCTTGCCTTTGACGGTGAACGTGGGCGCCCGAACGCCGGAGCAGTCGCAGCCGGCCTCGTGGTCGACGGCGCCGCCGCGGGTGAGCAGGAAGCGGCTGTTCCAGTTCTGCATGTAGGCATCAGCGTCGAATGAGCGAAACGGCTGCGGGTTGTAGATGCCGTGCTGGCCAACGGGTCGAATGAGCGGGATGCGGAAGGCGTCGTGGCTGCCGTCAGCGCGGGCGCGGGCGATGCGGAGCTCCTGGCCTGGGGGCGGCGCCGGCACGCCAAAAAGCTCTTCCTTGCCGGCCCATTCGGCTGTGCAGCCGTTCTCGCCGATGGCGGCAGACCAGTCCGACGGGCCGCAGGTGAAGCGGGCCGCGCCGTCGCTGACGTTGTCGGGATCGAACAGGACGCCGGGCGTCGTCTTGGCGTAGCCGACGTAGCGCTCGAAGCGGTCGTCGCCCTCGACGACGCCACGCTCGATGAGCCAACGCTCGATGGAGACGCCATAGCGCGGATCGGGCTGGAAGAGCGCCCGCCAGCCGTGCTCCGCCGGGAGGGTTGGGTCGCGCAGCCACGAGCCCAGCAGGCCGGCGGTGCGGCCGAGGGCGACGCCGGTGGCAGCGGGGACGTTGTTGTCGCCGACGGTCGGCATCACCAGGACATGCATTCGACCGAGCCGCCACGCTGGGTCGTACGGGGCGGTGGTGGGATCGAGGAAGTAGTGCTGCGACCAGACCGCGGGATCCGCGGCGGAGATACCGTGCTGGGCGATACTGAAGAAGCGCCTGAAGTCCGGGCTATTGCGTGGATAGCCGAGACCCTCCTGCAGCGCGACCAGGGGCGCCTTCGCCGGATAGATCGTGCCCTGGAAGCGGACCTCCCAAGCGAAGCGATCGAGGCGGCCGCGCTCCTTGGGGCCGTCACCCTCGTAGACGATGACCTCCACGCGGTCGCCGAGCTCGGGCGTGTTGGCGTAGGGGCGCGGCTCGTGATCGCCGTCGACGAAGCCCAGCAGTTGGCGCCGGGCGATCGGCCACAGCGCATCGGCCGGGATGCCGACGCGGAAGGTGCCGCGCTTGCTGACGTGTGCGCTGCGGCTGATCGCCTTGTCGAGGTTGCGGACGACGACGAGATCGCCCGGGCGAACGCCACCGATGCGCCCCACGGCCCGCACCGCCAGCTTGGCGCGGTCGTGGCCATACCAGCCGACGACGAAGTCATCAAAGGCGAAGCTCGCGGGCAGGCCTTGCTGCTGCGCGGTGTCTGGCAGGCACGAGGTCGCGACGACGCCGGCCTGCAGCGGCTGCTGGTGGGCGTCGCGTGGCAGGCAGCCGACGAGGTAGGGGCCTGTCACCGGCGAGACCACCGCCTCAGCCAGGCCGCCTTGGCCGAGGCGCGCGGAGATGTCGGTGAGCCCGGCTCCGACGGCGTTCGGCGCCACCGCGTCGAGGGTGGGCTCGGCGCCGGCGAGCACCGCGGTCAGCTGTCCGCCGAGCGAGATTCCCCAGGCGGCGATGGTCGAGAAGGCGCCACCAATGTCGACCGTGCCGTCGCCGTCGACGTCACCGAGCAGCCCGCCGCGGCCGTCGACCGCGACGCCATCTGCGGCGCGCAGGATTCGCACGAACTGGATGAAGTCGAGCACCGACTGGCGCACGACGTCGCGGGTGTGGAAGAGGTTGGCGGTCCACTGGTCGGCGCCGCCGTCGCCGCAGCCGTCGTTGTTGAGGTCGCGGTCGCGGCCACGAAACACCATGGTCAGCAGCTCCGGGACGCCGAGCGCCTTGAGCTTGGCCCGGCCGAGCAGGTACTCGAGGTGGCCCTCGCAGTCGGGGTCGAAGACGACGCTCCGACCATGGCCGAAGCTGTCGATGCCACAGGCGGCCATGCCCATCTGGGTGTGGCGCCCGGCATGCAGGATGGTCTCGCCCTTGAAGCTGCCGTAACCATGCGCATAGAAGACGACCGGATAGGGCTTGCAGAAGGGCTTGCCTTCGGGGTTGCCGGGGCTGCAGGTCACGCCCTGCCGAGGCCGCGGCAGCGCGCAGAAGAAGGGGACGCGGTGGGCACCGACGACGAGCTCGCCGGTGTTGTAGTTGAGCGAAAACGCTTCGTCTTCATCGGCCGGGTACTGCGCTGTCGCCATGCCGTCTTTGTCGATCAGGAGGTTGGGCGCTTCGAAGTCGCCGGCGAAGACGGGGCCGATGCTGGCGTTGTCGGCGAACATGGCGCAGACCTGCGGGTTCCCCTCGTTGATTGCGGTCACCTCGGACATCGCCGCGGCGCTGCAGCCCTGAGGCAGCAGGCGTCGCTCGGGGTCGGGGTTGGTCTGACCGTCCTCGGCGGTGAGGTCGGCGGCGGTGAGCGTGCGCCAGGAAGACACGGGGAACTGTCCGTGCAGCCTAGCAAAAGGGCCGTGGCCGTAGAGGCCGGCGCGCAGGGCCAGCAGGTCCTTGGTCATGGTGCCGACGGTGTAGCTCCAGGCGAAGGCGACGTCTTCGGCCTTCAGGCCGTAGCGGCCGAGGAGGCTGAAGACTGGCTGGAGGGCGGCGCGCTGGTCGCGCGGCAGCACGGTGGCGAAGGGCGAGCGGACCGGCGCGCCGTCGACGCCACGCAGGCGCCGGGTGAGGACGACGGCGTAGGTGCACTGCTCCTGCAGCGGCCAGACGGGGCGGACGATGAGGGTGTTGGTTTCGCGCTCGTACCAGGGCATGAGGTTGGCGGCGACGCAGCGATCGCGGTCGCGGCTGCCGATGGTGAAGGCGTCGCAGGCCTTGGGGTCGATGAAGTTCGCCACATCGAGCACGCCGTCTTCGTCGCGGTCCTCGCCCGGGTCGAGCGCGCCGTTGCCGTTGGCGTCCTCATTCCACTCGTTGAAGAGCATGGTGTTGGCCTCGCCCTCGGGATCGAAGGGGAAGACGCGGTTGCCATCCTCGTCGAGGCGGTAGCCGTCGGGGGCCTTGGGATCGGGCACCCGCGTGCTGTGACCAAAGAGCGTGACGGGGAAACGGCCGCGGCCAAGGTCAAGGGCGACCTCCTCGCCGTAGCGGCTGCAGCGGGAGTCGACGTTGAGCAGCAAGAGCGCGTCGTCGCGGAAGTCGTCGTTGGCGTGGCGGCTGCGGAGGTCAGCGAGGTCGAGCGGGGCGTCGAAGCGGACCGAGATGGCGCCGTAGGCCCCGAAGCCGTCGAGCTTGTTGAACGAGCGCCGCGTGCGCTGCTCGTAGCGGGTCTGGGCCGCGTCAACGCTGATGTTCAGGTAGCGGCCGGTCGGCGACGTCGGATCGAGCCGTGTCGCGGCGTCATTCGGCAGCGGCAGCTCCGGAAGCGGCTTGTGCGTCGGATCCCAGACCACCTTTGGCCCGGTACCCGGCGGCGTCTGGTGGTCGGCGATGGCGCTGCGACCAGACGGATCCAGCGCCCCCTCGCAGCCCGCGACCACCGCGCTGAGCGCCCAAAGCGCCGCCCCCGCCCACAGCGCCGAGCCCCGCGGTCCCATCGACCCCGACGCCCGGTGTGCTCGGTCCCAATTCTGCTTGCTGGCCATCGTCGCCTCGTCGCCCCGCCGCACAGGGCAAGCGCATGACAGAGTCCGCATCGCCACCCCGGCTCCTAGTACCGGACGTCGCAGGTCAGTCGCCCGAGCCACGGGCGGCCGAGGCCTTCGACGCCTGCGAAGATCGACCCCGGCAGCAGGATCCCGGCCTCGGCGCCGAGGCCAAGATGGACCCGCTGCGAGAGCTCCAATCGTCCGCGCACGCTGGCGTTCCACTCCTGGCCGTAGAGCCCGGACTTCGCCGGCCGACCGCCCGCCGTCGTCGGTTCGCCTGCCCGCATGCCGGACTGGAAGGGATCGACCACCGCCCCGGCGCTCGCCGCCAGCAGCCAGCCGATGCGCAGCTCCAGCGCCGGTAGCGGCCGCCAGCGCACGCTGGGTTGCAGGTAGGCGGCGTTGCTGACGGCGCCCTGAGGCACGGCGTAGCGCAGAGACGGCGGTGGTCGCGAGAGCAGCGTCGGGTCCGCGAGGCGGTCGAGGCTGCGGGCTGTGATGGCCGGCAGTACCTGGTCGAAGAGGACGAGCCCGACGTTGTAGTCGCTGTGGAACGCGAAGGCGCGGGCGGTGGCGTCGCGCGGGTCGTTGTCGCCCGATGCGTAGCCGACCTCCACCTGGCCGTCGAGGCGCAGGGAGTCGAGCTCAATGCGGCCGCGGGCGATGGCGCCAAAGGCGCGCACTTCGACGCCGCGCAAGGTCTCTTCGCTGTAGGGGCGGCTGCTCTCGCCCATGAGCCCTGCTAGCTCTGCTTCGGCGATGAACCGGCGCTGCGAGGCGGCGGCGAAGACGTGGCGGGCGTGGCCGTCGATGGCGACGACGCGAGTCTCGGCGCGGCTGCCATCAGGCCGGTGGGTGTCGGCGCGATCGGTCTGTTGGCGGGCGGCCACGAACACCCCGAGCGCGGTGCCGCCGTGCTCGGCGCGCGCTCCGGCGAGGGCGGCCAGGGCGACGTCGCCGTCGAGCAACACCGCGTTGTCATCGCGGACCACGACATCGCCGCCGACGAACACCAGCAGGGACGCCAAGAGCGGAGCGCGCGCGGCCTGCAGCGGGCGGGTGGCGAACGCGACGCGACCGACGATGTTGCCTTGCCTCGGGTCGCCGAAGGCGCTGGCTGTCTTGCCATCGTGGGCGACGAGGCCAAGGCCCCAGTGGAAGACCTGCGGCCCGACCAGCAGGCGGCCCACGGGGGTGTCGAAGTGAAGCGTCGCTTTGCGCGGTAGGACGCGCTGCACTGCGCTGACGCGGCCATCGCGTGGGTATAGGAAGAGGTCGCTGTCGTAACGTTGGCCGAGGCGCAGGCCATCGCCGGCGATAGTGCCGTTGAGCGCCTCGACCTCGAGCTCTGCGCCGAAACCGTCGGCGCGCCAGCTGGCGCCGGCGATGAGCCGCGACTGCGCCCAGCGCGCCTGGGCCGAGCGCGTGCCGAGATCGTCAGTGCCAAAGGAGGCGGCGCCGTTGCCGCGGATACCAAGCTCGCCGTGGACGTCCCAAGACGTGGCGGCTGGCGTGACCGCGTTGGGGGGTGGCAGGCCCGGCGTGGCCCAGACTTGGCCCGGCAGGATCCATGAGCCGAGCGCGACGATGACCGTGAACCAGCGCATCATGGCGCCTCCGCTGGGCTCTGGGCGAGCAGCGACTCAAGCGTCGCGCGCCAGAGGGTCGCCATCTGGAACGACAACGACACCGTCTCCTCGTAGTGATCTCCGCTGTCGCCGCTGAGCTGCGATGCCCCGCGATGACAGTCGGGCTCTGGCACGATGTAGCCGAGGTGGTCGCCACCATTGCCGATGAGGAACTTGTACTTGGCCGCCAGCAGCGCGGCCGCCGGGCGCGGATCTGCGGCGTCGCTGATGCGGTAGGGCAAGGCGTGCATCTCCATGCAGTCGCAATCGCCCAGCTTCTTCTCCTCGCCGCAGGCCTTGGCCCAGGGCTGTGCGTCGCAAGCTGGCGGGTGGTGCGGAAAGTAGACGCCGCGATCTGCGCCGCGCTTGCTGGCGTCGGATCGCTCGGCCACCCAGCGCGCATCATCCTCCGGCAAACCCCAGAATAGCTCTGGAAATACCTCGCCTGGCGCCGACACCAGCTCGATGGGCCCGAGGCGCACGTGGTAGACCCACTGCGGCAAGCAGCCCGGGTGCATGTTGTCGTTGGGCGTCCAGCCGGGGCACTCGGGGGTGCGCACCGTGAGCGCTGGATCGAGGTCGAAGAGGCCAAGCATGTACATCAGCTTGAGCTCGACGTTGTCGGGCGGGGCTAGGAACGATGCCCGTCGAATCTGTAGGACGTCGAGGGTCATCGGCTCACCCACCTCCGCCAACGCGGCCAGGGCAGCGTCGGCGACGTGGATGCCGAAGGCGCGGGCGTGGGGGTACCCCTCCTTCTCGATCCAGACGGGGACTTTGGCGTCGCCGGTGCCGCTCCACAGCCACGCCCCAGCCTCGTCCACCGCCGGTACTGGCGCGCCAAGTCCGGACTGCATGCCGCCCAGGCACTCGGCCACGAACACGGCCTCGCCGCCAAGTGCGCCGGTGATGCGCTGGCGCAGGTCGTGAACGTAGTCGGCGGAGAGCAGCGTGTTGTCCCAGCCGACGAGCTCGGGGTGGCCGGAGAAGCCGATGAAGGTGGCGAGGCCCTTGCCATTGGCGCTCTTGGCATGCACGACCAGGACCTGGTCGGAGACGACGACAGGGTCGCGGATGTCCTTGATGAGGCCGTGGACGCCTGGCTCAGGGTTCATGCCGCCGAAATTTTTGCCATTGAACCACTTGGATGCGTCGCGCAACCGCCGCGAAGCCACCCGCAGCGTCGCTGGCTGGAGCGCGGCCGCCGCCTGCTCGACCGCGGCGACGATGCCGGCGCGCACCTCCGCGTTGTAGGCGGGGTTGGCGCCCGAGTAGAACTTGCCGCCACCTTGGCTGCCCCACATGCCGCGGACATCGGGGCCTTGGTGGGTGTGGGTAGAGCTGACGACGACGCGGGATGGGTCGAAACCCTTCGACTCCAAGGTCGAGAGCGCCTTCTGGATGTGGTCGCCGCCGAGGCCGATGGCGTCGATCGAGACCACGATGGCGTACGCCGATCCGCGGGCAAAGGCCAGCGCGCGCACCGTGATCGGGTCGTGGACGCCGGTGGCGGCGCGGGTGTTGCCGAAGCCGGCGAGGAAGGCGGTGTCGAAGACGCCGTTGCCGTTGGCGTCTTGGAAGGGCTCGAGGCAGTTCTTGGCCGTGCCGCTGGGGTCGTCGAGGCAACCGTCGAACTCGCCGTCGCCGTCCTTGTCGGTGTAGGTCTCCAGGAGCTTTGGCGTGATGTCGATGATCGCGACTCCGACGCGGTCACCTGGGACGGCGGCGATGGGTCCGCTTTTGACGTCGGTGGTGTCCGTGGTGGTGGTATCTGGCGTCGCCGCTCCTTCGCCACCGCCGCACGCCGACCACGCTAGCGTAAGTGCGGCGAGCGTGTAGCGCAGGGCTGTGGCGGAGCGGGATGGCGGCTGATGCGCAGAGGCGCGGTGGCAGCTTTGGGGTGATCGCGTCGGGTTGGTGTTGGGGGGAGACGCGGCTTGCGGCGTGGCGCTGGGTGGCGTCGGCGAGGTCTGCATGGTGCCTCCGGGCGCCCTTGTGGCGCTTTGGCGAGTGTAGACCATTTGGCGCTGCGAGACACTCACCGCCCCTGCCGGCCGTAGATGCCTGACCCGGCCGTAGATGCCTGACGATTCGACGGTGCGGTTGTCTCCAGGTAGGTGCCCAAGTTAGGTGCCTGCCAAGGTAGGTGCCTGACTGCCAAGGTAGGTGCCTGACGATTCGACGGTATGGGTGGCCCGCCAGGGTAGGTGCCAGGGTAGGTGCCTGACGATTCGACGGTACGGGTGGCCCGCCGCGAAGGTAGGTGCCTGACGATTCCAGGGCGATAGGTGCCGGACGATTCGATGGCGGCGACTAGCGCCGAGTGCCCTCCCGCCAGTCTTCCTCGCCACTCACCGCGCACCAAAGCCCGCGCCCGAGCGACCTCTGTGCTGACGGGCAACTCCGCCCGCATCCCACAGAGGTCCCATGCGCCCGCTCCGCTCCTCGCTCCCCGGCGGTCTCTACGAGATTTGCACCCGCGCCACCGGCAACCATCTGCTGCTGCGGCCGAGCACGGAGGTCAATGGCATCATCCTCGGCGTCATCGGCCGCGCCCAGACCATGTACGCCATCGATCTGCACGCCTTCGTCTTTCTCTCCAGCCACTACCACCTGCTCCTCAGCGCGCCGAATGCCCAGGTGCTGAGCGACTTTCTGCAGTTCGTCAACGGCAACATCGCCAGAAAGCTCAACGTGATCAACGACCGCGACGGCTCGTTCTGGGAGCGACGCTTCCGCGCGATTCCGGTCGCCAAGGACCGCGCCACGCAGCGCTGGCGACTTCGCTACATCCTCGCTCACGGCACCAAAGAGGCCCTCGTCGGCAGGGTCGAGGACTGGCCCGGCGCCTCTTCGCTGCCGTTCCTGCGCGATGGTGTGCCGATTCGAGGAGTCTGGCAGAGCCGTACGGAACTGTACTATGCCAGGCGCCGAAAGGGATATCAGGCGCAGCCTGGCGACTTTGAAACCGAATACGCGCTGCGCCTGACGGTGCTGCCGAGCTGGCGCAACCGACCGCTGAACGAGTGGCGGCGGCTGGTACGCGACGTCATCGCCGAGCTCAACGAGGAGGCCGCGGCGCGGATCGCCTCCGGGGCGCGGGCGCTTGGCGTGGACGTGGTGCTGGCGCTGGACCCGATGACGCGGGTGCAATCGCGGCGCGGGCGAGCCCCGTCGGTGTTGGCGCTGGAACGCAGCGTAGCGCGCCAAATGCGTAGGGCGCTCCGGGCATCGGAGGCGCTCTGGCGCGACGCGGCGCGGGCGGCCATGGCCATGTTGGCAGGCGCGGCCGAAGCCGTGGCGCCGCTGCCTGCGATGTACTGGCGGGCATTGCGGGTGGAGTCCGCGCCATGGACGCTCCAGGCTGCGTAAGAGCGGACACGACTGAGGGAACTGCGGTCTTGGACAGCGAGATCGTCCGTGTCACGCGATGACCGCGGCGTCGGTGTGGCGGCGCGCCATCGAGCATGACGATTGGCGGTCGGGGCTGTCGACCTTGAATCGTCTTGCAAATCCAGGGCCGACCGCATGTGACCTGGTCGCGTCCTCATTGAATGGCCGCTACCACGGTGGGTCGGCCATCTGCCCTGCCCCGAACCGACGGCAATCTTCAGGTTCAGGGCCGATGGGCACCTTACGCGGCGTAGACGGAAAGATGACTCGCCAGCGAATCGTCAGGCACGTATCTGGCTTTGGGCGCCTTCGCTGACGCACCTACCCGCAGGGCGTTGACGGTCCGTCACCGCACCGCACGTTTCCACTCATTTCCCGCCTGAAGGTCCCCCAGGGCGCGCAAGTCGAGGGAATTCCACTCGCCGCGGACCGCAGCGGCTGCCTTCCGCTGGCGCCCGCGAGGCGGCGGGCGCCGCTACGGACCGGCCCCACATGTGGCGAACGCCTCGATCCGCGCAACTCTCATGAAGTCGTGCGCCCGCCCATCATCCATGCCGCGAGTTTTGTCCGGTCACGCCCCTCGTACCGTTTTCGGCCGAAAGCCTCCGACCGTCTTCATGCAGCCGAAGACCTCTCCGACCGGTTTGCAGATCCGCTGACGCACCCAGCACCTATCGTGACGCGTCGTCCGCCGGTCGATCGCCGAGGTGCCCTTGCGGTTGAGGTTGCTGGCGACGTGCAGCGTCACCCAGCTCTCACGTCGACTTTCCACAATCCCGGCGGTGTCATAGCCTTTTCGCCAGAAACCGTGACGCTTCGGCGCCGGGCACACCGCGATCGATCATTCGAAGGGCGGCCGGGCGCTCGGACTCGTCCTGCACGCCTGCGAAATGCAGATTCATGAGAAATCCGTTGCGGTTCTCCCTCAAGACATGCGCGCCATACGGGAGCAAAGCTCCATTGCTGCTGCCCTTGAGAGCGAGTTGGGCCCCGGAGTCCGTCGTGGACTCGTGCGTGTCGCTACCGCTCGGATTTCCGCGGAATTCGACCGTCGAGTTGCCCGGGTCGTCCGCCGGCAACCGCGCCTCGCGCTTATCGCCCATTGGGAGCGGGCTCTTAAGGCTTGCTCATGCGTCGATGGGCGTGCCGTCGATCGTGAAGTGGACTTCAGAAAGCACGCCCTTGGCTCGCGCTGACTCGTCGACCTGGTCAAAAACGCCGAGCAGCCGCGGCGAATCGTCTGGCACCTGCTTCAGGCACCGCTTCAGCGCTCATTTCGGGCGACTGGGCACATGCTTCGAGCCGTAGCGAATCGTCCGGCACGTACTTCGTCGCACGTACTTCGCACCTGGCTTCGGGCACCGCTTCAGCGCTCATTTCGGGCGACTGGGCACATGCTTGGAGCCGCAGCGAATCGTCCGGCACGTACATCGGCACGTACTTCGGCACGTACTTCGGCACGTACTTCGGCTGTCCGCCACGTACTTCGGCAGCGAATCGTCCGGCACGTACTTCGGCACGTACTTCGGCAGCTGGCACATGCTTGGAGCCGCAGCGAATCGTCCGGCACGTACTCTGCAGTACTCTCACCGTACTCTCACTGTAAGCCGATGGTAAGCTCGCCGAGCGCGCCAACGAGGCGCTCCGAGGACTCGTCATGCCGCGCCGCAACTGGCTCCGGATTGCTCGCATCGCTCCACTGCTGCTGGCCAGCTGCGCCGGACCAACGCAAGGGCCCACCATCAGCAAAGACGGTTTCGTCATGCCCGTCGAAGACGCAAGTAGCCCGGGCACCAGCACCCCAGACGCCACACCAGAGGCGACCGAAACGGCCCCCACCGAAACAACCGCAACCGACGCGTCACCAGCCGATGAAGCACCAACCGACGCGTCACCAACCGACGCCACCGACGATAGCCCACAGACCGAGCCCGACATCGGCGACGCCAACGACGACGCCATCGAAACACCGCCCGACGAGCCACCAGCGATCCAGACCTTCGAGACAGCCACCGCGGCGGGCGACGCCAAGGCCCTGTCGACCTGGCTCGCGGCATACGACATGCCGGTCTGCGACGCCGCCGCCGCTGTCTGCGTCTTCGCCGTCCTGGCGCCCCAGGCCAAGTCCTTGGAACTGATGGGCGAATGGGACGGCTGGCAGCAGCCGACGCCGATGGCCCCGACGGCGCTGGCGCCAGGCTGGCACTTCGCCAAGAAGGCGCTGAAAGTCGATAAAGTCTTGGAATACAAAGTGAAGATCGACGGCGCATGGGCGCTTGATCCCAGCAACCGCCACATCCGGTTCGCGGCGTTCGGGCTGAATTCAGGACTGTACCCGTCGTTCGGCAGCCGCCTGCTGCGCATCGCCGCCGTGGCGAGCCCTGCCCTGCCGACGCCCCGCGACCTCTACGTCTACCTGCCCGCGGCCTATTACGTCTCGAAGTCTACGCATTTTCCCGTGCTGTATTGGCAAGATGGCTGGAACGTCTTCAAGAACCCCAAGGCCCCCTTCGGCAGCTGGGACGTCGACGTCACGGCCGACGCGCTGATGGCCAGCGGAGAGGTGGCGCCGGCGATTTTCGTCGCGATCGACACCCAGGACCGCATGAGCGAGTACGTATGGGTGCCGCTGACCCACCAAAACAAGACCTACGTGCCGAAGATCTCGGCCTACGCCAAGCTCTTGACCGAGACGATCAAGCCGATGATCGACGCCGCGTTTCGGACCATGCCGCAGCGCGAGACGACCGGAATCGCGGGCTCTTCGCTCGGCGGAATCTCGGCGACGTGGATCGCATGGCACCACTGGCAGACTTTCGGCTTGTTCGCCTCGTTCTCAGGGGCGTTCTGGGTCGGCGAAGACAAGCTGAGCGATTCCGGCAAGCAGGCGCCGGGGCCGCCGATGCGGACCCTCATCGCGACCAACGCAGCGAAGGCGCCCAAGGGGGCCTTGCGGGCGTACTTCGACAGCGGCGACACGGACTTCGGGGGCGATGTCTGCTATGGCTGCGACGCCTGGGCGATGAGCGACTGGACCCGCAACGCGCTGGTCGCCGCCGGCTGGGACTCGCGGCCAGAGTGGGACACCGACGGCGACTCGACGACGCCGCCCACCGATCTGGCCGAGACGACTCCGGTCGCGAAGGTGCCGGCGCTAGCCTGGAGCGCATCCCCTGCGGCCGGCAAGACCTGGAAGGCGACCCTCGGCGTCGACAAGAACCTGCTCTCACTGGTCGGTCACGGCCACCAGCACAACGAGGCCGCGTGGAAGGTCCGCGCCGGCGCCGCGCTGCGCTATCTGCTGCCGGGCGCTGCGCTGCCCTGACGCGCCGGCCGCGGCCCTCGCGCCCCAACGCCAAGCTGCCCCGAATCGAATCGAACGGCGCCACGGCAGGAGCTCACCGTGATCCCGACCTCGCACCCGGCCCTTCGCCTGCGACCCTTTCGCCGCTCCGACGCCGACGCCCTCTGCCGCCTCGGCGACGACCGCGAGGTCTGGCGCAACCTGCGCGACGGCTTCCCGCATCCCTACGACGACGCCGCCGCCGACAGCTTCCTCGACGTGGCATGCGGTGAGGCCGGCGCCGGGCTCTTCGCCATCGAGGCGGACGGCGTATTGGCGGGCGGCGCGGGGCTCCACCGCCAGCACGACGTCGCTCGCCGCGGCCTGGAGGTCGGCTACTGGCTCGGACGCCCCTTCTGGGACCAGGGAATCGCCACGGCGGCGGTGTCAGCGCTGGTGGCGCACGCCTTCGCCAGCGATCCGGAGATCGCCCGCGTCTGGGCCGGCGTGTTCGCCTGGAATCCAGCGTCGGGGCGCGTGCTCGAGAAATTCGGTTTCGCGCTCGAAGGCCGCCTCCGTGACGACGTCTTCAAGGACGGCTAGTTCGTCGACCGGCTGATCTACGGTCGCCTACGGTCCGACGCCTAGCGCGGCCACAGACGCCGCCGCCGCTACCAAATGCGGATGCGCTGATCGGCCGCCTTCCACATGCGGTCGCCCTCGCGGGTGCCAAACGCCTCGTGAAAGGCATCGAGGTTGCGCGGAGTGCCATTGGCGCGCGACTCGCTCGGCGCGTGCGGGTCGGTCTTCAGACGGTTGAGCAGGTTCTCGGGCCGGTAGTTGCGACGCCAGACCTGCGCCCAGCCGGCGAAGACACGCTGCGCGCCGCTGAGGCCGTCGATCATGGGCGCCGCCCGGCCCGCCAGCGAGAGCTGCCAGGCGACGAACGCCATCTTTAGGCCGGCGAGGTCGGCGATGTTCTCGCCAAGCGTGAAGCGACCATCGACCTTGTAGCCAGGCACAGGCTCGTGGGTGCCGTATTCGGCGGCGAGCGCGGCGGTGCGGGCGTCGAAGCCGCTGCGATCGGCCTCCGTCCACCAGGAACGTAGGTTGCCGTC
>SXGT01336849.1_pt1 | contig 15481 bp, 12 predicted proteins | sample 3176221 | NCBI WGS metagenome assembly SXGT01 (sample SAMN11356862, study PRJNA531348) | freshwater metagenome | isolation source: freshwater sample F1-120 | place: China: Fuxian Lake, Yuxi | collected 2017-12-25
GCCGCGCCCTCACCGCCCGCGCCCTCACCGCCCGCGCCCGTCATGCCGCCCGCCCCGGTCGTCGGATCTTGCGCCTCGATCGAGACGTCGGCGCACCAGAAGTAGAGGTCGTCGCCGTTCGCCGGTCCCCACGGCAGCTTGTCGGTCATGACCTGGAGGACCTGGAGCGAGCACTTCGCGCACGCGACGTTCGGCACGGTGAACGTGTGCGAGAACTGCTTGCCGCCCGCGTCATCGACGTACGCGACGACGTTACCCTTGACGTCCTTGTCCTTCTCGCTGACCGGATCGGGGAAGTCGTCGCCGCCGTCGAGATCGAGCGCCACGCGGTAGTGGCCTGGGTGATTGATGGTCTCTTCCCAGGTCACCGTGATGCTCTCGCCGGCCTTCAGCGCGGTGACCTCGCCCGTGGCCGTGCCGCCGCCGCACGGGCCGGTCTTCTGGCCCGAGTTCGTATAAACGTAGCGGGCCGCCGGGCTCGTGAGCTTGATGTGCGCGACGGCGCCGTCGACGACGGCCCCGGTGGCGAGCAAAGCTGCGAGGCCGAGGAGGATGTGGCGAGTCGTCATCGCCGCGATGCTAACGCCCTTTCGTCGCCGGTGCGCGCTCATGTACCATGCCGGCGTCGCCGGCCCCCCCCCGAGTCCGTGCGGCTCGCGATCGCCGACGTCCTCCCCTCGAACGAGGTCTTCATGCGCCCTTCATGGCTTGCCCACCTTCTCACTCCGCTCGCGCTCCTTCTCGGCGCGTGCTCCAACGGCACCGGCGAAGAGCCGCCCGTCAACGTCACCGATGACGCGCACTCGCTCAGCTTCGAGACCGAGACGTTCGAGGTGCCGCCGGGCGACTCGTTCGAGTGCTTTTACACGGACACCTTCACCGATCGCGAGATCGCGGTGTGGGCGGCGGAGGGACTTCAGGGCCCCGGCGGGCACCACATCCTCGCCTACTACACCGAGGTCCCCCGCGACCCGCAGCACCATCCGTGCGACGACGCCGAGATGGTGTCGTGGCACCAGCTCGCGGGCTCGTCGGGCGACGACGTCGGTGAGCCCGTCATCGAGCTGAAGGAGGGCATGGCCATCCGCGTGCCCGCGGGCGTGCAGCTCGTGCTGCAGGCGCACTACATCAACACGACGGGTGCGCCCTACGAGGTCAAAGACAAGGTCACGCTCAAGCTGCGCGAGGCCGAAGAGGTCTCCGACTACGTGAACTACTTCGTCACGAACGACGATTCTTTCGAAATCCCCCCGCAGTCCGAGCACACGAGCGTGTCGTATTGCACGCTCGAGCAGGATCTCGATGTCGTGCTCTCGCTCGGACACCTGCACGAGGCCGGCAAGCATTTCAAATTCGAGATCCTCGACGACCACGGCGACGTGGCGCAAACGGTACGCGACGACGCGTGGTCGCCCGAGATGGCCTCGCACCCGAACTCGGATTACTACCCGCGCAGCGCGCCGCTCGCGCTGAAGAAGGGCATGAAGGTGCGGCAGACCTGCACCTGGGAGAACACGACGAGCGATCCCATGCTGTTTCCGCGCGAGATGTGCGTCGGCTTTTTCTATTACGCACCTGGCACAGGAGATCTCCATTGCAGCATGTCGAAAGAACTCTGATTGCACTGACTGCGGCCGCTGCGCTCGCGGCGTGCCCGTCGTCGGAGGACGATTGCACCGGCGCGAACTGCGCTGCTTCCGCGTCCACGGGCACGAGCAGCGGCAGCGGGGGTAGCGGCGATACCGGCGGCGGTGGCGGGCTCGCGGTGCCGAGCGAGTCGTGTGTCAAAGAGGGTGAGACCGGCAATGCGAACGGCGTCGGCCACTTCTGCACGCCGGGCGGCGGCGAGTGCGCGGCATTTCCGAAAGCCGGATTGTGCCTCGCGGATCTCGGCCAAACTCAGTGGATGTGCGCGCGGATCGGCTGCGACGAGACGACCGATTGCGGCGAAGGCGCCGGATGCCTCATCACGGACCAGGGCTCGGCCTGCTTGCCGTGCAAGTGCGAGAGCTCAGCCATCGGCTGCGGCGGCGTCGTCGGCGGCGGCGGCAGCGGTGGAGCCTAGCGGGAGCCCCTCGCTGCTCGCCTTGCAGGATCCGCGCTGGCGGCGGCCGCTCCTCGTCGCGTTGTTTCTCGGGCTGCTCTATTACTTTCGCAGCCTCGCGACGGTGCTCATCTGCTTCGTCGTCTTCGAGCGCGGGCTCGGGTTGGCCGCGTCTTTCATCAACCGGAAGACCGGCCTGGCGCGCAAAGGCGCGGTGTCGCTCACGCTCGGCGTGCTCGCGGTAGCTTGCGCGGCGGCGCTCTTTTTCACGATCGGGCGGCTCTTGCCCATCGTCGCTCGGCTGCGCGCGGATGGAGGCGAGTCGCTCCGCGCCATCTTCGAGCACCCGCAGGTCGACAAGCTCCGCGCCGCGCTGGGGCTCGAGAACGAGGCGCTGAGCCACGGCCTTCGCTCCCACGCGGGCACGGCGCTCGACTACGTCACGAGCACGGCGCACGTCGTCGTCAACCTGCTCGTCGGATTCGTCCTCGCCGTCTTCTACCTCTACGAGCGGGAAGCGCTCCACCGCTGGCTCGGCGGGATTTCGACGACGAGCGTCCCCGGCACGATCGCGAGGTGGTTCGGCTACGTCGCCGACGCGGTCGCGGTGACGGTGAGGATGCAGGTCGTCGTCGCCGTGGTGAGCGCGGTGCTCACGCTGCCGGTGCTGCTGTTGTTGCGGCTGCCGCACATCCCCGTCCTGTGCCTCGTCATCCTGGTCGGCGGGCTCGTACCCATCGTGGGCAACTTCGCGTCGGGCGTGGTGACTTGTTACGTCGCGTACTCGGCGCGCGGCCCTTGGGCCGTTGGCGTGTTCCTCGGCGTCACGCTTCTGCTGGGAAAGATCGAGAGCTACTACCTGAACCCGCGGCTCGCGGCGCAGCACGTCCAGCTCCCGGCGATGGTCCTCATCGTCGCGCTCGTCCTGTGTGAACAGGCCTTCGGATTCGTCGGGCTCTTCATCTCGTTCCCGTTGCTCTACGTAGGAACGCGGATCGCCAACGAGTGGAGCCTCGCCGACGCGGCACCTGTGTCCGAACTTGCGCCAGCGGAAGCGGCGGGCGGAGACGAGCCCGAGGCCGCGGCACCTGTGACCGAACTTGCGCCAGCGGAAGCGGCGGGCGGCGACGAGCCCGAGCCGTCTTCAGCGTCCGACCACGGTGCCCTCGCGCGAAAAGAGCCGTGACGTCCCGATCACGGTAGCGACGCCGCCGAGCGCACATACGGCGGCGAGGACGACGTAGCTCCACGGCTGCGTGGGCTCGCCCCGAATGATCTCGGCGACGAGCGCCTGCTGACCGAGGACCGGCACGAACGGCATCCAAGCCTTCATGCGCATTGGCTCGAGCGCGAACACGAGCGCGGGCAACGTCGGCAGGAAGATCACGACCGAGAGGTACGTCTGCGCCTCCTTGAAGCTGCGCGCGAAGCTCGCGATGAAGAGCTCGAGGCCGCAGGTCACGAGCGTCACGGGCACGATCGCGAGGGCGACGCGGGCGATGTCGCCGGCACCGAGCGTCGCCGCCATGCCGAGCCGCTCGAGCGGCACCTGCGCGAGCGCCGCGACGGTGCAGCCGAGCGTGAGCAGCACGGTCGTCGTCGCGAAGACGACCGCGGCGAGCCATTTGCCGATGACGAGATCGCGCCTCGAAGCCGGCGTCAGCAGCAGCGGCTCGAGCGACCCGCGCTCACGCTCGCCCGCGGTCGCGTCCGTGGCCGTGTACATGCCGCCCATGAACGCCGCGAGCAGGACGAAGAGCGGCACGAGCCCCAAGAACGGTGCGGCGCGCTGCTCGGGCGTCGAGAGGTCGAGCTCTTCGACGCGCAGCGGATGGCCGAGCTCGTTGTTCACGCCGTGCGCGAGCAGCCGCAGCGCGCCGACCGTCGCGCCGTAGCCCTCGAGCGCGGCCCGCACCCGCCGCGTGCCGATCTGGGCGTCCTCACGCGCTGCGTCGACGACGATCGTGAGCCGCGCGGGCTTGCCCTTGCGGAAGCGCTCTTCGTAGCTCTCGTCGACGAGCACGACGAGATCCGCCTCGCGCTCGCGCACCGCGGACATTGGATCGGCGGGCGCAGCGACGACCCGAAAGCCCTCGCGCTCGAGGTGGCGGACGAGGCCCGGAGCACGCTCGCGACCGGCGACGGGGACGGTGAGCTCGTGCTGGCTCGACGCCCGCGTCACGACCTGCGTGAGCATCACCGAGACGAGCAGCGGTCCGATGAGCGGAAACAGCAACAAGGACAGGAGCGAGCGCCGATCGCGCAGCCCATCGCGCAGCTCCTTCACCAGTACGACGCGCCAGACGCTCATCGCGGCGGCTCCGCGCTCGGTGCCTCGCCGCTCTTCGGCGCGTCCCCGGCGAGGACGTCGTAGCGATCGCCGAGGCTCAGCTTGACGAAGGCTTCTTCGAGCGACTCGAGGCCCGTCTCGCGCCGCAGATCTTCGTGGGTCCCAGCGCCCGCGACCCGCCCATGGGCGATGACGACGATCGCGTCCGAGAGCGCCGCGACCTCTTGCATGATGTGGCTCGAGAAGACGACGCAGCGGCCGAGCTCCCGCAAATGCCGGATGAACGCGCGCAGCGAGCGGAGGCTCATCACGTCGAGGCCGTTCGTCGGCTCGTCGAGGACGACGTTCTGCGGGTCGTGCACGATCGAGCGGGCGATCGCGACCTTCATGCGCTCGCCTTGCGAAAACCCGTGGGCGCGGCGATCGGCGATGGCCCGCATTTCGAGCAGCTCGAGCAGCGCCTCGATGCGCGCCTCGAGCGCGGCCGCCGGCATTCCGCACAGCTCTCCGTAATAGCGAATGTTTTCGCGCGCCGTGAGCCGCGGATAGATCCCGCGCGCGTCCGGGAGCATGCCGAGCCGCGCACGCGCCCCGGTCGGATCTCGCGCTGCATTGATGCCGTCGACCGCGGCGACGCCGGCGTCCGGACGCACGAGCCCGCCGATCATGCGGAGGGCCGTGGTCTTGCCCGCGCCGTTCGGCCCGAGGAGCGCGGTGATCGAGCCGTCCTTCGCCGTGAACGAGACGTCATCGACGGCGACGACCTCGCCGAACCGCTTCCTGAGTCCGCGCGCCTCGATCATCGCTACTGCCGCGGCCCCGCGCGATCGATGAAGAACGGCGGGCGGATGTCGCCCCTCAGGCAGGCGGCGTCGAGTCCGCTCGCGGGCTCGCCTCCGAGGAACGCGCGCATGAGCTTCGGCACGCACGAGCGCGAGCCGATCCCGTGACCGGCGTCCGTCGCGACGAGGTGGCGCGAGCCGGCGATGCGAGCGGCGACGAGCTCGCCCCAGCGCGGCGGCGTCACCGGATCGAGGCCGCCCGAGAGGATGAGCGTCGGTACAAGGAGCTCCGGCGTGACCGCGGGCGCGGACGCAAGGCGAGCCACGGGCCACGCCTCGCAGGCCCCGCGCAGCTCGCGGATCAGCGCGTCGCCGAAGAGGGTGGCCTTCGACTCGGCCACGGCGGCATCCTCGATGCGCGGCACGTCCTCGGCGCACACGACCGAGAGAAACAGCCCGAAGCTCATCTCTTCTTGCGCGGGCTCGCCGAGCGCGGCCGCTTGCGCGATGAACGCGCCGTAGCGACCCTTGCTGACCTCAAAGATCGTGAGCGGCACGAGCGCCGCGAGCTCGGGCGCGTAGAGCAAGCCTCGCAGCGCGACGGCGAACGGGTCGCGGTGCATGGTGATGTGCACCGGCTCGCCGGTTCGGGGGTGCAGCGCCTCGACGTTGGCAGGCGCCTCCTCTAGCCGTTCGAGGTGTGCATCGAGCGTGCGTCTCGCGTCCGGAAACGCCGCGCGGCAGCTCTCATCCGCGGCGCATGCCGCGAGCAACCCGTCGAGCGACGCTTGGCTGTCCTTGGCGAAGCTCGCTCCGAGCACGAGCTCGGGCGGGGCCACGCCGTCGAGCACCAGCCGCCGCGCGTGACCGGGGTGCCGCTCGGCGTAGCGCAGCGCGAGTCGCGTCCCGTACGAGACGCCGTAGAGCGCGATCCCCTCGTAGCCGAGCGCGGCGCGCACGCGCTCGAGATCGTCGGCCGCGCGCTCCGTCGAGAACTGCGAGAGATCGCGTCCGTCGATGCTCGCCTTGCACCGCACCGCCGCCGCGCGCAGCTCGCCCTCGCGGAAACCTTCGGCCAAGTCGTCGCTCGCCTGGCAGTCGAGCGGGGCCGAGCGCCCGGTGCCGCGCTGGTCGACGAGCACGAGATCGCGATCGTTCGCGATCCCCGCGAAGGCTGGCAGCATCGCGGCGAAGGCCTCGGTCGCCGCCTGACCTGGACCGCCCGCGAGGAGAAAGAGCGGCGTGGCATCGGGCTCACGCCGAGGGGCGCGGAGCACCGCGACGCGTAGGCCGAGCCGCTCGCCGTCGGCGTGCGCCGGATCGAGCGGTACCTCGAGCGTGCCGCACTCGCCCGGTCGACCCGCGCCCGGCAGCTCGCACGGCGCGAGCGCGAAGGTCGCCCTGTGCTCGTCGCGAGCCGGCGTGCACGCGGCCCAGAAGCCGGCAGCCAGGACGCTCGCCGTGCGCCGCATCGAGCGCACGCTAACACGGGCGCCGTGACTCGCCGTGACTCGCCGTGACCGGATCGTGACATTGGCCACTCCGCGCTCTTGCTAGTCCCTGACGCCGAAACCTGATTCGCGACACGGGCGCGACGACGCGACGAACTTCGTCTCGCGCTCCGCCGCCTGCTAATGCGTGGTTCGACCATGACCCAAGGCCTCGCCGAAGAGAGCTCGATCATCGCGCTCGAGCTGCATCGCCTCCTGCGGGAGTTCGATCCGGCGCGCTTTCGCGCGGAGCTCGCGGTCAGCGCACGCCGGCGGATCGCGGCCTTGCGCAGTCGCCTCGAAGAGTCTCGCGGTCGCCTCGAGGAGCTTCGTGCGCGCTCGCTCGACGGCGCGGACCGCGGAGTCGGCTCGCCCATCTCGCCGGAAGATGGTGGCGGAAGCGGCGGCGGAAACGTCGCCGTGCCGGTCGCGGCGAGCCTCGGGCGACTTGCCGCGCTCGTCCAGCACCCGGTGTCCGCGCTCGAGGGCGAGCACGCCGCCGACGAGTCGCGGTGGGTCGGCTATCACAAGCAGCTCGGCGAAGCCTACGAGGCGCTCAGCCACGCGCTGCGGGCGCACTCGGTGAGGCTGCCGGGCCTGCGGCCGACGAACTACACGCGCAGCGCCGTGCACGTCGCGAGCGGCGTCGCGGGCCTCGTGTTGATCGAGCATTTCTTGAGCGACGTCGCGCGCGCGGCCGTGCCTTTCGCGTTCGCGCTCACGTTCTGGTTTCTCGAGGTGCTTCGTCGCCGCTCCGAACGCGCGAATCGCTTCTTGATGTGGGTCTTTCACAAGATCGCGCACCCGCGCGAAGCCCACCACGTCAACTCGTCCACCTGGTACGCGACGTCGCTCGCGCTGCTCGGGCTCTTCTTCCCGAAGGCCTGCTCGAGCCTCGCGCTCGTGGTGCTCGCGTTCGGCGATCCGGCGGCCTCCTTCGTCGGTCGCCGGTGGGGACGGCTCAAGCTCTACAACGGCCGCACGCTCGAGGGGACGCTCTCCTTCGCGCTCGTCGCGGCGCTCGCGGGCTTCGTCGCGCTCTACGCGTGGCATGGCGCCGAGTACGGCGCGCTGCGTGCCCTCGTCGCGGCGTCGGTGGCCGCGGCCGTCGCCGCGTTGACCGAGCTCTTCTGCAAGAAGGTCGACGACAACTTCGCCGTCCCGCTCGCCGCGGCGGGTGCTGCGTGGGCCACTCTCGCCCTCTTTTGACCGGCAGCGCGACTCGGGCGACGGCGCTCGCCGCAGGACGAGGTCGAGCTCGTGCCACGCTCGAGCTGGCGTCAACGGCTGGCGAGATCGGCTGGCGACATCGGCTGGCGTCACCGCTTGGCGGCAGCGAACCTGACGGCGCTCGCGAGATCTCCGGGCGCTTGCCCAGGGCCGCCGACCCAGACGATGTTGCCGGCAGCGTCCGCGACGAAGGTGCTCGGCAGATCGGCGACGCGGTAGCGCCCCGAGAGCACGTTGCCCCGATCGTGAATGACCGGAAACGTGAGCCGGTACCGCGACACGAGCTCGGCCACGTCGCGCTCCGACTCGTCCTCGGCGACACCGATCACGACGACGTCGCTGCGGCTCTCGTGCAGCGCCTGCGCCTCGGGCAGCGTCTTTTTGCAGGGCTCGCAGAACTTCGCGAAGAATTTCACGACGACCACCTTCCCCTCGACGTCCTTCGTGCCTGCGGGCTCGCCGCCGACGCTCGGCCGCGAAAAGCGCGGGACTTCGCGTCCGAGGATGGCGCTCTCTGCCGAGGGCGGCAGCGGCTTCGGGCCGCAAGCGAGCGTGAGCGCCGCAAGCGCAACGAGGTGGAGGGTCCGAATTCCTGTCGCGAACGACGTCATGATCACAAGCTCCAGTAGCGCGACAGTACGGCGCAAACGTCTCGCACGGTCGCGCGCCCCGTCTCGGTGGGCACGGGGAGCTCCCGCGCCGAGCGCTTGCCGGCGAGCACGTCGAGCGTCGCGCGCAGGCTCTTGCCCATGGCGTCGAGATCGTAGCCGCCCTCGAGCACGACACCGATGCGTCCGTGCGCGTGGCGGCGCGCGACGCCGAGCAGCGCGTCGGTCATGAACGCGTAGCCTTCTTCAGTGAGCTGCATGCCCGCGAGCGGATCGGCCGCGTGCCCATCGAAGCCCGCGGAAATGAGCACGAGGTCGGGACGAAACTGGTCGGCGATCTTGGCGATGACCTCGCGGAAGGCGTGGGCGTAGTCGGCGTCGCCGTGGCCCGCCGCGAAGGGCACGTTCACGTTGAATCCCGCGCCGTCGCCCGTGCCCACGTCGGTGTGCGCGCCCGTGCCGGGATAGAGGGGAAATTCGTGCAGGCTCACGAACAAGACGTCTCGGCGCGCTTCGAAGATGTGCTCGGTGCCGTTGCCGTGGTGCACGTCCCAATCGACGACGAGCACCCGCTCGCAGCCGAGCATCGCGCGAGCGTGTGCGGCCGCCACGGCCACGTTGTTGAAGAGGCAGAAGCCCATCGCCGCGGCGCGCTCGGCGTGGTGCCCGGGCGGTCGGCCGAGCGAGACCGCGACCCCGCTCGTTCTCACCGCGGCGGTGGCGGCCTCGATCGCGGCGCCGGCCGAGAGCAGCGCGGCATCGACGCTTCCGGGCGACGTGTGGGTGTCCTCGTCGAGCTCGACGCACTCGCCTCGGAGCGCGAGGATCTTCGCGATGTAATCCGCGTCGTGCACCCGCGAGAGCTCCTCCACCGTCGCGGGTCGCGCCTCTTCCCACGCGACGCCTTCGAGCCGCTCGAGCGCGCGCACGGCGACGCGCAGGCGCTCGGGGCACTCCGGGCGTCCGGGCCCCGGATCGTGGGCAAGCATCTTCTCCGAGGAGATCACCAGCATGGCGCGACCACCGAACGGGGCGGGAGGTTCTCATGAAGCCGGGCGGTAGCAGGGCACCCGTCGCTCGGTCGACCAGCATAGGCGAGCATGCCCTCGGGTTCGCGGTGTTATTTGGAGGGCGGATCGGTGAAGCGCGACGCGCGCCGCAAGCGGGCCGACCGCCGGTGCGACCGTCGGTGAAGGCGCACACCCGTGTGACTCCCGCGTCACACCTCGCGCCTCGGCTCGGCGACGAATCACGGATATTCTGCTGCGAGCGTGCTTTGACGGCCGTGGCACGCGCCCTGCAGTCTTGACCAGCCTTCGGAGGGTGACACCATGCGGAACCAGTTCTCGCTCGCGCTCGTACTTGGACTCGTAGGCGCGCAGTCGATCGGCTGCGATCGCGAGACGACCTCGCCCGTCGAGGCCACGCCCGTGGACAGCGTCGCGCAGGCGGCGCCACCTCCCATCACGGGCGGCACGCTGCTCGTCACAGCGAGCGGTCGCACGGCCGTTGCATCCGACACGGATGCGGATCGCGTCCTCGTCGTCGATCTCGAGGGTGCCGCCATCGAGCACACGGTCGAGCTCGAGCCCGGCGACGAGCCGGGCCGCATCGTGGAAGGCCCCGAAGGTACCGTATTCGTCGCGCTCCGCCGCGGCGGCGCCGTCGCCACGATCTCGCTCGCCGACGGACATCTCGAGCGACGTGCCGCGTGCCCCGCGCCGCGAGGCCTCGCCTACGACGCCGCGCACGCCGAGCTCCACGTCGCATGCGCTGGCGGCGAGCTCGTCACCTTGGCCGATGGCGTGGCCGAGCCCCGTCGCGTCGTGAAGCTCGATCCCGATCTTCGCGACGTCGTCCTCGATGGCACGGGCCTCGTCGTCACGCGATTTCGCTCGGCCGAGCTGCTTCGCCTCGACGCCGCCGGCCAGCTCACTTCGCGCACGAAGCCCGCGACCCGCATGCTGCCGCCCGGTTTTCTTGCGCAGTCGCCAGATCCGGTGCCCTTCGCGCCGGCCGTCGCGTGGCGCATGCGACAGCATCCAACGCTTGGCACCGTCGTCGTGCACCAGCTCGGCCTCGCCGCGCCGCTCCCGACCGGACCAAGCCCCGTGGGCCAGAGCTACTACGCGGCCGACTGCGGCTCGACCATCGTGCAGTCGGCGGGGAGCGTGTTCGCGAGCGGCGACACCTCGTTCACCCCCGAACCTGCTGCGCTCGGCGCACATCCGCTGATGACCGACTTCGCGTTCGGGCCCGACAATCGCGTCGCGTATGCGGTCGCGGGCGGCGGCTACGTGATCGACGGCTCGCTGGATGCGTCCAAGAACCCCGTCGGTGTCTCGCCCGCCGGCTGTGCGGCTACCGGCACGGTCCACATGGTCCCCGGCGAGCCGCACAGCGTCGCGTTCGCGGGCGACACGCTGGTCGCGCAGACGCGGCAGCCCGCGCGCCTCTGGCTTCGCAGCGCGAGCGGCGAAGAGTCGACCATCTTCCTGGCGGAGGAGTCGCGTCGCTCCGTCGGCCATGCGCTCTTTCACCGCGCCGCGGGACCGTTCTCGCCGATCGCCTGCGCTTCGTGCCACCCCGAGGGCAGCGAGGACGGGCGCGTGTGGCAGTTCGAGAAAGTCGGCGCGCGCCGCACGCAGTCCCTCGCGGGCGGCGTCACCGAGACCGCGCCGCACCACTGGGACGGCGATCTCTCGGACATGCACGACCTCATGGGCGAGGTGTTCGTCAACCGCATGGGCGGCGTCTTGCCGGAGGAGACGCGCATCGACTCGCTCGCGGCGTGGCTCGACACGATCTCGCCCGTACCGGCCTCGCGCTCAGCGGACGATCCCGCCGCCGCCCGCGGCGAGGCGCTCTTTCACAGCAGCGCCGTCGGCTGCGCGAGCTGCCACTCCGGCGACCAGCTGACGAACAACGCCACGGTCAATGTCGGCACCGGCAAGGCCTTTCAGGTCCCGAGCCTCGTCGGCGTCGCGCACCGCGCTCCCCTCATGCACGACGGCTGCGCCACCTCGCTGCTCGAGCGATTCACGAACCCGGCCTGCGGCGGCGGCGACGCGCACGGCAAGACCTCGCACCTCGCCCCGTCCGAGCTCGCGGATCTCGCCTTCTACCTCGAGACGCTCTGAGCGTCATCGCGGAAGCCTCAGCCGCAGGACAGTCTGGCTTGCTCGCCGCGCGAGCCGCAGAAAGAGGCCCTCGCGCTGAATCGGCGGAAAGGCCTCTTCGTCGACGTCGGGCACGAACAAAGCGCCGCGGCCACTGCCGAACTCGTAGACTGGCGAGGCAAGGAAACTGAGCAGCGTCGACACCTCGCTGGCGTAGGGGCCGCGCCAATTCTGGATAGGAGTGTCGTCGCCCGAGACGACGATGTTGGGGGTCGGATCGCCGAACCAGTAGCAAGCCGCGCGGAGGAGCGGAAAGCGCACGGGTCGTGTACTGCCATGTGGCGTGAAGCGACGATGTCCACGGCGATCGCGTCGCGCCCCGCGTAGAAGCGCATGGGCGACTTCGGGCGCGGGCAGCCCATGATGCCCATGAGGCCGTCCGCGGCGAGCGCGTAGGCGTCAATCAGCGCGAAATGCGGCGGAAAATCGCTCATCACCGTCATGAGCGCGCTGTCGCGATCGGCCTGACGATCGGCGAAAATGTATTCATCGCTCCGCCCGCCCAGGCTCTCGAGGTTGGCGACGGTCAAATAGGCCATCTCGATGGCGTGACTACGCATCTTGGCGAAGGAGATGCGAAGATCGGCCTCTTGCCAGGTCATCGCGATCGTCGCCTGCCCCATGCCGCGTACGAAGGAGTGTGGCAGCTGCTCGTCGCCGGCATCGATCAGGCGATATTGCTCGCTGCCGATGCCGAGATAGCGCGCTACCTCCAACACGCTGCGATGGCGGTAAAAGCGGTCGTAGAGGTTCGGCGCCTCGACGACCGCGACGTCGCCCACGCCGCACTCGGCCAGATACTGTGCGAGCGAGTCCAGGAGCTCGGGATCGACGATCGGTGAGCGGTCGCGCTCGTTGTAGCCGAGCATGAAAGAAGCCTTCACCGCGACTGACAGCTCCGAGACGTCTTTGCCCGACACGCGCGCGCGCTCGCGCACCAGCTCCGCGAGGCCAGCGCGATCGAGGCAGCTGCGAAAACGGGCGCATTTCTCCGCGATGGCCTCGATGTTGAACACGCAGAATTGCCGAAACGAGTGGTACCGCAGCTGCCGCCTCACGGCGCGCGGCACCTTGCCAGTGGCGAGGCCAATGGCCGCGATCGCCGTCGCCAAAGCCCGCGACAGCGGCGCCTCACGCCAGCTCACGTTCTGCCTCACCGAGCTCACCCAACCGCCGACGGCGCCCGCCCACTGCTGCACGAAGGTGACGATCCGCAGGAAAAGACCGGCGCTTCGGAGCAGCGCTCCGCGAATGTAGGCAGTCGACGCCGCCCGCGCACAGCTTGCCATTGTCACAAGCGCCGCAGTCGGCGCCGCCACAGTCGACGTCCGTCTCTTTGCCATTGAGTCCGCCGTCGGTGCAGCTCGGCGGCACGCACTCCCCTTTGCCGTCGCACACCTCGTCGCCCGGCGCGTCCTTGCAGGGCGCGTTCTTCGCCCAAGGCGTTGCGTTGCAGCTACCGCTCTCGCACGAAAACGTGTGGCAGTCGCTGCTCGCCCCGCAGTCTTGCGCCACCGTCGCCGCCGTGCACTCCGGACCGCCGCCGCCGGCTCCACCGCCGCCCTGGGACGCGCTTCCGCCGTGGCCTCCCACGCCGCCCGCACCGCCCGCGCCGGGATTCGCGGCGCCGCCAGAGCCGCAGCCGCTGCCCGTCGCAAAGAGCGCGTAAAGCGCCGCCGTTACCCCAATGAAGCGTGTCGCAAGCCGGACGCTCGCCATCTTTTCCCCTCTTCGAAGTGCGCCGCGATTGCGCCGCGAACGCAATGAGCCGCGCCATTCAACGCCATTCAACGGGGCAACATATCGCGGCAACGGGCGCACGGTATACGTTTTTGGGGGGGAGCCGAGAGGGGTTGCCGTCCGCGCCGCCGTCGGCCTGCCCCGCGCGGCCGCGATCTTGGCGTGTGCGCGCGCCTGCGAGGGCGCGAGGTGGGCTGTCGCGAAGCTTGCGGGTCAGTAGAGCGAGAACCCGTTCTTCTGAATTCCGGTGAGGCCCTTCGTCTCGTGGAAGAGATTGAGCTGACCGTCGAGCTGGATCTTCTGTAGTCGCAGCGTATCGCTCACGGTCTTCTTGCCCACGGTCCCGTCGGGCTTGACGATCGTGATGCTCAGTCCGTAGCTGGCGGCCCCGTAGCCCGCCGGGATCGCGAAATCCCCATTCGGCGTCGGCATGACGGTGTGCGTGCCGCGGTTCGTGTCGAAGGTGCCGACCTTGGCCGTCTCGAGCACGATCGACTTCACGTGCGCGCCATTCGCGTCGAAGATGGCGGCCTTGAACGCGCTGTCGGTTCCGTCGACAAAAGCGACGACGAACTGCCCAGCGTCGTTCATCGCGACCCAGTGGGAGTCGTAGTACGCCGAGTGGTTACCGGTGGTGCCGGGCACGACGACCGGGTTCGGATCGACGAGCGCGAGGTTCGCGTCGAAGCGCTGAAACACGATCGGGTCGTAGTAGTGGCCTTGCGTGGTCACGACACCGGCGCCGGTCGACGGGTTGAGCGCCACGTGTGCGTACTCGGTCAGCGCGCCTCCGCTCGGGGCGAGGCTCGTCGTCGCCGTCACCGCGCCGCTCGCCGCGTAGCGCTTCAAGCCGCGCGCGTTCGCGCCCGCGTACGTGTACACCGTGACGTCGCCCGCGTCGGCCGCGGCCATGTCGAAGCCCTCTTGCGTGCTCGCCCCGTCCGCGCTGAGCACGTTCGTCACGGGATTGCAGGCCGCGTCGTAGAAGCGGATCTCTTGCGTATGCGTCAGCGACTGCACCGAGACCGCGAAGGTCTTCGAGGTGCGGCCCACCGACACCCACGCGTAGTTGTTCCACGGGCGCGTGCTCGTCACGACGAACAGGTCCTTGGTGTTCTTGCCGTCCGGGCCCCAGCATTTGCCTACCGATTGGTAGACACCTCCCACCATGCCTTCGCCGACCGCGACGACGCTGCCGTCGCTCGTCACGTCGTAGTCCATCACCGTGAAGCCCGCGCAGCCGAGGCCCTCGGCGGCGCAGGTGCCGACGGAGCCCGGGACGTTGCAGGCATGGCAAGCGTCGCCGCACGCCGTGTCGCAGCAGACGCCGTCGACGCAGGTTCCGCTCGAGCACTCCGCGCCGAGCTTGCACGCGTGGCCCAGATCGAATTTGCACGCGCCCGCGCCGTCGCACGCTCCGCTCGCGCACTCGTCGGCCGGATCGGTGTCGGCCGGGACGCTCGTGCACGTCCCCAAAGACCCCGGCTCGCTGCACGCGACGCACACGCCATCGCACGCGTCCTCGCAGCAAACGCCGTCGACGCAGCGGTCGCCCTCGCACTCGGCCGCCTCGCCGCACGCCTTGCCCACCTTCTTGTCAGCGGCGCAGCTGCCCTGCTTGCAGTACTTGGCTGCGTCGCACTGCGCGCTCAGCGTGCACGGCGCGCACACCGAGCCGTCGCCCGCGCTGCCGCCGCTGCCTCCGGTCGTGCAAGCTCCGCTCTCGCAGTCGCCGTTGTCGCCGCACGCCTTGCCGTTCGCACAGGGCGCGCACTTCGCTCCGCCGCAGTCGACGTCCGTCTCGCCTGCCGTGGCCACGCCGTCGGTGCACGAGCCTGCGACGCACGCTCCTTTGCCGTTGCACACCTCCCCGCCGCCCTCGGAGCACGTGGCGCCCTTCGCCGCGTCGGAGGAGCTGCACGCGCCCGAGGCGCACGCGAACGAGCGACAGGCCGTGCTCGCGCCGCAGTCTTTTTCGACCGAGGTCACGGTGCACGCGGGCGAACCGCCCGAGCCGCCGCCGCCCGAGCCGCCGCCCGCCGACGCGCCGCCAGCGCCGACCTCCACGGGCTCTTCGCTGCACGCCGCGAGCGCGCACCCGAGCGCCCCGCAGATCAC
>SXGT01135703.1_pt1 | contig 15480 bp, 14 predicted proteins | sample 3176221 | NCBI WGS metagenome assembly SXGT01 (sample SAMN11356862, study PRJNA531348) | freshwater metagenome | isolation source: freshwater sample F1-120 | place: China: Fuxian Lake, Yuxi | collected 2017-12-25
CGCATCGAGGCCGCTACCGGCAACATCGCCGACGCGGAGGGGCTGGGGGCGGCGCTGGATTACGTCGAGCGGATCGGCATCGACAATATCACCCGCTACGAGCACGAGTTGCTGGCCTACGCGACCTACGGGCTGCTGGCCGTGCCCGGCCTCAAGCTCATCGGCACGGCCCCGGACAAGGCCGGGGTGCTGTCCTTCGTGCTGCGCGGGTTCCGCTCCGAGGATGTCGGCGAGGCGCTCAATCGCGAGGGCATCGCGGTGCGCTCGGGACACCATTGCGCCCAGCCGATTCTGCGGAGGTTCGGCCTGGAAACCACGGTGCGGCCCTCGTTGGCGTTCTATAACACCTGCGAGGAGATCGATACGCTGGTCGATGCCCTCAAACGCATCCAGGGAGGTAGCCACGCCCTCCGGCGCTGAAACGCCCTAGGCCCGGCGCCTGGAAAGCGCCTTGATCCGCGATCTTTTGGAACAAGGCGCGATCCGCCCGGACGCCCTGGCGCTAGGCTTGGAGGCCGCGCCGCGGATCGCTTGTACACCCTGGGCTCGCCCCAAAAGGGCATGCCGTGGGAAACCACCGCCAACGGAGGTTACGCACGCAAGCCGGTGAAGAGGCATAAAATGAGCCTTATCGGCTTGGCCAAGGGGAGCCGGACGACAGCCGAGCCGGTTTCATGGGGCTCCGGAAGCCCATTACGTAACTTCCCGCGAGGTAATACACACGTGAAGCATTTAGTGGTAATCGATGTAGTCGGGCTGACTCCCGCGCTGCTCGGGGAACATACCCCCCACTTGAACCTGTTGATCGACCAAGGCTTTCGCGCCAATTTGGACCCGGTTGCGCCCGCGGTGACCTGTACGGCTCAGGCCACGATGCTCACCGGCACCCTGCCCAGGGAGCATGGCATCGTCGCCAACGGCTGGTATTTCCGCGATCTGGCGGAAGTGTGGTTTTGGCGCCAATCGAACCATTTGGTCCACGGCGAAAAAGTCTGGGACGCCGCCCGGCGCTCCGTCGAGGGCTTCGACTGCGCCCAATTGTTCTGGTGGTACAACATGTACGCCGCCGTCGAATACGCCGTCACCCCGCGCCCGATTTATCCCGCCGACGGCCGCAAGATTCCCGCGATTTATTCCCATCCGGCCGGACTGCAAGGCGAACTGGAAAGGGATTTAGGGCCATTTCCCATGTTCAATTTCTGGGGGCCGGCCGCCGACATCCGCTCTTCCGAATGGATCGCCCGCTGCGCCCGGTGGGTATTCGACCAGCATCGTCCCCGCCTGCAACTGGTGTACCTGCCCCACCTGGACTACAACCTGCAACGGCTGGGCCCCGGAGACCCGAGGATTTGGGAGGATGTCCGCGCCATCGACCGGGTGGCCGGCGAGTTGATCCAGCACGTAAGGGCCGCGGGCGCCGAGGCCATGGTGGTTTCGGAATACGGTATCGAGCCGGCCACCGCCGCCGTGCCCATCAACCGAATCCTGCGCGAGCACGGCTATATCGCCGTGCGCGAAACCCTGGGCTTCGAACTGCTGGATTATGGCGCCTCGCGGGCTTTCGCCGTGGCCGATCATCAGGTCGCCCACGTTTACGCGCGCGAGCCCGCCGACCTACCGGCGGTCGCGAAGCTGCTGGCGGCGGTGCCGGGCATCGAGCGGGTGCTGGGAGAAGAGGGAAAGGCGGAGTTGGGCTTGGACCATCCCCGCTCCGGGGAACTGGTGGCGATCGCCGAGCCGGGCTGCTGGTTCAGCTATTACTACTGGCTGGACGACGCGAAAGCGCCGGACTTCGCGCGCACCGTCGATATCCATCGGAAGCCCGGCTACGATCCGGTGGAACTGTTCGTCGATCCGGACCTCAAGTCGCCCCAGCTGAAAATCGCGTTCCGCCTGCTCCAGAAAAAACTGGGCCTGCGCATGTTGATGGACGTGATTCCGCTCAAGCCGGAACTGGTCAAGGGCACCCACGGGCGCGTCCATGCGTCCCCCGAGCATAATCCGCTGCTGATTTCCTCGCGGCGCGATCTGGCGGTGGACCGCCTGCCCATGGCCGGCGTCAAGGCTATGATCTTGCGGCACCTGGCTTGAAGCCCGTGCCGTCCCTCACGGCTTGCGGCGCACGACCAGCCGAATGGCCGTGCCTACCGGGGGCAAGGCTTCCTCGCGGCCCCGGATCGAGCCGAAGGCGTTGAGCCCGACGCCGGCGCGATGCTCGATGATGCTGGAAGGATCGTGGACGAAGCCAACCAAGGTGCCATCCTGCTGGGCCAGATAGCGCCCGTCGGGGGTGAACCGCGATCCCGTGTAGACCCATTCGTCCTTCGCCTTGTCGCCCGAACCCGCCAGTAATTCCCCGGCCGCGACCGTCGTCGTCTTGCCGGCCTCCGTCCAGGCGATTGACAACTCCACCGCGTCGCCTTCGGCCGGCGCCTTGTCGAAATGGAATCTGGGCGCCTTGGCATTCCTCGCGTCCAGCCCGATCAGGATGCAGGCCAGATTGAACTCGAAGGCATCGGCGTTCAGTTCGAGCAGGCTTTCATAAGCCTTGTGGCCGCCCTTGGTAACGGCCACGAACTCCACCGGAGGCGTCCGCCGGATCACGGAACCAGGCACGGCGAAGCTTTTTTCCGCCTTGTCGATTTCGATTTGCCCCACTTGATAACGCTGATTGCCCAGATCCTTGACCTGGGGCTGGGGAAACTTGGCGGGCGGCCCCGGCGGGTTCGGGTTCGGCGCCGGGAAGGGAACGGGCGGCATCCCCAGCGGCGGCGGGGCGCCGGGAGCCATCATCCCCGGTAGTACAGGCTTGGGTATGGCCGGCGCCGGTGGGGGCGCACCGGGAATCACGCCGGGCTTGAAGGCCCTGGGAATCGGCTCCCCCGCCGGCGGGGCGGCGCCGCGCGGAACCACGCCGGGTTTGAATGCCTTGGGAACCGGCTCCGCCGCCGGGGCGGCCGGCGCGGCATGGTCCGCCGGGGCGGCCCCGAGCCCGGAAAATGCCGAAACCGCCAGTAACACCAAGCCAGCCGTTGCTGTCCGCCGCATGGGTTTGCTCCTCTAGTGCTTGATTCCGGTGACGATCCGGTGGGGCATGGGCGGGGGGAAGGGGCGGGTTTCGACCCCGGCGAGCCCCGCCTCTTGCATCCAGGCCGCGATGTCGCCAGCGGCGTGCACGCCTCCGTCAGGGGCGGTCAGCATCATATTGAGGCCGAACAAGGTGGCGAACAAAGGCCCGGCGCCGCCGGCATCGGCGAGGACATCGCTGACGATCAAGATTCCACCCGGTTCCAGGGCGGCCGCGGCGCGGCGGATCAGGGCGCGGCTGTTTGCCTCGGTTTCGCGGTGCAGGACGCCCGAAATCAGCACGGCGTCGTTCCCCACCGGAAACTCCGTGGCATGGTAGTCCCCCGGCACGGTTTCGACGACATCGCGGGCGTCCAGGCTAGCGAGGATTTCCTCGGCCAGCGCCACCACGTCGGGCAGGTCCAGCACCTTGGCCCTAAGCCCCGGATAACGCCGGCAGAACAAGGCGGAATAAGTGCCGGGGCCGCCGCCGATATCCAGCAGCCGCTTGCGTCCGTCCAGATCGACCAGCCCGGCCAGCGCATTGCCGATGCCCAGCGCCCGGTTGTGCATGCCGTAAACGAAATGCCGGGTGCGTTCGGGGTCGTCGCCCAGGTAGGCTTCGGCGGCCAGGGGTGGCCGGCCTTCCCGAAGCGCTTGTTCGAGCTGGCCCCAGGTCGCGTAAAGGTCGTCACTGTAGCGCACCGCGTTGCCCATGTAGGCCGGCCCGCCGGGTACCAGGAAAGCCGCGCTCAAGGGGCTGTTCCGGTACGCGCCGTCGGTTTTCTCCAACAAGCCCAGGGCGACGCAGGCATTCAACAGCAAGCGCGTGGGGCGGGCTTGCGATACGATGCCGCCGGCGGAGTCTGGTGGGCGCAGGCCGACATGCAGATGGCCGCCGCGCAGAATCGCCTGAGTTTCAGCGATACCTTCGATAAAACCCGCATCCCACCCAGCGGCTCCGCGGGCTATATCGTGCCCAATCTCCGGGTCGGATATAACGTGGGCAAGGATCTGAAGCTGGGCGCCCAGGTTTCCAACTTCAGCGATACCTATTACCGCGTGCACGGTTCGGGCATGAACGCCCCCGGAGTCTCCGGCACCCTGTTCGTGGACTGGAAATTCTGAGGAACCCGGCCATGCGGTTCGCCTATAGCACCAATGCCTATACCCGCTTCCCGCTCGTGGAAGCTTTGCGCGAAATCGCCCGTCTGGGCTATGCCGGGGCCGAAATCCTCTGCGACCATCCGCACTGGTTTCCCGGCCGGGTGGACGCGCGGGAGGTGGACGAGGTGGCGGCGGTGCTGGCGGAAACCGGCCTCGCGGTCAGCAACCTCAACGCTAATACCGCCAACGGCTATTTCTCGCCCTTGCCGCCGGAGAACGTGTTCGAACCGGCCTTGAGCAACCCCAAGCGGGCGAAGCGGGATTGGCGGGTGGGATTCAGCATCGAGGCCCTGCGGCTCGCGGCGGCGGTGGGCGCGCCCTGCGTGAGCCTGACCGCCGGCCATCCCACGCCGGGTTGCGACCCGGCGCTGGGCTTGGATTATTTCGTCGCTAGCCTCAAGCGCGTTTGCGAGGCCGCCGAGGTCCACGGCGTGAACGTCGGCATCGAATACGAACCGGGCCTCTTGGTGGAACGGGCCACCGAGGTGCTGGAAACCATCGAGCGGGTGGGTTCGCCCCGGCTGGGCGTGAACCTGGATATCGGCCATTCCCACCTGGACGGCGAGCCGGTGGAGACAACCATCGCCGCCCTGGCCGGGCGCATCTGGAACGTGCATGTCGAGGATATCCGAGGGCGCAAGCATTTCCACCGGGTGCCGGGCGAGGGCGATTTGCCGTTCGGGCGCTATTTCCGGGCGCTGCGCGCGGCGGGCTATCGGGGCTTCCTTACCGTGGAACTGTACAGTTACCCGGAACAGCCGAACGAGGTGGGCCGCCGGGCGCTGGATTATCTCCAAGGCTTGCCGGAGGCTGGATCATGAGCGGCGGCTGGCTGCCCTATCTGCGCTTGGTGAGGATTCCCAACACCTTCACCGCGCTTTCCAATGCCTTGGCGACCCATCTCATCGCCACCGGCGGGGATATCCGTTGGCTCGAATTGCTGGGCTTGATGGCGGCCTCGGCCTTGCTCTATTCCGGCGGCATGGTCCTCAACGATTGCTTCGACGCGGAGGAAGACCGCCGCGACCGGCCGTTCCGGCCCATTCCCTCGGGACAGGTGCCCATGGCGACGGCCTGGGGGCTGGGCGCCGTGCTGTTGGCCTTGGGCGTGGCCGCCGCCGCGATGGTGGGTGGGCGGCCACTGGGCTGGGCGCTGGTTCTAAGCGGGTTGATCCTGTGCTACGACGCTTATGCCAAGCATACGCCGCTGGGCAGCGTCGCGATGGGGGCTTGCCGCTACGCCAATTGGGGCCTGGGCCTTTCCATCGCCGATCTTGGCGCCGGGCAATGGCTGTTGCCCCTGGTCGTGTTCGTCTACGTGGCCGCGCTGACCGTGCTGAGCCGGATCGAAACCCTGGGCGCGGAACGCTGGCCCGTGGCGGTCTGCGGCTTGGGCGTGGCGGCGGCGGGCATCCTGGCCGCGGCTCTAGTGGCGGCGGGAATCCTGCCCCATGCCTGGCCACTGTGGCTAATGGCCGGCGGAATCGGGGTGATGCTGAGGAACCTTAGGGCCACCTGGCTCGAACCCACGCCGCCCCGCATTCAAGCCTCGGTCAAGTCCCTGGTGCTGGGCATCATCCCCCTGGACGCGGCGCTGGCGGCGGCGGGTGGCCCTTGGTGGGGCGGGTTGCTGGTGTTACTCTTGCTCTGGCCCAGCCGTGCGTTGGCGCGCCGCGTCATGGTGACATGAGACACGGCGGACGCGCGGAACGAGCACCCCGAACCCCTTAATCCCTGAATCCGAATATGCTGGAACGATTGCTGGACGCCATCCAAGGCGTCTGCTCCCCCGAACAGGCCGCCTGGTTGGGACAGGCACCGCGCGAACTGGACCATGGCGCCGCGTCCCCGGACGGCCTGAGCCGCCTTTCCGCCCAGGCCCGCCGCCGCCTCGGCCGGCAACTCCTGGGTACGGGCCATTCCCCATTGGACACCGCCGCGGGCCCTCTTCCCATCGAGGACTGGGAAGCCGGGGATGCCGGCCGCGTCGCCCTGCTGCTCACCGCCCTCCGCCATGCCGGGGAATCCGGCGAGACTTGGGTTGCCGCGGTCTTCCGCCGGGGCGACGAAAGCGAGCGGGCGGCCCTGGCGCGCGGCCTGGCCCTGTTCTTCCCGGACGACCGCCTGAAGCCCCTGGCCCTGGAAGCGGGCCGGGCCAACAGCCTCTTGCTGACGGGAGCCGTGTCGCTAAGAAACCCTTATCCCGCCGCTTATTATTCCGAAGCCGAGTTCAACCAGTTGGTGCTGAAGGCCCTGTTCACCCACCTGGGAGCGGCGGACATCATGGGGCTGGAACGCCGCGCCAACCCGGAACTTTCCCGCATGTGCGCGGATTACGTGGACGAACTCACCGCCGCCGGCCGGGAAGTTCCGCCGAATATCTGGCTGGCCCTGATGCCCCACGCGACCCCGGCGGGGCTGGCCCACGCCCGCCGCTTCCTGGCCGAAGGCGATTCCACCCACCGCCGCTACGCCGCCCTGGCCATGGTCCGCGCTCTGGGCCGTTTTCCCGAACTCCGCGCCGAACTCGACCAGCGGCGCGCCCATGAACCCGACGAGGACACCCGCGGCATCCTGGCCGCCGCGTCGCCCGAATGACACGCTACACGGAGCCCCCCCATGCGCTATTTCGATCCCCACATCCACATGCTGTCCCGCACCACCGACGACTACGAGAACATGGCGGCGGTGGGCATCGTCGCCGTGGTCGAGCCAGCCTTCTGGCAAGGCCAACCGCGCACCCAGCCGGGCACGTTCATCGATTATTTCGATTCCCTCATCGGCTGGGAACGGTTCCGGGCCAGCCAGTTCGGCATCCGCCATTACTGCACCATCGGCATGAATCCCAAGGAATGCAATGATGTCGCCCTGGCCGAGGAGGTCATGAAGCTCATCCCCCGTTATCTGGAAAAGGATGGCGTGGTGGCGGTGGGCGAAATCGGCTACGACGACATGAGCCCGGCGGAGGAACGCTTCTTCGCCGAGCAGATGCTGATGGCCAGGGACGCCGAACTGCCGATCCTCATCCATACCCCGCACCGGGACAAGAAGCACGGCACCGAACGCACCATCGCCTTGATCCGGGAGTTGAAACTGGACGAGGAAATGGTCCTCATCGACCACCTCAACGAGGAAACCCTGCCCTTGGTATTGGAAACCGGCTGCTGGCGCGGCCATTCGGTCTATCCGCACACCAAGATGAGCGAGGAACGGATGGTGGCCCTGCTCCGGCAATACGGGCTGGAGAAGATGGTGGTGAACAGCGCCGCCGACTGGGGCCGCAGCGATCCCCTGAAAGTGGCGAAAACCGGGAAAGCCATGGCCGCGGCGGGCTTCAACGAAGATCAGATAGAGTACGTGCTCTACGTCAATCCGATAGCGTTCTATGCCCAGAGCGGGCGCATCTCCCTGGAAGAAGTCGGGCCGGTGAAGATCGACCAGACTCGGCTCTGGGAAAATAATTCGGTGCTGCGCGGACAAGCTCCCGTCGTCCAGTGAGCGGCGCCACCCCTCCCGCCTGGCGGCGCCACGAACTGGCCTATTGCGCCAACGTCCATCCCGGCGAAACCCTGGCCGAGGTTCTGGGGGCCATCGGCCGCTGCGTCGGCGCCGTGCGGGAACGGCGGGGCCTCGACACGATGGGCGCCGGCCTGTGGCTGAGCCGGGCGGCCAGCGCCGAACTGGCGCGGGATGCCGGGCAACGCCGCCACTTCGCCGGCAGCCTGCGCGATCGCGGCCTTTATCTCTTCACCCTCAACGGTTTCCCCTACGGCGGGTTTCACTCGGCTTCGGTCAAGGAACGGGTATACGCCCCGGACTGGACCACGCCGGAACGCCGCGAATATACGCTGGATCTCGCGAACCTGTTGGCGGAATGCCTGCCCGAAGGTTTCGAGGAAGGGACCATCTCCACCCTGCCCCTGGGATTCCGGCGCGGCTGGACGGCGGAACACAGCCGCCGCGCGGCCGGGAATCTGTGCCGGCTGGCCTCGGAACTGCGAAGCTTGCATGAAACCACCGGCCGACGGGTGAGGGTCTGCCTGGAAATGGAACCGGACGGGGCGCTGGAATCCACCCCCGAAACCATCGCCTTCTTCCGCGACGAGTTGCCGGAAGCCGCGCGGGAATCGCGTACCGACCCCGGCCCGATCCGGGAGTACCTAGGAGTCTGCTTCGATGTCTGCCACCAGTCCGTGATGTTCGAGGACGTGGCCGATTCGCTGGAGCGGCTGCGCGGCGCGGGCATCGCCATCGGCAAGATTCAGCTTTCCAGCGCCCTGGAAGTCTCGAACCCTTGGGAACCCCGGGTCCGCGAAACCCTCTCCCGCTTCGCCGAACCCCGTTATCTTCACCAGGTGCGAACCCGGGGCGGGGATGGCGCCGTCGTCGGGGCCTCCGATTTGCCGTTGGCTTTAGCCGATCCCGAAGGATCCGCCGGGAGCGGCTGGCGGGTCCATTTCCATGTGCCGGTGCATCTGCCCGAACTGTGCGCGGGCTTCCTCGGCACCACTCGCCGGGAAATCAACCGGGTGTTCGATTACCTGGCGCGAACCCCCGGCCTCAAGCCGCATCTCGAGGTCGAAACCTACACCTGGTCCGTGCTGCCCGAGGAATTGCGGCCGCGCGACGCGGAGGAACTCGCAGCGAGCCTGGCGCTAGAACTGGCTTGGGTCGAACAACGGATGGCGGCTTGCGGAATTTTGTTGCCTTGAACCGCGCTAGCCGCCCACCGGGCGGGTGCTACGCGGCTTCGCCAGCGGCCGCCAGCTCGGCCAGGTATTTTTGGACGCCGGTAGGCCCTTGCCGGGGATGGGGGCGGGCCACTTGCCGTTGAGCCGCCAGATAACGATCCACGCCGGTGGGTGGGGGCAGCCTATGGCGGAGATTGAAGTCATCCCTTTCCAGCTTAACAAGATATTTCGCCACGCCCGTGGCCGGTTGGGGCTCCGCCGCGAGCCGATCCAAGTAGGCCTGGACCTTGGTGCAATCGGCCGGGAGAGGAGGTAAGCCCGCCGCCGCTTTCAATTGCGCGGGGGGAGTGGCGTTGAAGATTCTATGTATCAATTGGAAAATTCCACTCATCGTCGATGCCCTCTCGTCTAGCTTGTCGTGAAAAAATCATCCGATTGTGCGGCATCCGGGCGGGCACGTCCAGAAAATGCCGCGGAATCCGGTTCACCACGGTAGGCGCTTTAAACCCGCCGGGTTTTCCCGATGGGCGTCCGTGAAATCATCGGCGCCTACCGCGCTAGCCCTAGGATTCCGCCCGCAATCGCGCCACCTCATCCAGCGGCAGTTCGGCAACGGCGGCGATGGCGGCATCGTCCAACACCGGCAACAACTTGCGGGCCACGGCCACGGCCTTGGCATGTTCCCCTTTGGCCAAACCCTCGGCCAAGCCTTCCGCCTTCCCTTCCGCCTTCCCTTCCGCCAAGCCCTTCGCCCAGCCATCCTCGCGGGCCTTCTCCTGCGCGCCCCGCTGCAACCGGATGAAATCGTGGCGCCGCTCCTGCTGCTCCAATTCCTCTTCCGTCAAGGCGGCGGTGTTGGCGATGGCGAACGCCTCCCGAATCGGCGCCTCGTCCAAGGCCCTCGGCACCAGCGCCAGCCTGCCGGCGTTCTTGACGAAGTACAGCCATTTGTCCTTCACCGTCACCAGTTCCTCCTCCGTTTTCGCGAACTTGGGCAGTTCGACGAAAATCAGCTCGATATCGTCCCGGTACTGGATGAACCGCTCCTTCTCCAGCAGCAGGAAGCGGCTGGTGTCCTCCTCCCCCTCGAATAGCTCGAAGTCGGTCAGGGTCAGCGCGATGACCGGGTTCAGCAGGGTGTAGTCCTCGCCTTCCCACAATTGCCGCGAGTAGCTCTTGGCCGCGTTGTACAGGATGCGCTGCTCGAAGCCCCTCACGTTCAGAACCTGCATCTCGACGATGATCCGCCGCCCGTCGGCAAGAACGGCCTTCACGTCGACGTAAGTGTCCTTCATACCTTGCAGCATGGGAATCTGGTAGGGATCGACTATTTCCAGGTCGGCGATCTCGTGGCCCGGCGGGAAGCCGATCAGGGCGTTGAGGAAACTGGCGAGGATGGGCTTGCTCGCGGCGCTGCCGAACACCTTCTTGAAGGCGTAGTCGGTTTTGACATCAAGGAAGCGCATGGCGTTGCTCTCCGGGGAAGGCGGGTATTCGGACTCCGCGCCAAGGGTTATTAGGCGGATTTTATTCTTTCTTCATAAGGCCAAGGTTAAAACAGTAGCCGCTGGAAGCCGCGCCGGTCAAGGCTCGCGGAGGCCGGGAGCATGGATCGACCCGAACTTCGCGGGAGAGAGGGCGGCTTCCGTTTGCGCTCACGGCGCGGCCTGGAAATGAGGAGCGCAACGCCGATCCGGTGGAATACGCCGGGATAAACCCTCTTCCGCTATTTGACCCGGATCGATATCGTTCCCATGATAGGAACCTCGCCGGAAAACCATGCGCTGGAGAACCCGGCCGAACCGATCCATGCGTGCTCCGCGCCAGCGCGATTTCCCGCCCAACCCAGGCCATCCAACGACGCCAATCCATGTCCACAGCCTTCATACAGTTAACCGACCTCCATTACGGCTACCGGGAAGGCTCCAGCGACCATCCCGTGTTGCGCGCCGCCAGCGCCGAGTTCGAGCGCGGCGAATTCGTCGCCCTGTTCGGCAGGAGCGGTTCCGGCAAGACCAGCCTGCTCAACCTCCTAGGTGGACTGGACGTACCCGCCCGCGGCGAGATCGTCATCGACGGCGCGCGGCTCAGCCGCCTCGACGAGCGGCAGCGCACCTTGTTCCGCCGCCGCCATATCGGTTTCGTCTACCAGTTCTTCAACCTGCTGCCGACCCTGACGGTAGCAGAAAACATCCGCTTGCCGCTGGAGTTGAACGGCGCGCCACGATCCGCGTGGCGCGCCACGCTGGAATTGCTGGACGAAGTCGGCCTCGGTTCGCGCGCCGATAGCTTCCCGGATCGCTTGTCCGGCGGCGAGCAGCAACGAGTGGCGCTGGTGCGCGCCCTGGCCCACGATCCCAGCCTGATCCTGGCCGACGAGCCCACCGGCAACCTGGACGACCGCACCGGCGAGGAAGTGCTAGCCTTGCTGGACCGGGCGGTTCGCGCCCGCGGCAAAACCTTGCTGGTGGTGACCCATAGCGCCGAGGTCGCGCGCCGGGCCGACCGCGTGCTCTATCTCCGCGACGGCATGTTACGGAACAGCCCATGAGCCTGCTACGCGCCGCCCATGCCCGCTACCACGTCCGCCATCCCTGGCAGACGCTGCTGGCCGTGATCGGCATCGCGCTCGGCGTCGCCATCGTCGCCGGCATCGACCTCAGCCTGGGCAGCGCCCAGCAAGCCTTCCGGCTGTCCCTGGAAGCGGTGGCCGGCAAGACCACTCACCGCATCGTGGCCGGGGCCGGCCTGCTGGACGAAACCCTGTACCGGGACTTGCGCGTCGAGCACGGCTTCCGCGACATCGCGCCGGTGGTCGAGGGCTATGTCGAGAACCAAGGGATGACGCTGCGTGTGCTGGGTGTCGATCCCTTCGCGGAAGAAGGCCGACAAACCCGTTACGAACCCGCCACTAGCCAGGCCCCGACTCGCTTGATCGGCGAACCGGACACCGTGCTGATAGGCAAACGTAGCGCGGCTAGGCTGGGCGTGAAACCGGGCGGGCGCTTGAAACTGAATCCGGGCAAGCAGCCGCGTGAAGTCACGATCCTGGGCTACCTGGAAGGCAACCGCCCGCCCGAGGCTGCCCTGGAAGGCTTGCTGGTCGCCGATATCGCCACCGCCCAGGAACTGCTAGGGCGCGTCGGCAAACTCGACCGCATCGACGCGCGGCTGGCCGACCATCCCGAAGAACTGGCCCGCCTGCGCGCGCTCCTGCCGCCCGGCGTGGTAATGGAAACCGCCGAGGCCCGCGACACCGCCAGCCTGCGCATGGCCGACGCCTTCACCCTGAACCTCAAGGCCCTGAGCCTCCTGGCCTTGCTGGTCGGCATGTTCATCATCTACAACGCCATGGGCTTCAGCGTGCTGCAACGCCGGCCGGTGCTCGCCACCCTGCGCGTGCTGGGGGTGACGCGCGGCCAAATCCTGGCCGGGATGCTGGGGGAAGCGGCGCTGCTGGGCGCGATCGGCGCGGCGCTGGGGTTGGGGCTGGGCGTCCTGGCCGCGCGCGGCTTGCTCCACTTGGTCACCCGCACCCTAGGCGACCATTATTTCGTCTCCACAGTCACCGAACTGTTTTTCGATCCCTGGCTGTTGGCCAAGGGCCTGCTGCTGGGCATGGGCGCGGCCTTGGCCGCCAGTCTGGCCCCGGCGCTCGAAGCGGCGTTTACGCCGCCCTCGTTGGCGCAACGCCGCTCCCTACTGGAAAGCCGGTTCCGCCGCGTGCTGCCGATTCTGGCGGGGCTGGGCCTTGCGTTGCTGGCGCTGGGCTATTTCCTGTTGGCCCGATCCGCCGAGGGGCTGGGCATGGCGCTGTTCGGCCAGTTCTGCCAGATGCTCGGCTACGGCCTGCTGACCCCGGGCCTGCTGGCCTTGCTGATCGCCGGAACCAGCCGCCTGCCCCTGCCCACCCTGCCCCGGCTGGCGCTGAACAGCCTGCGCGGCGGACTCAGCCGCACCGGCGTGGCGATGGCGGCGCTGACCCTGAGCGTCGCCGCCAGCATCGGCGTCGGGGTGATGGTGCATAGCTTCCGGTACGCGGTGTCGGAATGGCTGGAGCAGATTCTGCAGGCCGATATCTACGTCAGCCTGCCCAGCGCGCCGGGGCAAGCCAGCGAGATCCTGCCGCCCGCTCTAACCGCGAGCCTAAGCGCCCTGCCCGGCGTGGAGCGAACCGGTACCGGCCGCCGGCTATGGATGGAAACCGGCCTGGGCCGCGGTGAATTCATGATCGTGAGCCCGGCCCACCCGGATCGGCCCGGCTTCCGCTTCCGGGGCGGGAATGGCCCCGCGATCTGGCGCGACTTCCTGAACCACGACTTGCTCTTGATCTCCGAACCCTACGCCAACCGCCACCGCCTCCGCGTGGGCGACATGCTGAGCATCGCCACCGCCACCGGCCCGCGAGCCTTCCCGATCGGCGGCGTGGTGTTCGACTACCGTTCCGAGCAAGGCATCGTGCTAATACACCGGCGGCTTTTCGACCGACTGTGGAGCGATGCCGGGGTTTCCTCGCTGGGCCTGTTCCTCGCGCCCGGCGCCGACCTGGACACGGTGCAAGCCGCGGCGGAAAAAATTATCGCGGAACGAGGCGAATCCGTGCTGGTCCGCTCCAACCGCGCTATCCGGCTGCACTCGCTGGCGATCTTCGACCGCACCTTCCTGATTACCCGCGTGCTGCGCGTGCTGGCGCTGGGCGTGGCTTTCGTCGGCATTCTCGGCGCGCTGCTGGCCCTGCAAATCGAGCGGGCGCGGGAACTCGCCATCCTGCGCGCCACCGGGCTGACGCCGCGCCAAGCCGCCGGCCTGATCCTGATCCAAACCGGGTCGTTGGGGCTATTCGCCGGCTTGCTGTCCTGGCCGCTGGGCACCGGAATCGCGATGGCCCTGGTCAAGGTCGTCAACCTGCGCTCGTTCGGCTGGACCATGGACCTGGCCCTGCCCCTAGGCGCTTATCTCGAAGCCCTGGCGCTGGCCGTCGCCGCCGCGTTGCTGGCGGGGCTTTATCCGGCGTGGCGGGCGGGACGGATACCGCCGGCGCTGGCCTTGCGGGAGGATTGAAGATGCGTGGATGGATGCCGTGGCTGGCCTTCGCGTTATTGGCGAGCTGCGGGTCGCCGCCGGAAGACAGCGGCTCCGGCGACACCGGCTTGAGCGCGCCCGCCGAGGCCGGTTTCCGCCGGGCTTACCAACCCGCGCCGATGAGCTTTCCCGCCGACCACGGCCCGCATTCCGATTTCCGCGACGAATGGTGGTACATCACCGGCAACCTCGACGCGCCCGAGGGCAAGCGCTACGGCTTCCAGATCACCTTCTTCCGGCATGGGGTGGTGGATCAGCCGGTGGAACGCGCTTCACATTGGGCCGGGCGGAATGTCCACATGGCGCATTTCACCCTGACCGACGTGGCGAATCAGGGCTTCCGGTCTTTCGAGCGCCGCGCCCGCGGCGCGCTGGGATTGGCCGGGGCGGAACTCGGGCCGTTCCGGGTCTGGCTGGAGAATTGGCGGCTGTACGCCGAACGGGGCGACGACTGGCCCTGGCATCTCGACGCGCGCGAGGACGGCTATGCCCTGCAACTGAAGCTGGCTCCGGAAAAGCCCATGGTGCTGGAAGGCAACCAGGGGTTGAGCCAGAAAAGCCGCGAACCGGGCAATGCCTCCTACTATTACTCGGGCACCCGGCTCAAGGCCGAGGGTCGGCTGAGTTTCGGCGGCGCTAGCGTGCCGGTCGCCGGGCTGGCCTGGCTGGACCGCGAATGGAGCACCAGCGCCCTGGCCGAGTATCAAATCGGCTGGGACTGGTTCTCGCTGCAATTGGACGAGGGCGCGGAACTGATGTTTTACCGGATGCGGCTCAAGGACGGCGGCATCGATCCCCTGAGTTCCGGCGCCTGGATCGACCGCGAGGGCCGCAAGACCCCGCTATCCCTGGACGATGTGGAACTGGTCCAATTGAGCGCCTGGAACGCGCCCGAGGGCGTGGCTTATCCGGCGCGCTGGCGCTTGGCCGTGAAGCCCCTGGGGAAAAGCTACCTCGTCGAACCCGCCGTCGCCGACCAGGAGCTCAGGGTCAGCGTGCGCTATTGGGAAGGCGCGGTGGACGTGCTGGACGCCGCGCGGCCGGAGCGGCATCTGGGCCGGGGCTATATGGAACTGACCGGCTACGCGCGCTCGATCGAGCGCGATGTAAGCCAATTGGGGAAACATTAAACCCGGGACTTACGCAACAAAGCATTTTGCGTAAGTCCTGAATCCGACGAATTCAGTATCCGTATGGGAAGCCCATACCTCGCTCAAGTCGCCGAACGCCCCACTCGCGGGAACACCGCCGCGAACCCCTCGGGACGGCATTCCGACTCGCGGTTTCGCCGCAACACAATTTCAAATATTTGTTTTATCAGGACTTACGCAAAATAGCTTTCGATTCCCTCTCCCCCGGGGAGTGGGTTAGAGTTAGAGGGTTGAAAAATAAGGATTTCTTCCTTTTTGATCCCCTCATCCCAGCCTTCTCCCTCCGGGAGAAGGGGCAAAATGCGTAAGTCCTGCTTATATAA
>SXGT01300358.1_pt1 | contig 15480 bp, 9 predicted proteins | sample 3176221 | NCBI WGS metagenome assembly SXGT01 (sample SAMN11356862, study PRJNA531348) | freshwater metagenome | isolation source: freshwater sample F1-120 | place: China: Fuxian Lake, Yuxi | collected 2017-12-25
ATACCTCGACGGCTGCGGATTCCCCTCGGGGCGATGCGCCTCGTGGTGCAGGATCGTCGCCTTCTCCCAGAATGTGCGCTCGGCCTTGATGACGCGCACCGCACATTCCCGCCGCGCGAACACCTGCGGAAACTGCTCGGCGGCATAGCTGACGATCATCCTGTCCTCATGTGGCAACCACGCCGCCAGCGGCCCGATCTCCAGCCGCAATTCCGGGCGCAGATAGCGGTCGGGGAAGGATGCCGGATAGCGAATCTCGATCACATGCGAGTCATCCGCCGCGATGGCGCACTGGCACAGCTCGCCAAGCGTACCCGCGATGCGGGTCAGCAGTTCGCCGCCGATAAAGGCTTGCGACTGCTCGTTGATCGCCGCGTTCAGCTTTTCCTGCTTGGCCTTGGAACGCTCGGCCAGCGGGTTCTCTCCAGACAACATGCGCCAATCCAGAATCAGGTCAATGTCCTCGGAAAACCGCTCGATCAACCGATAGGCTTTCGACAAACTGGTGCCGCCCTTGAACATCAGCAGGCGCGCCAGCTCGGCATCGGCGAACAAGCGGTCGAGCACCCAGGTCACCCAGAAATCCTTTTCCGCCACCGCCGGCGTCGTCTTCATCTTGGCGGCGGTTTCCGCAAACAGCGCCGAACGCTCAGCGGCCGGCAAGCGCGCAACGCGATCCATCAGGCGCGCTCCTCAGAAATCTGCTTGATGATTTCGTAAATCCAGCCCGCCACCATGCGCGTATCGCGCAACAGGCGCGTGCGTAATTTCGGGTCGAGCCACTGACGCAGTTTTTCAATCACGGCGGCGTCGACATGCTCCTTGCCCAGCGCCTTGATCGCCGGCACCAGCAACCCGCTCTCACGCAAGGCAAAGCCGGTGTCCTTCAAGGCGGCTTTGCGAAAGGCCAATTCCTGCTCGCCAATCGCGTAACGCCGGCTGGGGCCATCAGAAAGGTAAAGCCATTTCCCCGGCACCTGCGTCGAGACGCCCAGCAGATTCAGTGCCGTATCGCCCGAAGGCTGAATGCGCCAGTTGAACTTGCGCGCCAGCGCCTGCGCCACCTGGTCGATATCCGGGCTCAACTGCCCGAGCAGTTCGCTCTGGCGCGGGTAGTCATACACCCCGACGCACACGCGGCGAATCGTCCCCGCCTTGGTCAGGGCAGAGAGCGCCTTATGGATGTTGGCCTCGCCAAAATCGGCGACAAAATCGGTCTTGGTGAACGCCCAACCCCTACCGCGCCCATAGATACGCGAAAGTATCTTTTGTTCAATAGCTTGCATTAACGTACCAGAAAGTTTTTTTCAGGGAAAGAAGCTTGTTTTCCGGAAAATAACACGCCCAGAATTGGAGCGCCAGAGAAACCTTTGGATGGCAATGAACAACCCGCCATTGCCTGCTATGATTGCCACGCATACGGCGCAAGCCATCCGTCGAACGGGGGCAACCCTGGCGACACAACCTGACGAGTCGGAACATCGACCGAGCAGCCCAGCGGCCACCATCGAGTGGCCGTTGTCATTTTGAAGCTGCGCCGCACGCCCTTGCCCGCTCCGTCACGGCGCTTGCAATAACCCCGCAAGCCCCGCGCCGTCGCTACCGCATCGCATCCTGGACCACGCCGTCGCGCGATAAGGCCGCGCCACGGCTTTGCGCGTTCCTTTACCGCCGTCCCGCCAGCGCCGACTTTTGGCCTTGGCGAGCGTTTGCGCGAACTGCCCGCCGCCTGCGCCGTCAGCTTCGCTCACGGCTCCGTCGGCTACGTCAAACCCGGCTTGCTCACGATGCTCGACTGCACCCTGCCAGGCCGGGGTAAATCGCAAGCGATTCAACATAACAGCGCATTACCCAAAGTCGGCCAGTCGCTCCGCTCAAGCTGCGCTTGGTGGCCGCCCGCTGCGCGCCCTCTCGGGTTCGGGTAATGGTCTGTTATGTCTTGCGCCGCCGGCCTGGACAACGACCTGATCGGCGCTGCGCGTGGGTCTATCCCGCGCTACGCGATGGGTGGCGTTGACTCCCCGCCCGCCCGGCGGGTTTGCCTGCGGCGGCTCGCACTGCGTTGCTCGTTTCCGCCTCGGCAACCTCGCTCCCGTCCGCCCCCAAGGGGCTCCCCGTCTTATCCCGAAACGTCGCCAAGCAAGTACTCCAAATCAAAGTCGTCATCGGCGTCGCCGTAGTCCTGCACGACGGCTGCCTTCACCGTTACAGGGAGCGTCGCGGCTTCGTCATAAAACGAAACGCCTGCTGCCTTCATCGGGCCGAAATGCTTACTGGCGGTTACAAAGTCGATCCCGCCGAGATTTGGAAGCCAACCCTTCACATTGGCCTCGTAGGCGAGAAGCCATTGGCTCTCGACCAACTCTTCCTCGTGCATCAGCGCCTCAAGGGAAGAAACATCCACCGCTCCAGCGACCAGCCCTTTGGCGCGCGCATGCAGCGCGCAAAGTGCCACGCAAGGATCGGCGGCAAGCAGGGATTTCTCGACAGTGCTCGCTTCAAGCTGGCAACCAAGGCAGATCGCGCCCCAAAGCGCCCAGACCACCTCGCTGCCGTGGTGCAGCGGTGCATGATCTTCGATCAACTGCTGCAAGGACTCGGCAATGCGGACCCGGTCAAGAGGCATGCGGACGTGATACTTGTACAACTCCCCAATCACCGCCGGAGCCGTGCCTGGCTCGACGGAGAGGCATTGCAGAAGTAGGCTCTCGTATAGCGGCCAGTTCTTCTCGAAGATGTTCACAGACCGAAGGCGCTGGACGGAATACCGAAGAATGGCCTCCTCCCGATGGCTCGCGGCTAGCTCAAAAGCCCTGCCGAAGTAACTCAGCAGGTCGGTCTGCTGCGCCCCCGACGTTGACGAACGGAAAGCGAAGAGGCGGAGATGCGGAACCCAAGACGCCTCAAGCTCAGAGGGTAAATCGGTAATTCGCGTCTTCCTCGGGTTCAGTTGCAGTTGCAGGTCGCCGACCAGGTGCTGCAATAGCCCCAGTGTTTCCTCGGCCTCGGCAACCGTCCGAAAGCCACAGGCAATGTCGTCGATGTAGCGAAAGCCCCGCTTAGTGATCGCCCCCTTGAGCTGCACATCGACCGACGACAAGATGGCCTCGGCAATGACAAGCGAGGTATCCGGGCCGATAGGAATGCCAATGGTCTGCCTGTCCTGCCCATTGCGCATCGCCAAGTCCAACACGTTGCCGAGCAACGAGTAGTCGTTCGGCTTGGCCTTTGCCACGCTTTTCGTGTGCAGTGCCCACGGAATCGAATGGGTGTAGATGCTCGGGTAGAACTGGCTCAGGTCGGTCGCGAGCAGGTAGCGGGATGCAGTGCGCGAGCGCGCCCGCGCGACAGGGATCGCATCGAACGGGTGCTTGGCACTGATGGCGCGGGCGCCATGTTTCAGGTAGCGCGGCGTGGTCAGCGAAAACGGCGACTTCACGCAGGCGGATTTCAGTTCTACCCAGCCTTCGGCAACGGCGCGTGCGATCTGATACTGGCTGACGGGGTTGGGAATAGTCAGCTTGCGCCGCAGCGTACCGGTACGGGCCAGGTTGTGTACCGCCGAGCGAGTGGTCAGGTTGTTCTTGATTCCCTTCTTGGTCGTGTCCAGATGGAAGACAGCCGGCGCTGTCTCGGCAAATGTGCCGAACGACTTCGTATTGAACGGCGGGGGCAACTCCTTGGGGAAGTAGCCGCGCGCCAGAAGTTGGGAGAGGGGCGAGGTCATTCCATATCGGGCTTATAGGCCAGCACGAAGGCATCGAACAAAGCGGTGATGGCCGCAAAGTTTTCGTTGGTGGCAAGAGTATTGATGTCGAACCCCAAGCAAACTTCCACATCCTTCCGCGACAGGTAATTGGCGTGAATCAGCACCTCGCGGATTTGGTCGGCATCGTCGGCATATTCGCGCTCATCGGGGTCGTGATTCTGGAGCAGGAAGGCCCGGAAGCAATCCTCGATGATGGGTTTTGAGTGGGTCTGGATTTCTGCCACCACGCGCAACACTTCGGCAATCTTGGTATCGAGTGCGGCTTGGGTGCTGTAGAGAATCTGGCCGTTCGGGTGGGCGGTTTTGTTGCGGTCATCTACCAATTTGGCATAGGTGCCGATCATCCCGTTGTCGCAGGCGATGAGTTTAAGTAAGCGGAGGATGCTGCGCTCGTTCACGGTACTGAATACGAAGGGCGAGGATGCATCGAGCAGGTCTTTCTCGGTGTCCTTGCCGAAGCCGATCAACCCCTTCTCGAAGTCATCTAGCCGATTCTGCTTGATCTGCCAGATATTGAAATACATGAAGCTCATGGTGAGCATGTGGTAGGCCAGAAAGGCGAACTGGTACTTGCCATGCGTGTAATTCGTCTCGAAGGCATCCCACAAGAACTCGATGTATTCCTGCTCCTTCGGGGTCTGAAAGGAGATCGGTAGGAATTCGGCGAGTTCGGCGGCTTCTTCCACGGATCAAGCCTCGGGGGCGACAGGTGTTTCTTCTTCGCCCCAGACGCGGGCGAGCGTGGCCTGAATTTTCTTTTCGAAACGGGCGACCAGCTCGCGGTTCGCCGCAACCAGCGCCTGCTCAGCTTCGATCTCGGCGACGATGGCTTGCTGAGTATCAAGGGGTGGGAGCGGGATGGTGAGATCGCCGACTTGTTGGAGCGAAAGATTGTATTGGGCTACGCCCGTTTTCTGACGTTCGGCCTGAGCCATAATCGAGGGAGTTCTCAGGGCATGCGCCAAATACCGACAATAAATCTTGTCGTGGTCTGGAGTGATAATTGAAAGTGCTTGGTTCGTATTTGCGGGCAATATTTCAGCGGGCACAATGGCCACTCTACCGAGCGCGCCAGCAATTGAGAATAGAACGTCACGAGCCTTTAATTGCGACCGTAGCTGCTCAGCGTGGCATGCCTCCGAAATGAATGCGAATTTCGAGGGGAGTAGAGTGCCGTCTTCGGCAATGCTCTCAACTTTTAAGAATACGATGCCTTCGGTTTGGTAGCTATGCCCTGCGGTTGTTGGAGTCGTGCCCTTAGTTATTCGCTCTGACACTGACCGAACATCCACTATCGGCCACTCGGGGTGAACGGGTATGTGCGGGCGGTAGTTGTCGAGGACGGCACGAGCACCGTTGATGACTTTCTGGTAGCCCTCGATCTCCGCCACGATCTCCTTCTGCACCTCCAGCGGCGGCAGGGGGATTTGGTGTTCCTTTAGTTTTGAGAAATGCCTTTGATAGCCGTCTGTCTCTAAAGGTCTGGCGCGAAGGACATGGAACAGAAATCGCGGGTCGAGTGCGTCTATGGTGTGGAGAATCTTGATGCCGTCCGCACCTTGCGCGAAGGGCGTCTCAACTAGCTTAACTGCGCAAGTGTGGTCGCCAAAAATCACCAGCGGTTTGCTGGGCCGAACCAAAGTGGACTCATCGTCAGTCCAGCCCGCGATAGCATCCTGAGATTGATCGATGATTGGAAACCGTCCGGTAACGCCGAACGCTGTTTTCTGAATCTTGAAGGGGGGAGTGATTGTCTCGATGAGAGATTCCACCGTCCTCCAAGGAAAGTTCGTGGATTGGGCTGCCCCCTCCCTATACCGCTCCCCACTCAGGTTGTACTCCCCATTCGCGGCGATTTTTTCCTTCGCCACGATCAGCCCGCAAGTCGGCTGGAGTTCATCGACCGATTTTCCGCTACGCAGCGCATAGAGGTATTCGGCGAGTTCGGCCCTGACCTGCGGCAGATCGTTCCTGTCGATGGCGCGGCGCTGGGCGCCGAGACCATAACCGTCGTTTTCGACCTTGAAGAACGCGATGGTGTTGCTGCGCCGGGCGATGGACTTGTCAAGGATGAGGATGGAAGTCTTTACGCCGGAATAGGGATTGAAGCAGCCAGCCGGCAGCGAAACCACGGCGACCAGCGAGGTCTTCACCAGTAGTTCGCGCAGTTGCCTGTAGGCGGCCTGGCTCTGGAAGATGATGCCTTCGGGGACGATGATGGCGGCGCGGCCGGTGGGTGACAAATGCTCGGCCATGTAGTCGACGAACAGCACTTCGCTGCGCTTGGCCTGGATGGAAAAGCACTTATGGGGTTTGATTCCCCCTTTCGGCGACATGAAGGGCGGATTGGCGAGGATTACGTCCGCCGTTTCGTTCCACTTGTCTTCGCTGGTCAGTGTGTCGTATTCGACGATGTGCGGGTCGGTGAATCCGTGCAGGTACATGTTGACCAGCGACAGGCGCACCATGTCGGGCGAGATGTCGTAGCCGTGGATGTTGGCGGCGAGGTGCTGGCGTTCGTCGGGGGTGAGTTGGTCGCCGGTACGCGCTTTGGTGTTGTGTTTGAGGATGTGCTTCCAGGCCGAAATCAGGAAGCCCGCCGTACCGCAGGCCGGGTCGAGAATGCTTTCGTGCTTCTGCGGGTCGATGACCTCGACCATGAAGTCGATGATGTGGCGCGGGGTGCGGAACTGGCCGGCGTCGCCCTGGCTGCCGAGCACCGAGAGCAGGTATTCGAAGGCATCGCCCAGACGCTCGGAATGATCGTAGGTGAAGGCGTCGATTTCCTTGAGGAAGCTGCGCAGCGTCTCTGGGTCGCGGTAGGGCAGATAGGCGTTCTTGAAGATGTCGCGGAACAGGGCCGGGATGCCGGGGTTCTCGGTCATCCTGCCGATGGCCTCGGAATACAGGTTCAGCACATCGTGGCCGCCGAGGCTGGGGGCCATCAATTTGGCCCAGCCGTATTTGGCGTATTCGCCGGCAAAGAAGCTGCGCGTGCCGCCGAGTTCTTCGGCCTCGGCATCCATGTCATCCATGAATTTGTAGATCAGCGCGATGGTGATCTGTTCGACCTGCGATTTCGGATCGGGCACTTTGCCGACAAGGATGTCACGGCAGGAGTCGATGCGGCGCTTGGTGTCTGAATCGAGCATGAGTGATGCGGCTTTCTATTGCATGAACTGATTGAGGGGTACGTAGTCCTTCACGTACTCCGGGATTTTGTCGCGCCATTCCTTGGGAACGGCCTTGAAGTCGGCCATGTTGAAGGCGGGGTTGACGTTGAGGTCGGTCAATTTGCCCTTCTCGATAATGTCACGCAGGCGGCCATCGGTGGCATAGGCTTTGAAGAAGTATTTCATGGCGACAATGGCGGCGGCGTGGCTGTTCAGCGCCTCCGGCGGCTGGTCGAGCAGGAATTTCTGGAATTCATCTTCGAGCAGCTCGTCCTTGCCCTTGAAGTAGGGAATCAGGCCGAAGATTTTTTCCAGAATCTCGCGCAGAGTCAGGCGACGATCCACACCCGCCGCACGACGCAGCTTGTCGAGCGTATAGAACTCGGCCGGCTTGTCGAGCAGATGCGTGGTGACGTAGTCGATGGCCTGATCCCATTGCTCATTGTCGACCTGCTGCTGCAAGACTGGATCAGCTTTGACGGTGTTCTCGAAGCCCTCGAAGAACATGCGGTCAATCTTCATGCCCTGCGGGCCAACGGGTTCCTCGGCCAGGTGGGCGATGGCGTCGGTGCCACCGTGGATGTATTCACCGTTCGGGCCAACCGTCGTGCTGCCGCCATCGCCTTCACCCTCACCTTGGCCCTCGCCTGCACCGGGCCGGGGAAGTTTCAGCACTTCGTCGTAATCGAACTTCTCTTCGAAGTATTCGCAGTTGGCGAAGAAATCGAACAGCTTGTACTGCGTTTTCTCCTGCTTGCCTATCTGCGCCTTCAAGGGCTTGTCGAAAAGCTGTTCAAGGAAGTCGTGCTTGCGTGTGCCGCGACCCTTGATCTGGACGAAGTCGGACGGCGAGAAGATCGGCCGCATCAGGCCAAGGTTGAGGATGTCCGGGCAATCGTAGCCGGTGGTCATCATGCCGACGGTGATGCAGACGCGGGCCTTGCTGGTCTTGTAGGCATCGATGAAATTGGCCGAGCCGAGCAGATTGTTATTGGTGAAGTTGATCGTGTATAGCTGTGCGTCCGGTATCAGCGAGGTGACCTGCACGGCAAAATCGGATTGATACTTGCCGGGCCAGAGGGCATCCGCCAGTTCATTGAAGAGTTGCGTCAGCTTGGCGGCGTGGTTCTGGCTGACGGCGAAGACGATGGATTTGCCAAGTTCATGGCTGATAGGGTCGCGCAGCGCGTTCTTCAGGAAGGTGGAGCAAAAGAGTCGATTGGTCGCCTCGGAAAAGAACTTCTTCTCGAAGTCCTTCTGGAAAAAGCTTTCCTGCGCGGCATCTCCCTCAGCAACCGGCATGGCAACGGCGTAGCCCTGATCGGAGAGCAGTTGCGTTGTAATGTCGGTGCGGGCATCGACCACTACCGGATTGATGAGGTAGCCATCGCGCACGCCGTCGAGCAACGAATAGCGGAATGTGGGCTGGCCGGAGTCGCAGCCGAAGGTGCGGTAGGTATCAAGCAGCAGGCGGCGCTCGGCTTCACGCGGGTCGCGGGTGCTCGGTTTGCTCGTGTCGAACTTCTTGAGGTAGTCGCGTGGCGTGGCGGTCAGGCCCAACTTATAGCCGACGAAATACTCGAACACGGCGCGGGCGTTACCGCCGATAGAGCGGTGCGCTTCGTCGGAAATCACCAGATCGAAGTCGGTCGGCGAAAACAGGCGCCGGTATTTGTCGTTGAACAGCAGCGACTGCACGGTGGTAACGACAATCTCGGCCTTGCGCCACTCGTCGCGCCGTTCCTTGTAGATCACCGAGGTGTAATCGTTCTTGAGCTGGGCAATGAATGCCTTGTTGGCCTGATCTTCGAGTTCGAGCCGATCCACCAGAAACAACACGCGCCGGGCGTTGCCGGTACGCAGAAACAACTTGATGACAGCGGCAGCGGTCAGGGTCTTGCCGGTGCCGGTGGCCATCTCGAACAGGAAGCGGCTGTGGCCTTCGGCGACGGCATCCTGAATCGCCGAGATAGCGCGCTTCTGGTAATCGCGCAGGAAGCGCAGGCGGTTCTTCTGGATGAAGGCGTCGCGTTCGGCGGAGTTGTTCCAGCTAGCCTCGGCGGCGTAGCCCGGCATCTGCGTCAGCGCGATGTAGTCCTTGCCGACCTGCTCGGTGATGAGTTTTTGCGGGTTGGGCTGGAAGCGGTGATAGCCCTTGATGGAATCCGGCGAAGGGAAGCGCGTGATGATGTGCGGGTTGCCCTGCTCCAGGTCCCAGAAGTAATGCAGGTTGCCATTGGAAAGGATAACGAAGCGGCAATTCTGCGATTTGGCGTACTTGCGCGCCTGCTCCTTGCCGACCAGCGGATTCTTGTCTTCCGACTTGGCTTCGAGGACCACCAGAGGGAAGCCATTTTCGTCGAGCAGTAGGAAGTCGATGAAACCATTGCTGGCGTCTTCGAAGTTGTCGCCGAGGGCGTCGACGGCTGCCTTGGTCAGCTTGACCTTGGGTTCGAGAACGATGTTGGCCTTGCCCGCAGCCTGGTCGAAGAAGCGCCAGCCGGACTCTTCGAGCAGCTTGTTGATCTTGATGCGGGCCTTGGCTTCTTTCGCAGCCATTTTGGGCACTCCCTGAATTGTTGCCGAGACTTTATTCTTGTCGAGCCGCAAGAGTCCGCAAGTGTATAGCAACGTCCGGCATAATCCATCATTCCAGATGGGTTTTCACCACATTCGCCAGGGGGATGCGCATGGCCAGCCATTACTCGATCAAGGGCTTTCTTCGCAACACACCGAACGCCCTGCTTGCCCGCTACTTCGCGGCGCGCGATGTCTTGCAGGATTTCGATTTCAAGGCGATCAAGGAAACCAAGATCGATCCGCTGTTCGAGGCGTGGATGAAGCTGCCGGAAGCGCAGCGCGCGAAGCTGGAAACCGAGCTGCGCGCGATCAGCGACATGAGCAACGAAAAGGGCGTCAAGGCGATCATCGACGAGGCGGCCTTTCACATGAATGAGGCAGACGAGCACCCCGCCTTTGTCGCGCTGCTGATGGGACTGCCCGGCCACCACGAGCGGGCGATGACAACCTTCCTCGATTACCCGAATCTCTGGAAGGGCGCGGCGCGCTTCTATCACGCCGACACCTTGAGCTACTGGCGCAAGCGCAAGAACCTGCCGAAGGTGAAGGCGGCTACCGAGCCGGCCGACATTGAAGCCCTCTCGGCGGCGATCAAGGGCTATTACCAACCCACCGAAGGGCGAGCGAAGCATTGCCGGGTGGAACCCTATCGACGCAACGAACTGGAATACTTCTTCGCCTTCCCCGAAGACTACGCGCAGAACGCGCCGGAATGGGCAGGCGACGATCTGGCCTTGCAATCGCGCCACCCGCCTTTCGAAATCGTCTTCGTCTGGGATGCCACGGATGGCCGGCTCGAACTGCATCTGACCGGCGACAAGAGCGCGGTGAAACCCTTGCAGGCGATCTTTGCCAAGACGATCCTGAAATGCGACAAGCTGCCGGACGAGCTGACCGACAACCGCGTCTATCACCTCTTTCCGCTGCGGAGCAAGGATTTCCGCTTTACCTGGGATACCGCCAGCGGCATCGAGTCGGTGCGCGTCAGCAAGCTGCGGCTGACATTGAACAAGAACAGAAAGCTCACGCTGGAAGCCAATCCCAAGAACGACCCCGACGCGATCTACAAGCTGCTGGAGAAGCTTTCGCCTTCGCTGCCAAGCCATGAATATCAGATCAGCCAAGTGGGCATCACGGCCATGGTGAAGCTCGACCCCAAGGCGCCGGCCAAGAAGGTGGACTTCAATGTGGGCTACCCCGATTCCTGCTCGCTCAAGCATGACGAGGTCGGCTTGAAATTGCGCGCCATGCTCACGGCTTCGGGCATCGAGCCGAAAGAGCCGGCGGAAGACGCTGCCACTGCCGATAACGCCGTCTCGCCAGCGCCGACTTTATGAATTTTGCCGATGCACTGCCGACCTTGCTCGACCGCCTTGCAGCAGCGGCCGGCGAGGCGGCGCTGTTCTCCGAGCGCGAGCTGGCCGAATGGCCGGCAGCGGCATTGGCACGGCTCAAGGCCGAGGGCTTGCTGGTCAAGGGGCCGCCTGCCGACACCTTGACCTGCCCCGGCTGCGAGGAAGACTGCCTCATGCCGGTGGAGATCGCCACGACATCCAGCGGTGCCCTGCGCGCCTTCGTGGTGTGCGACAAGCGCGATGACGTGGCGCGTGTTGCCATCGCCCGCGATCTGCTGGAGCAATGGACCTGTTCGCCGGAGCGGATGGCCGATGTGTTGGCGCGGCTGTTGGGCATTCGGCGTGCCAGCAGCGATTCAACTGCCCGGCGCTGGGATGTCGGCCTGCTCAAGGGCACGAAGCAGAACGGGGCACATGTCGTGCTCGGCATCGAGAATGAATTGCGGCTGACCATCGCCGGCCATAGCGTGCCGGTTGCCGATGTGCTGGAACTCGGCGACAAGGGCTTGAGCATCGAGCGGCGGGCGCTGCTGCGCTGTGTCGATAACCCGATAGCGGCGGCCGGTGGGCAGGAATCCGCCGAGCAGCGGCGCGAGCGCCTGCGGCTGCGTCGCAACGAACTGAAAGCATCCGGGGTGCGCAACTACAACCAGGTGCTTGCCGACGAGGAAAACTGCTCGGTGTCGCTGATCAAGCAGTTGCTGAAAGCAGAGCCAGCCCCCGCCAAAAACTGGTTTGACACCTCGCCCATACCCAAGGGGACTGTCCAGACGAAACCGAAGACCCAGCGCTGACGCGGCTTTCCGCCGTGTGAGCGAGACATATTGCGGGACAGTACCCTGTCCCGTTCGCAATGCGCGTCATGTTCAACAACGCCCAACGAGGTGCCAACATGACGACTACCATCCTCCGCCTTCCCGCCGTGCTCCGCGAACGCGCCCGCTCGCGCAGCGCCCACTATCTCGACATCCAGCAGGGGCTGTTCACGCACCCGGTACAGATCGGGCTGCGCGCCGTGGGCTGGCCGGCGACGGAAGTTACCGCGCTCAACGCGGCGCGTATCGCCGGCAAGACCGAGGCCGAGATTCGCGAGCTGGTCGCCAAGCTCGAAGCCGCCCGCAAGTCTGCTGCATAGGGGGCGATCATGAGCACGACAGATTTTCCGCCTGATCCGGATGAAACCGATAAAACCGGCGAAACCGTCGTCGTTGGCAACGACGAGTTCCTGCGCACGCTGTTCGATGACCTGACCGGCGACGTTGCGCCGGTGGTCACCAGTTTCATCGGAGATCCACACAAAGTTCCGCAAGCTGCCTGGAAAAGTCGGCGCTGGCGGGACGGCGATAATTCGCTACCGGACGAAGCCAACAACTATTTTTCGCTGGCGACCTTCCGCCCCGACGACGCGGGCGAGTATCGCCGCCGCAAGGCGCAGTTCGTGGCGCTGCATGTGGTGATGCTCGACGACATCGGCGGCAAGGTGCCGCTGGAACGGGTCACGCTGCCGCCGACCTGGCTGCTGGAAACCTCGCCCGGCAACCATCAGGCCGGCTACCTGCTGACGGAACCGCTGACCGATGGCCTGCTCGCCGACCGATTGATGAACGCCATCGTCGCCGCTGGCCTGTGCGACCCCGGTGCGAAGGGGCCTCAGTCCCGGCTGGCCCGGTTGCCGGTAGCGGTGAATGGCAAGCACACGCCGCCCTTCGTCTGCCGCATGGCGAGTTGGATACCCGATCTGCGCTACTCAGTCGCCGATCTGGTGGCCGGCCTGCAACTGGAGATGGGGCAAGCGGAACGTGCGAAGAAGACTGGAACGCGAACTCACTCGACCCGCCCGGACGACGGCGATCCGGTCTTGATCCCGCGCCCCGAAGAAAACGCCGTGCTCGCGGCACTGCGCGAACGCGGCCTCTACAAGGTGCCGCTGGGCGATGGCAAGCACGACATCACCTGCCCCTGGGTCGATGAACACACCGGCGCGGTCGATGGCGGCACGGCCTATTTCGAGCCCGACGACAACTGGCCCATCGGCGGCTTCAAATGCCTGCACGGCCACTGCGCCGAGCGGCATATCCGCAATCTGCTCAGTTACCTTGGCATCGAGATCAACGCGGCGCGGATGAAACCGACCATCCGCATCGTGGCCGGCGAGATTCATCGCGTGGTTGATGCCGCCGAGCGCGAGCTAGCGCAGTCGCGCCGGCACTATCAGCGCGGCGGGTTGATCGTTACCGTGGTCACCGACCCCGGCACCCGCGAGACACGCATACAGGACGTGACGCAGCAGTCACTGGTGCGCTCACTGGCTGGTGCGGCTCTGTGGGAACGCTACGACGCCCGCGCGCAGGATTGGGTGCGCACCGACCCGCCCGCGCGCCATGCCGGCGTGCTCTTCGATTCGACCAGCTACCCGCATCTGCCCGTGCTGGCCGGTCTGACGCGCCAGCCCTACCTGCGCCCCGATGGCAGCCTGATGACGGCGACCGGCTACGATGCCGCCACGGGCATGTTCGGCGTGTTCGACGCGCGTGCGTTTGCCTTCACGGACACACCCAGCCGCGCGATGGCCGAAGCGGCGCTGGCGCTGCTCCAAGACTTGCTGGCCGAGTTCAGTTTCGCGGGCGAGACCGATCGCGTGGCGGCGCTGACCGCAATTCTCACCGCTGCCATTCGCGCCAGCTTGCCGGTGGCGCCGATGTTCCATGTGCGGGCGCACATGGTGGGATCGGGCAAGTCCTATCTGTGCGAGCTGGTCACCGCCTTTGCCACGCCGCAGCGCGGCACGCCGACCACCTTCCCGGCCGACGACGAGGAATGCCGCAAGCTGCTGCTCGCCGAGTTGCTGCGCGGCCCCGCCGTGGTCGAGTTCGACAACCTGACCGGCGATCTGGTGGCGCACAAGAGTCTGTGCACGGCGCTGACATCGGAACACATGAGCGGGCGCATCCTCGGCGTTTCCAAGACCGCGACGGTTAATACGCGCGCGCTATTCCTCTCCAGCGGCAACAACGTCGGCCCGGTGCAGGACATGACGCGGCGCTGCATCACCATCCATCTGTCACCCGACTGCGAAGTGCCGGCGGCCCGCAGCTTCACCCGTCCCGATCTCGTGCGCGACGTGTTGCGCGAACGCGGGCGCTACGTGTCGGCGGCCCTGACCATCATTCGCGCCTGGATCGTCGCCGGCCGACCGAAGACCGAATGCAAGTCGTTGGCGAGTTACGGCGACTGGTCCGATCTCTGCCGGCAGCCGTTGCTGTGGCTGGGCTGTGCCGACCCGACGGCTTCGGTGTTCCAGGCAATGGCGGAAGACCCCGACCGGGAAACGCTGGCGCGCCTGCTGAATGCCTGGTTTGCCGGATTCGGCAAGACACCGGCGATGGTGCGCGATGCCGTCAAGCAGGCGCACGCGCTGTATGACGAACACGCGGAATTGCGCGAAGTGCTGCGCGACATCGCCGACGAACGCGGCGAGATCAACCGCCGCAAGCTGGGCTGGTGGATTCGCCGGCATGCCGGGAGGATTGTCGATGGCATGCGCATCGTGCGCGCGACCGGGAACGGTTCGGCGGAACGGTGGCGCATCGAGGTGGTGGAATCGGTTTCGTAGGTTTCGCCGGTTTCGGTGCTGCCAGTCGAGAAAAGTCGGCGCTGGAGACACGGCGCTTGGGGTTGGGGTGCCCCCGATTCACCTTGGGGGCGGACGGGAGCGGGGTTGCCGAGGCGGGGACGAGCAACGCAGTGCGAGCCGCCGCAGGCAGACCCGCCGGGCGGGCGGGGGGATCAACGCCACCTTGCGCGCAGCGCCTGAATAAACAGCCTGAGCAGCGCGAACTGACATAGCTGTTGTCCGGGCCGGGGCGCAAGACATAACCGACCCTTCTGCGAACCCGCAGGGCGCGAAGCGGTGCTGACACCAAGCCAACTTGGTTGGCGACTGGCTGCATTTTGCAGAAGGCGCGGTTATGTTAAAGCTCGACGCGCAGCGGCGAATTTACCCCGGCCTGGCTGCGTGACATTCGCGTAACACGCGCTGAGCCGGTATTCCCCGGCGTAGCCGACGGAGCCGTGAGCGAAGCTGACGGCGCAGGCGGCGGGCAGTACGCGCGAGCGTATGCCAAGGGCAAAAGTCGGCGCTGGCGGGACGGCGACAGCAGGAGAGACAAAGCCAGTGGCGCAGCCTCTGGCGCGGTGGAGCACCCGACACGGTAGCCGCCTGCAAGCCGCAAGCCGGCGAGTGGTCTTTTCGCTGGCCGGCGCAGTGGTGCAGCGGCGGCGGGGCTGGAGGAGCAGCGGTGACCGGAGGCACAAAGCCAGTGCGCGGCTTCATGCGCTCTGGCGTGGTTCAGTCGGCGATGCGGTAGCGACGGCGCGGGGCTTGCGGGTCTTTTGCAAGCGCCGTGACGGAGCGGTCGGAGACTCGTCCGCATCCCAAAGTCAGTCCCGGCAGGACGGCAATTCAATAGAAGTAGCCGCGTGGGTAAAAGTGTGGGTAGAAAACAAAAACGCGCCCGAAGGCGCGTCCCGCGCTGCTGCTGCCGCGTCAATACGTTTTAATTGATTTAACCAATCTTCCGTATCTACCTTGTACTGCGCAAAC
>SXGT01725986.1_pt1 | contig 15480 bp, 10 predicted proteins | sample 3176221 | NCBI WGS metagenome assembly SXGT01 (sample SAMN11356862, study PRJNA531348) | freshwater metagenome | isolation source: freshwater sample F1-120 | place: China: Fuxian Lake, Yuxi | collected 2017-12-25
CCCGGTGTTCGAGACGGTGACGCTGCACCGACCCCAGGCGCCGCGGGTCATCGAGGCGCCGGGCGCCGGGCCGTTCAAGGGCTTCGTCACCGGCCTCGCGCTCGATGGCGTCGAGCTACCGCAACCCTGGCTGATTCTGCCGCGCGGTACCGCGACCATCCGCCTGCAGACTACGACCTTGCCGGATGCGAACTGGGGCGCGGATGCACCACCGCCGTCGATCAGCACGGCGGCGCTCGCGGATTTTGGTTGCCAAGGAGTGATCCCATGAAACCATACCGAGCAAGCCGCTCCCCCGCTTGCGTGTTCGGCCTGGCGCTGTTGCTGGTGTCCGCCTGCAACGACAGCATCGCGCCGACGCCGAGCACACCCACGCCGCCGATCGACAACGCGACCGAGTTCGCGGCGGTCAAAGCCGAGATCAACGCCGAGCGCATCGTGCTCAGCAACGGCCTGCTCGAGCGCAGCTGGACACGCACGCCGTATCGCACCGAGCGCCTCACCGATCTGCGCAATGGCCGTGTCTGGACGGAAGACACCAGCGACCTCGCGCTCGCCATCGTCGGCTATGACCTGATCGAGGGCTTCGTGGTCGAGGGTGAACCGCAAGTCGAGACCACGGCGAAAGGCGCCGTGCGCGTGACGACGACCTTGGTGCCGTCGCTGCTCGGCATCAACCTGCTGCCGGGCCTGCCGATCCTGCGCATGATCCGCACGGTCGAGATGCTGCCCGGCATCGTCGGTATGCGCAGCGAAGCGCGTATCGAATCCACGCTGCCGCTGATTCTGTCCGGCTACACCCTGGATCAGGCGCAACCGGTTGGCGGTGTCGACGCTGATCTGCATTCCTTCCGCGCAGGCGCCGACTGGCGCGAGCCAGGCTGGGAGGGCCCGCCGCTAGCGATCGGCGATCCGCGCGCCGGCACCTGGCGCCTGACGACCACCGGTGATTCCGTCGCCGCGAGCGCGCAGTGGCTGTCGCTGAAGGATGCCGATGACGCGCGCCTGTACTACGTGCTGGAGCGCAACGATTACGCCTCCTCGGTGATGGCCTACGAGAGCGGCCGCGCGCGCGCCGGCGTCGATTTCGGTCGCGACGTGATCTATCTCGGTCCGCTGGAGGAGAGCGCGCATATCGAGAATCCGCTGAGCGGTCCGGGCCGTCATCGCGTGTTGCTGCCGGGGCAGCCAATGCGGCTGGAGCCGGTGTTCACCGGCGTTGCGCTGAATGCCGACGACGAACCCTGGCAGCACTACCGCTATCTGGAACAGCGCATGCCGCCGTATCGCCGCGAGATCGTCTTCAATTCCAACGGCACCGACGACAACCTGATCTCCACCGGCGCCAAAGACGATCTGGATTTCCAGACCTTCCTCGTGCAGTTCGATATCGCCAAGCGCATGGGTGTCGAGCTGTTCGTGTTCGATGACGGCTGGCAGGCGCGCTCCGGCGACTGGTGCCCGGATGCCGAGGGCGTGGACGACGAGCGCTGCATCGAGCCCAGGCGCGGCAGCGATCCCAAGTTCGCGCCGCGCTTCCCGGATGCCGAGTTCCAGGCCGTGCGGGCGAAGTTGCAGACCGCCGACATGAAGCTCGGGCTGTGGATGTCACCGATGCACTTCCACCCCTCATCGGTCACGTTCCGCGAGAACCCGGAATGGCTGTGCCTGCCGCTCAGCGCCGGGCTGCTGGCGCTCAACCTGTCCGATCCCGAAAGCAGCTCCAGCGAAGCGGGCATCGTGCAATGGAATCCCGAGGCGGTGTCGCGCACCGGCCAGAAGGCGATCGAGCACATCGAGACCCGCATCCGCGTCGCGATCGAGCAATGGGGCGTGCAGTACTTCAAGTACGACTTCACCGCCTGGCTGGACTGTGCCGGCGTGAACACCGTCGACATCTATGGCTATCGCGAATCGTTCATGGCGATGCTGGATCGCATCCTCGCAGATCACCCGCAGGTGACGATGCAGATGGACGAGACCAACGACTACCGCCTGTTCCCGTTTGAGGCGCTGGTACGCGGGCCCACCTGGTACCAGAACGGCTCGCCCGAAACACGCGAGTCCCTGCACGCCAACTTCGTGCTGACACCGTATCTGCCGCCGTATGCGCTGGGCCGTGCGGCGTTGCGCAGCGGCGATCTCGAAGAGTTCTCCATCGATTACCAGATGGCGGTCGCACTGCTGTCGCACATCAGCTTCTTCAACGACCTGCGCGACATCCCCGAGGCCGCGATCCCGCGCATCCGCGTGTGGATGGATTACTACCGCAAACACCGGCAGGACCTGGCGACCTTCACCTATCCGCTGCTTGAAGAAGACCCGATCAGCGGCGACAACTGGGCCGCCTTCCAGCCCTGGGACCCGCTGCGCGCGCGTGGCGCGCTGCTGGTCTATCGCCAGGACACTGAAGATGACCGGCGAACGCTGCGGCTGCGCAATGTGCCGGATGGTGTGTATCGCCTGTTTGAGGCGCCGGACGAGAAGCGCGTGCTGACGTACAGCGCCGAGCAATTGCGTGAAGGCATCGAGATCGAGATTCCTGCGCCGCGCAGTGCGCGCGTGTTTCGCATTGAAAGGCAGCCCTAGAAATTGTTCTCAAAGTCCAACAACAAGCCCGTTCGTGGCGAGTGCCGCGCGAAGCGCGGTGTATCGAGCCACTCGCGGCAGCCCCTCGATACGTCGCGCTTCGCGCGGCACTCGGGGCGAACGGCATTCCGGTTCGTTTTGAGCCTGCGCGGCCGTCGGGGGGCGGCCTCGCGGGTGTTGGGAGCGCGGCGGATTTATTCCTTTGTCCGCCGCGCCCCTACTTTTATTCGATGAGTTCGTGGTACGAGGAGCGAGAACCATGCGCCGAAACGGCCATAGCGGGTTGAGGTGTCTGCTGTCCGGCGCGCTGGCAATGGCTCTCGGCGCCTGCGGTTCCAGCAGCGCGCCGCAGACAGGCGCTGGCCCGGAACCTGCGCCTGAACCTGACGAAGTTGCGCCCTGCGTCTCCAGCGATACTCTTGCTGCGCATCCGTTGGACCTGCTGCCGGTGCTGAGCTATCCGGTGCCGCGCGGCGGACTCGCGCGCTGCGCGGCGGCGGCGCGCATGCCATCCACGAAAACGGCGGACGGCGATCCCGGCGACTGGATCGGTACCCCGAGCCGCATCGGTGGCACGACGCGGCTCGATGCCGGCGAATCGATCCACAGCGACTATTTGTTCGATGCCTATGGCGCGGATGACGGTACCGACGCCCAGCGCTTGGCCCTGCTCGACCCGCTCGCCGGCATCGATGCGCGCATCGCGCGCTTCGACGCGCTGATGCAGGCGGCCGGTGACCAGCTCGGCGTGCCGATGCCGATCGGCGCTCCAGATCGCTATGGCAATACCGCGGGGCTGGCGGACGAGGCCGATCTTTACGAACTGCGCTGGGCCGCGCAGCGCGAGTCCGTCTTCCTGCTCGCACGCTGGACCACGCTGACCGATCTCGCGCGCGCGGTGCTGCTGGTGTTGCTCGATACCGATGCCGAAGACGGCGCCGCGCGCGAGATCGGCTTCGGCACCGGCCTGAGCACGCAGCGCTTTGAACGCGCGCTGCTGCTGAGCGCCGACAGCGTGCGCTTGCGTGAACTCGGTAGCGGCGAAGAATCGACACCCGCCGCGATGCGCGTCGTTGTCAATGCCGACAACTGGACCAATGCCCTGGAAGCCGAACTGCCGGCGAGCCTGTTCGCACCGCAGACCACCGTCGCGGTGGTCGCGTTACGTCGCAACGAGGACGGCAGCCTGACGCCGGCGAACGCCGCGTATCGCAGCAGCGAGCCGGTGACGATCTACAACGAACGCCTGCAAGCGCTGGCCCTGGCGCAGAACACCGTCGATGATTTCAATCACGCACTCGATCTGGACGCGCTGCGCAGCGGCAGCAGCGAGACCGTGTTCCCGGCTGCGGGGTATCACGAGCGCCAGTTCGTTTCCGCCGACAACATCTCGGTCGAGGAAGGCGAGAACGGCCGCATGCAGCCGTATGGCCTGTTCATGCCCTCGGCGTATCTGCCAACACCGGCAGTGATACCGCTCGACATCTGGCTGCATTACCGCGGCGGCAAGGCGCATTCCGGTGCGGCGTGGACGCCGCGCCTGATCGACGCGCTCGGCGAAGCGCCCGGCCACGTCGTCATCACGCCGCGCGCACGCGGCACTTCAACCTGGTATGTGACGCAGGCGCACCAGGATTTCTTCGAAGTCTTCGCCGATGTGCAGGCGCTGATTCCCAATCTCGATCCGCGCCGGCTTTATCTTTCCGGGTACTCGATGGGCGGTTACGGCACTTATCTGTTCGGGCTGCTGTATCCCGATCTGTTCGCAGCCGGCTACTCGACCTCGGGCGCAGTGACGCAAGGCGCCTGGACCGGCCTGGGCCCGGACGATTTCACCTGTGGTCTGCCCGGCGGCACCGTGCCGGGCGTCGGCGACTTCGAGAATCCCTGCTTCATCGAAGCCAACGAAGGCGATGCCAACGCCCAGCTGATGTTCCGGCTGCTGGAGAACGCGCGCCATTTCCCGATCACGATCCATCACGGCAGCAACGACGAGCTGGCGCTGACGCCGGGCGCGCTGCGCCTTGGCCTGCGGCTCACCGAGTTGGGCTACCGCAACGACATGACGATCTTCGCCGGCTACGAGCACTTCACGCAGGCGATCGTCGACGAATGGGCCGACGGCGTGGCCTACATGCATCAGTTCAGCACGCCCGAGCATCCGCGCCGCATCACTTACAAGCGCAGCCCTGCCTTGATCCGCGCGCTCAATACCTCGCGTGCCAATGACGTGCCCTTCAACTTCCAGCCCGACGGCGCCTGGTGGGTCGATGAGCTCGTCGTGCGCGACGCTGACGACACCGATCCGGCGCAGTTCGGCATGATCGACGCCGAAAGCTTCATGCGCCCCGCAGCGCAGACACTGCCGCTACCGCGCTCAGGCGAAGTACGCCCAGACGCGGTCTCGACGCCCGTGCTGTCCATTGGCGCGCACAGCACGCCCTATGTGCGCACCGGACTTGATCTGCTCGAAATCGGTGAAGAACCGATCCGCAATCGCTTCGAGGCGACGCTCACGCGCTTGGCGAGCGTCACGCTGGACGTGCCCGGCATGGGCCTGGATCTGGCGCAGCCCGTCGAGGCGACGGTCACAACCGATGGCGACACCGTGCTGACGCTGCGCGGGGTCGATCGCAACATCAGTGTCACGCTCGATGGCGCGGCGCTCGCGGCGAACGTACAACAAGGCCGCATCAGCATTCCGCTCGCTGCCGGCACGCATGAGTTGATATTGCTACCGCAGTGAAACAGCGCGCCACCTAGAATCGACTTAGCACTGCAGCGCCCGTTTACGGACGCTTCAGGCGGAGCGGGCGCCTAACGAAACGAACGTCGGTTTCGCCAAGCGCCCGGTCCGGCCCTCCTCCGTTTGCGGAGGAGGGTGCTTTTTACTTCGCGCAGTATCGCGCGGTACTGCGTCTCGCCGGCGCCGGTATGCGACGCGTCCTGTCGCTTCGCTCGTCAAAGATGGTGTCACTTATCTTTGAGGCGGCTCCATGGTTAGCAATTACCCAGCAGCGGCTGAACCCAGCCCATCTGAGTCCGCCGTTTGCGATGCCGAATCACTTCGGGACCCGGCAGTCCACGCGGATGACCAAGATTCCTCCGTTCTGGAGCACCACGCTCAGGGCCTGTCAGCGCGTCTGTTGTGTCTCTCGGCGAGCGTCACCGATGGCGCTGCGCAGAGACTGATTCAGGATATCGCCAGGAGCACGCCTCAGAAGTTCCTGCGCGACAAAGCGAAACTGATCTCGCTGCCGCATGCCAGAGGAGGGCGCGTCCACCTGTTTTGTGCAGGGGCCTTGGTGCCGAAAAGCGTGGTGTATCTGCGGTGCGCTGAGAGAACGATCTTTCATTTTCCACTTCATCGCTGGCCCGAGTCCCTTTTTGCGGCAAGACGCAACCTGGAGCGCTACGCACTAGAACTCAAGACGCCACTGGACATCGCTCCGCGCGAGGCGCGGCTGATTCCTGCGACGCAGAGCCTGAAGAGCTGGGCTGACTGGCTTGGCGACCTCCATCGTCGTCGCTGCAAGGACTGGATGGATCAGCTCGTTCGTCTGGCTAAGATGCCCGTACCGCGCGCGATCCAGGCCGACATCGCGAATGCAATCGCACCGTTTCTCTCGGCGCTGCGAGAGTCCGACTTTTCTGCGGTATTCAAGCTGGTGGATGGCATCCATTCGCCAGACTCGATCAGAGAACGCGCCCGCGTGATCCGCACGCCTGACCCCACAGGCCTGGATTTGATGGCTCGTCTGGCGGTAGTTCAGGCACTAGAGCGGCTGCCTTTCCTGGGGCAAGTGATCCTGGACGATTGGAGCCCCAGGGACTCGCTCGACATCAATGCATGCCGCCCACACCCCAGCGGATTTAGTCCGGCTTTCTACGACAAGCAGCGCGCCGAACAGCTACTTCAACTGATTGATTCAGGAGCGCCGCTGGTCGAGTCGATTGCGAAACTATCGGGTTGTAAAGAGTGGGTGGTGCATCGAATGGGATTCATGCGCAGCCAAAACCACTCGTCGCCGACGACGCTGCAGGAAATGAACAGCTTGAAGCCGGAAACCGCCCCTAGATCGTCCACTGAGCTGGAGAACATGAACCGCGTATTCCGTATCGCCAAGACAGGGCGGGACACCCTCTTCGAAGAGCGAGGCCTAAGCGCAGCGGTGTTCTCGCGTGCGATCACGGGCGCCCTGGCTTCCGGCGATCACCGTTCGCTGAGGTATCTGATTCGCGAGTCCGGTCTCAGCGAGCTGCCTGATTTCCTCGCATTCCTTAGCTGGCTACGGAGCCAGGAATTTCCGGAGGCGGCTCAGGGGCGGACGCTCGTCGCGTGGGCGGCTAACCCATCGCTGGAAGAATGGCGCCGGTACTGCACTCACTGGCATCGAGCCGAGCAACGAGCACAACGTGTGATGCGGGGGGAATACGGCCTGCAGGTCGCAACGCCCGAGCCCGGGAATGCCCACGTCGAGATCGGGGATGCTGCTGAGGCGGAATGTGGTCTAGGTGATAGTGACCCTGCGGCACCTTCGTCAGCGCCAGCAGAGGCTGAATGGCTGCCGCTGCTTCCCAGCACGCTCGGCAGTGCCACGCTTCAATACCAGGAAGTCATCAACGCCGGGCAGCTACACCTAGAGGCGCGCCAGATGGAACATTGTGTGGCGGGTTACTTATGGCAATGCCAGAGCTCGCAGGTGCATATCATCAGCGTGCTGAAAGAGGGCAAGCCTCTCGGAACCGTGGAACTTCGCATCGAATGCGCTCGCGATGGCCAGCCCAGAGTTCATCTGGCTCAGGCAGTCGGACCCCGGAACAGGCCATTGCCAGAGCACATACAGGAGGAGGTCCTGGCGTTCGCTCGTTCCTTGAACCAGCGCACCGAGATACTCGATCGGGCCAAGCAAATTCTGATTCGACGGGAGGAACTGGAGCTTCAGCACGACGAAGAAGATACGGTGATCGGCCGCGCAGGGCAGTTTCCCGTCCTGGCGCGCCGAAATCCCGCTCTTGCAGTGCGGCTTTACCTTCCGGCCGTCAGGTTCCTTGAGGAGCGAGCGCTTCCTTTGCTCAAAGTGGCGGCTGATCGACTGTGATGGGCGACATCAATGCAGTCAGTCAGGTATTGAGACGGCGCGCGGGGTCAGTCCAGGGGTGAATCCAGCTCGGTTGAAGGTCGAAATCCCGAGTCGGCGCCGGGTCTTATGTGGTTGGTCTGAATTTTCTGTCGGGATGCCTTGATCAGCAGTCTTTGCGAGACACTGGTTTCATCCGGCCGCCCTTCGCATTGCGGCCGGATACATGAGGAAGAGCTGTCTCGATGCTCTCGTACTGCCTAAGCCTCTCTTTTCGAGTGGCCCAGCGTTCGCTTTGGGCGTGTTGAAGCCAGGCCCCAGAAGGGGCAACAGCCTCAAAGTAAGCTCTTGCTTCAGGCAGACCGGCACGTGAGAACCAGCGAAGTATGCCCTTTGAAAGCTCTGAATCGACGGGAGATTTGCTACTACGAAACTTGCTTCCGGCCGCCCCGCAGTATGTTGAACGCTTTGTGCCCTGAAGCATCGCCAGCACGACGGGAAAATCCGTCTTTCCCGCGTTATTGATTAGTAGAGCAGCGTCCGAGTAGGGCAGCGGCCGATAGCTGCGTGTCCAGTTCAGCTCAACTCGATCGCCATGGATGGCTAGATCTACTGGCGGCGTAACGCCAACTATTCGAATCTCCCTGTTGCCGCCTTGCAAAAACGCTAATCGATCACCCTTTCTTATGGGGGTAAGTCGAGGATGCAGAAGATTGCTTTTGTGACATCCCGTCTTTCCGAAGCTCCCGAATTCCCAGAACGGATCGTTTCTCCGATCCCCTAAATGCCTAGGTCGACGCAAAAAAACAAAGAACAAACTCATGGCGACCCCCCCTGCGTTCCAACTATTGTTTTTAGCCAGCTTTCAGCCGCTGGATAGACATTTGTATCAAGAACGAATTCCTGGCCTATGTCAACGGCTTGAAGACGGACATCTCCATCGCGTCTCGACCACTGATCCGGATCGGTATGGAAAGAAAGCGACGGATTCCCGGAGGCGGGCAGAAACCAACTCGGCAGAGACCAGACGGTCCTACGCGCGGCTCCGGGCGCTGTAAGCCGAAGGCGGTCATCGTAGCGATGGAAGCGTCCACCACCATAGTCAGCTTTTAGATCGAATCGAGACTTATCTGCGGCAACGTACAAAGTGTTTCGCTGGTCCATGTAGTGCTGCGGGTTCGCAACGTGAGGATGAGTCGCGACCCAAGCAAACTTTCTTAGACACTCGTGCCGCTCAATGACGACGGGCAACACATGCGCAACCTCCAGCCAACCAAACATGACATGGAGGTGCGGCGCCTGCTTCACATAGCGCCAAGAACCAGATGCGCACTCCACCTCTCTGAACCAGCCAAAGAAAAGAAAAACGTCCCCCACACCAACGCCCTTGTTGCGCAGGTGGCTCTGAGGGTTCCCGGTCTGCCCAAGAGCTGGACGCCACCCCGGCAGGCGTTTGCTCGGAGGGGAATTCAGGTCTGGATCAAGATGTGTTGTCGAACTCTCCCCATACTTTCCTTTAGTGAGATCGCGAAGCAGCGCATCGACGGGAATGTCTGGATGATTTAAGTCCGCGAAAGTGTGCTTGTCATGCTTGCTCGGGATGGATAGTGATAGTAAGCGGCCGTCCGGAAGTATCGGGCTAGGCACGCCGCCATACTTTGAATCGAAGCCTTTTCTGGATATGACGATTTTCATGAACTAGTCGGCCTCCAACGAGTTACTTAGCCGCTCGGCGATCCGCACCATCGCCCAGGTATCCAAGGTGCAATAGGCCTCCAGCGACTCCCGCAACTGCTGCCGGCGTTCCGGCGCTGTTTGCGGCGCCATGATTTCCCGGAAGGCCTGCTGCGCCGCGATTCCGTGCTGCACGTCGTCAAGGGCGTCATAGCGCAACTCGGGCACCAGCGCCGGCAGCACTCTTTTGATCGACCACGAACCCATCATGCTGGGTGCATAGAAAGCTGCTTTTGCGACGGGCAGCAGATCGACCACACGCTCCGCGATGGCGGTCAATGTCGGGGCTAGGTCCGGGTATCGCTGGGCCTGCTCGTTCAGGACGCCGATTTCAAAGCTGGCGTTATAGGCGATGACCGCGCCGTGATCGCCGATGCAGGCGACCAGCGTCTCGGCGCAGGCCCGCATCGGCGCGTCGGTGCCGTCGGCGAGAAAACCCTGGTGGCGAAACACGCCGGGGCTGTCTTCGACATGGCAGGACCACTGGAACGGAATCCGCTCGTAGGGGCGCGTGCCGGCCCAGATGGGGATGGCCTCACCTAGCGTTTCAAAGTCCAGGTAGTAGCGCGGATAGGCCCAGCTCTGGATCGCAGCGGATGCCTCCGCGGTGTTCAGCTCCGGCACGCCGCTCTGCGTCACGCGCCACACCCGCTGATGCGTCCGGGACTTCAGCTGCCCATCCGGCACGTCGCGCAGATCGCGGTAGCCCTGCCGACGCAGCTTCTCGATCGTCTTGCCGCCATTGGGAAGAATGGAAACCGGGTACTCAGAGCCGTCCAGCCTCTTGCAGTAGCCCATAAAGCCGCAGTCGTAGGGCTTGCGGCAGTGGCTGCCCATGTCGCGTTCGGGTTCTGCGCCCGCTGCAACGAGCTGCGCACTCGCGAGTAGGGCCGGCACCTCCGCGATGATCGGCTCGATCTCGGCGGTGACGTCCACCTCCTTGAGCAGCCCTTCGTAACGGCCGTTACCGGGATAAACGAAGGCTGTATCGATATGCGCCAAAGCGACCCGGGTGATGGTCAGCCCGGACTGCCGCGCGACCCAGCACTGGATTGCGCAGTCGAGCAGATGAACCTCCTTGACCTCGGTGGAAGATTTCACCTCCACGATCCGGTGGCCGTCGCCATCCGGTAGCAGCACATCCAGGCGCACGAGAATGCCGCCCGTGGAGAAAGTCGCCTCGTAGATCGGGCCGGCAAATCCGCTGTCGATCAACTGCCGCGATTCCTTCAGCGCCAGCGACAGATCATTCTCGGGCGAGACGAGCCGCCCCTCGCCATACATCTGCCGGGCCAGCTCACCGACGCGGTTGCCGGTCTCGAACAAATCCTCCGCACTTTCGGTCACCTCTGCCTCGCCGGGCTTGTACAACTCCAGCCACAGCTTCTTGGGGCATTGCTGCGCGCCAACCACCTTTGATTTGGAAAGATGCTTCATGGACGGGGACGCTCGTGGCGGTGCAGTGGATGAGTCACCAGTATGTATTGGGTATACGACGAGATGTGTCGCATCACCCCCCTCAGGCATCGCCGTAGCGCGCTCGCGCCCGGCTCAGGGCGTCTCGGATGTCGGTGCGCAGCGCAGTCGGTTTCAATACCTCTACGGCATCGCCCAGGCCCAGCAGCCACCAGCTCAACTGATTGGTGCGCAACACGGTGGCCGAGACGGTCGCGGTGTCGTCTGCATTGCTTTCAATCACCTGATCTACGGACAGGGGGCGCTCCTCCAGATGGTGGCGGAGCCCCCCGTTGACACGCAGCACCAGACGAATCGAACTGCCCGTCTGTGCGGGATACGAGAAGGCCTGCTGCTCGCTGAGGTACGCATCCAGATCGAAGCCCTTGCTGGCCTTGGCCGGCGCCTCCAGCTGTGCCGCACTCTTCGCACGGTGCAAGGCAAAGTGCAGCAGATGGGCGCGCTCCGGTAGTGTCGCGATCAGATAGAGGATGCCCGAGCGGATGACCAGCCCTTGCGGATGCAAGGTGTAATGGCGGCTGGCCTTGTCCCCGCGCCGCAGGTACTCGAGGTCAAGCTGGCGGTCATGCATCAGCGCCTCATGCGCCGCTTCGAGAACGCCGGGTGCAACCGGCGGAATCTTGAGCGTCATCCCCTGCTGGATCACGCGGACCTTGCGCCGCCATTTGGCGAGCGAGCTTCCGCTCTCGATCAGCAGTTCTTCGGCGCGCTTGAAATACGGGTCCAGCAACCGAAGCTGTGATGCCGGTAACGCGTCGCGGAGGTACTGACGGGCCAGCAGGAACACCAGTGCCTCCGCGTTGCCGAGATTCGGCACGTCCAGCAGTCGGGCGGTCGGCGGCCAATACCAGCGCTGCGTGCGGCCGTTGAGGTCGCAGCTGAAGCCCCAGGCTGTGGAAAGCGAAATGAGGTCGCGCTGCATGCTCCGCGCGGTGACCGAGTAGCCCTGCGCCTCCAGCGTAGCGCGCAGTTGCGAGGTTGTTCTGCTCTGCGGATGGCGCGGGATCGCCCGCAGCAGGTGCCAGTGACGGATCAAGGCTTCGGCCATGGAATGCGGACGCTTTCTGAAGGACGCATGATGCCGGATAGTGTCACGGTAAAAACGACCGCGCTATCGCAATGCGACGTATCTTGTCGGATAAAGCGGGGATCATGTGCGCCGCTACCAAAGAATGAAGGGGAGAGAGACATGGCACGTTGGATTGCGGCGCTTCTATTGCTGATTGGCTCGACTGCCGGCATTGCGCAGGAGCCGATTGACACTCGATTCGGCACCGTGTCGATCGATAACGCGGGCGGGGTGCTCTTTGAAGGGCAGCCTGTCGAATCGATCGATGGCGGTGCATCAAGGCCGGGAGACTCGGTTGTACATCGCGCGACCTACGAACGGGGTGCAGAGGATTGGGTGCTGCTAAGTACGGATGGCTACTCCAGGTTGTGCCACATGCTGTTCCGTTTCGTGCGGGTCAGCGACGCGGGCGCAGCCGCCACGGCGGACTTCGGAACCTGCGCTGAGAAATACGAGATCGAGGAGGACCGGCTCGGCGTGCATATCAGCGCGCCGGGGTTCATGGGCATGTTTGAGCCAGAGGCTGCGCAGGAGGCCGCCGCGCTGGAGCGTTACCGCTTCAGCTTCGATGGCACGCGTCTGATCGAGACCCAGCTATCTCCCGCTGCGACCCCGGATGCGTCTGCGGAGGCCGAGCCTGAAATCACGACTCCGGATGCTGATCTGCCGGGGCAGGCCCCGCTGCAGTTGCCCGCAGTCCCGGAGAACCTACAGCGCCTGCTGATTCTGATTGGCAGCCTCCTGCTGTTGTTTGTGATTGTTAAGGGGCTGATGAAAGACGTCGTAGTGTTCTACGACTTCAAAGATGCATTGATCAGCTTTCTGGCGGTTGCCCTAGTCCCGATTGGGTTGGTGGCCGGAACGATCATCGACCCTGCACCCGAAGGCGAATCTGAGATGGGCGCAATGGGCTGGTTGATCGCCGCCGCGGCCGTTTTGACGGCGCTATTTTGTGCCTGGAAGTCAGCCGCCGGCGCATTTGCGCACAACCGTTTCTGGCTGGCGGTGCTGATCGCACCGAGCAAGCTGGCGCTAAGCATCATCCTGCCGCTTTCGATTTTCGCCAGCCTGCGTGGCGCAACCGACAGAAAAAGCACGCGCGGCGAGGCCGTTTTGTTTCTGATTCTCGCGGCAGTGTTGGGCTGGCTCTGGACCGCGCTGGTGAATGGATCGGAGGTTTACATGCGCCGCTCAGGCGAGCGCGGTAGGCCTGCGGGCCCAAAGTTCCGTCTGTCCAAAGTGCTGAGCCGCAAGGATGTGGATCAGACGATCGAGTTGATCCCCGGTGACGACCATGTCCTCAACCCCGATCATTTCCTGGATGGGCTGCGGCGTGCGCGCAGGAACGGCGATGTGTTTATCGCCGAGTTCGCTAACGGCGATACCTATGAAATCAACGCCTACTTCGCCAACAAGGTACTGACGCAATTCAGCGCTGAGCGAATCAGGCGGAACAGCCGCATCCGCTCAGACATGGTTGGCCTGATGGCAGACGCGCTCAACGGTGAAACTGAAGAAACGCGAACAAGGCAGGCGGCCTGATACTGGAGGCGAAATGCGGCGGGGACCGGCGCAGTTGTGTTGCCGCGCGCTGGGGGTGGTCACTTCCGGGAGTCGGTGCAGCAGCTAGAATTCGCGGCTGATCGGATCGGTGCTGTCTGGCTGATTGCACACGCACGAGGAAGTCCTATGAGTTGTTGCACCCGTCTCCTGGCTGTCGCCCTGAGCCTCGCGCTCGCCGCCTGCGGCAGCGCGGATGACGAGCCGGCCACGCCGCCTCCGGACGGCGCCTTCCTGGACGGAAACTGGTATCCCGAGCGCCGCGTGCTGAACATTGCGCATCGTGGCGGCGCGCTGGAGTACCCGGAGAACACGCTGTACGCCTACCGGCAGGCGTTGGCGCGCTCCGGCAGTCACATGCTGGAGATGGATATCTACGAGACCGCCGATGGCGAGCTGGTGGTGATCCACGACGCCACGGTCGATCGCACCACCGACGGCAGCGGCAGTGTCTCGGCGCTGACGCTGGCCGAGCTGCAGGCGCTGGATGCCGCGCATTGCTTCGTCCCGGGCGTGGGCAGCGACTGCAACCGTGCGGGCGCCGAGTTCCCGTTGCGCGGGATCGCCACCGGTGAGCGTACGCCGCCGTCCGGGTTCAGCGCCGAGGATTTCCGCATCCCCACGCTTCGCCGCATTCTGGAAGTGTTCCCGCGCACGCTGATCAACATCGAGCTGAAGCCGGACCTGGGGTCCACTGGCAGCTACGAGCAGAAGCTGGCGACGCTGCTCGCCGAGTTCGGCCGTGGTGACGATGTCATCGTCGCCTCGTTCCAGGACTGGAACTCGGCGCTGTTCAAGCTCGCCGCGCCCGGCGTGTCCACCGCCGTGCCGACCGGGCAGGTGGCGCTGAGCCTGCTTGGCGGCCTGGGCCCGCTGCCCGGGTTGACGGCAGGCCACGCCGCGTTCCAGGTGCCGCCCGAACTCGGCCTGCCGATTGTGTCGCAGGATTTTGTCGACGATGCCCATGCGCGCGGCCTGGCCGTGCATGTATGGACGATCAACGACTGCGAGGCGATGCGCGCGCTGCTGGCGCTCGGCGTCGACGGCATCATGACCGACGCCCCTGCGGTGCTGGACCGCCTGCTGGCGCAGCCGGCGGCAGCGCGGCGCTGCGACTGAACGCGGCCGGCAGGGCCGCGCGCGCCGCACTCAAAGTGCGAGACTGCGACGGCTCAGCATCATCGTTGCGGCCGGCTGCACCTGCGGCGCCGGCTCGTTCCGGGATGCTGGGAGCGCAGCGCTTTCGGCGGAGGCCATCGGCACGGCCAGCGTGGGCAGGGTCAGCGAATGCCGCAGATGCATGCCGGACTCCTCGCGAATGGAGTCGAGCGCGGCGTTGCCCTGATCGGCGATGGCTTGGGGTTCGACGGCGCTCCAGTAGCGGACTTCCGCCTGCGCCAGCGGCGCGGACAGCAGCAATGCGGCGGCGGTCAGCGAGCGGATCGCAGCGGCGAGGGTGAGGGTCTTCATGGCGGTGCTCCGGTGTGGCGGGTTTCCCGCTCACGGCGGGAATGGCGCCATCCTGCGCATCCGGCTGCTACCAATCATGAAGTCCGCGCGGAGAATTCGAGGAGAATTGCGGCCGTCTTGCAGGCGCACGCAAGCCACTGAGCCAGCGCATGAATTTTCGACTTCCGACGAAATTCCGACGCGTCCGGCGCGGCCTCTACTCGGCACCTGCGAGGAGGGGTTAGGCTAGCGCACCCCTGATGCGCAGGAAGCCGACGGCGTGACCGAGCCCAGCCCCGAGAATCCGACTGCCGCGGACGCCCGCACGCGCTGGCGCTTTGGTCCGGCGGAGTTCGACGAGGGCACTTTCGAGTTGCGCGTGGACGGCCAGCCGCGCAACGCTGAGCGAAAGCCGCTGGATACTACAAGGCCGAAGGGCTGGACGTCTCCATCGACCCGGGCTCGGGCTCGGTCGAAGGCATCAACCGCGTCGCCTCGGGCGCCTATGAGATGGGCTTCGCC
>SXGT01542266.1_pt1 | contig 15478 bp, 10 predicted proteins | sample 3176221 | NCBI WGS metagenome assembly SXGT01 (sample SAMN11356862, study PRJNA531348) | freshwater metagenome | isolation source: freshwater sample F1-120 | place: China: Fuxian Lake, Yuxi | collected 2017-12-25
AAGTCGAAATTTCCCGTATTCAGAAACGAAATCAGTCGTCCGGGTGTGGCAATGAGCATATCGGCCCCTTTTTTCAGCGCCTTGTGCTGCTGATCCCACAATGCTCCATCGCCACCGCCATAGATGGGGATTGAGTTTACCGAGGTATAATAACTCAAACCCTCAACTTGTTGGTCGATTTGCTGGGCCAACTCGCGTGTTGGGGTGAGGATGAGGGCGTTAAGGTGTCGTTTCTGGCTGGCCAGAATGCGGTCAATCACAGGCAATACAAAGGCAGCTGTTTTGCCGGTTCCCGTTTGCGCACAAGCGATCAGGTCGCGACCCTCCAGAATGATCGGGATGGCTTGTTGTTGGATGGGCGTGGGGTTACGAAAGCCCATGGCATCCAAGCCATCCAGCAAATCGGGGTCGAGATCAAAGTCGTCAAATGTCATCCGTCGGGGGAAGTAGTATAATTGGTTTCAGTAGGTGATGCGGCTGGGGCATCGGGTGGGAAATAGCGGCGTTGGAAAACCAAAAGCATGGCCACGCCTGTGGAGATGGCTGTGTCGGCCACATTGAAAACGGGCCTGAAGAAAATGAAATAATCGCCCCCCCAAATAGGAACCCAATCGGGCAAGAAGCCTTGCCAAAGGGGGAAGTACAGCATGTCGACAACCCGCCCGTGGAACCAGCGCTCGTAGCCAAAAAGTGGGCCATAGAAAACCGAGTCAATGATGTTGCCCAAGGCGCCTGCCAAAATGAGGGAAAGTGCGGCCAGGGCGCCGATGCGAGTAGCATTCGACTTGAGCATGCCCCTAAGAATATAGAGTATTCCTGCTACCGCCACTAAACGAAACAGGGTGAGGGCGAGTTTACCCCATTCGCCACCGAGTTCCATGCCAAATGCCATGCCGTTGTTTTCGATAAAATAGATCTGAAACCACTCCCCGGCCACGTTGAAATGCTCTCCGAGCATCATATTCGTTTTAATCCAAATTTTACTGGCTTGGTCGACCAAAAGTATAGCCGTGGTGAGCCCAATAGATATCCACATCCTGGCGTTCATCCCCATGCTTTATTTTCAGGCAAACCGGTTCAGCGAGGGGTTCGCGAAATCAATGACAGCGTGCATACGATCGATCACTGGCGCAACTTGGCTTCCATCGACAGAGTGGCGTGAGGCACGAGCCGCAAACGCTCTTTGGGGATGAGTATCCCGGTTTCGCGACAAATGCCATAGGTTTTATTTTCGATGCGAATCAGGGCGTTTTCGAGGTGGTCGATGAATTTGCGCTGCCGCGCGGCCAACTGACTATAATGCTCCTTATCCATCGCAGCAGAACCCTCTTCGAGGGTCACATACCCGCTGGAGGTATCGTCGGTGCCGTTGGCGTTGGCCGTCATAATCTGTTCCTGATAGTAGCGGAATTCGCTGCGGGCTGCTTCCAATTTTTCCAGGATCAGCTCTTTGAACTCAAGCAACTCCTCATCGGAATATCGTTTTTTTGCGGTGTTTTCGGCTGAGTCACTCATGGCTTGTGGGGTTTATCGAAACAATAGCTGATCCTTCATCGAGCACCAATTCCTCGCCGCCTTGCTCGATTCGGTCCACCCACACCAAACGGGTGGCCAAAATTTCGGTGCAAATATACGAAGAAAACGAGTCGACTGCTGACTTCAGCCAAGGACGTTCTTCCAGGCGGAGTTCGATGCGGTCGGTGACGGCCAGATTTTGGTCTTTTCGCAGTTTTTGAATTCGGTTCACCAATTCGCGGGCCAATCCTTCTTCCATCAGCGCACGACTTAACTCCAGGTCGAGGGCCACCGTGAGGGCGCCTTCCGAAGCCACGAGCCAACCCGGAATATCGTCGAAGCTGATTTCAACATCTTCGCGTCCCAATTCAATGGCGAAGCCGTCCAAGTGTAGTACTAAGGTGCCGTTTTGCTCAAGCGACCGGAGTTCCGACTGCGGCAGCAGGGGCACGGCGGCGGCAATAGCTTTCATTTGGGCGGGGTAGCGCGGTCCGAGCGATTTAAAATTGGCGCGTGCCTTGCGTACAATAACAGCAGCTTGCTCCTCCGAGAGAAATTCAATGCCCTTGATGTTGAGTTCCGACTGAATGAGATCCGCTACTTTCAGGATTTGTTGGCGTTGTTTCTCATCGGTGAGTGGAATAAGCAACCGCCTGAGGGGTTGACGCACCTTTATTTGGGAGCGTTTGCGCAAAGAAAGTGCCAAGGAACAGATTTCCTGTGCCCACGACATGCGTTGCTCCAACAACAAGTCGATTTCGTCGGGTTTTACGCTAGGGAAGTCGCACAAGTGCACCGACTCATGGGGTCGACGCGATGTAACCCCATTGAGGTCGCGGTATAAGCGTTCCGCATAGAAGGGTGCAATAGGCGCCATCAGCAGAGCCACGGTTTCCAAACAGGTGTAGAGGGTTTGGTAGGCTGCTTGTTTATCCAATCCTTCTTCTCCTTTCCAAAATCGCCGGCGGCACAGACGCACATACCAATTGCTGAGGTGCTCATCTACAAACGACTGTATGCTGCGGGCGGCGCGGGTAGGCTCGTAATCGCGGTAGTCGGCCTCTACCGAGGCGGTCAGAGAATTCAAGAGGGATAAGATCCAACGGTCAATCTCGGGTCTTTCGCTCAGGGGCACATCCGCATAGGTATACCGAAACCCATCAATATTGGCATACAGGGCAAAAAAACTATAGGTGTTGTGGAGCGTGCTAAAGAACTTACGTTGCACCTCCAAAATCCCAGCAGGGTCAAATTTTAAGTTATCCCAAGGCTGTGCATTACCCACCATATACCAACGGGTTGCATCCGCGCCGTACTGATTGAGGGTGGCAAAGGGGTCCACAGCATTGCCCAGGCGCTTCGACATCTTATTGCCGTCTTTGTCGAGCACCAGGCCATTGCTCACCACCGTTTTGAAGGCCACCGAATCGAAGATCATAACAGCGATTGCGTGCAGCGTAAAAAACCACCCCCGGGTTTGATCGACTCCTTCAGCGATGAAATCGGCCGGAAATGCGGTGTTGCGGTCGATGCGCTCGGTCGATTCGAAGGGGTAGTGGCCCTGGGCATAGGGCATGGCCCCAGAGTCGAACCACACATCGATGAGATCAGGCTCTCGGTACATGGGTTGGCCGTCCTCAGCCACCAAAACGACCTGATCAACATGAGGTCGGTGGAGGTCATGGATGGATTCGGGGTTGGATATGCCGGCAGCACGGGCATCGCTCATGGCCAGGCGAAGCTCCTCGAGCGATCCGATGCACCGTTTATGCCGTCCATCGGCCGTGCCCCAAATGGGCAGGGGCGTGCCCCAAAACCGCGAGCGCGATAGGTTCCAGTCAACCAAATTCTGTAGCCAATGGCCAAAACGGCCGGTGCCCGTGCTTTCGGGTTTCCATTGAATCGACTGGTTCAGCTCCACCATCCGGTCTTTGACCGCGGTGGTACGAATAAACCAGCTTTCCAACGGATAATAAAGAATGGGCTTATCTGTTCGCCAGCAGTGGGGGTAGCTGTGCGCGTACTTTTCGATGCGGAAGGCTCTGTTTTCCCGTTTTAGTTTGAGGGTGATGAGCTCATCGGCATTGAGCAGCTTATTGAGGTTGGGGATGATGCCAGCGAGCGCGGCTTGTTGGCGTTTCAGTGCGTCTTCGCGCTCGGCTGCATCAAAAAAGGCATCCTTCACGGGTATGCCTTGCAGGGGGAATTCGGGGTCATTAACCTGCTCGGTGAATCGACCGTTGCGGTCAACCAATGTGAGCGCACCAATGCCCTCTTGCTTGGCGGTGCGGTAGTCGTCGGCCCCAAAACTGGGCGCCAAATGGACCACGCCTGTGCCGTCGTCGGTGCGCACGAAATCGCCCGCAACCACCCGAAAGGCATCGCCCTGTTCGGGTTGTGCATAGGGCAGGAGTTGTTCGTAGCGCAATCCGCAGAGGCTTTTGCCCGTAACATTGCCCAGTCGCATCCAAGGCAACGCTTTACTCCCCGAATCGGATGAGGGCCAATAAACGGTTGAATCCTGATTGTTGGGGGGTGTTACCTCATCCTCGGCCGAAAAGTAGGTACCCAAACGGGCCTCAGCCATCAATAAAAGGGCCGGACGGCGGGTATAGGGGTTATGTGTGGCGATCAGGGCGTAGGGTATGTCGGCCCCCACGGCAAGTGCGGTATTGGAGGGTAAAGTCCATGGGGTGGTTGTCCAGGCCAACAAATAGGGGCCCCATTCCGGGTCCGGATTGCTTAGGTCAATGGGTTCTTCGGCTGCCCACCCTTTAGGTACGTTGGGGTAAAAATGATCCAGTATTTCATTCAGGGGAGCGCAGGCCTCGGCGTTGTTTATTTTGAATTGCACGACTGCACTCGGGTCTTTTACCTCGCGGTAGGCACCGGGCTGGTTGAGTTCGTGTGAACTCAATCCGGTTCCTGCGGCCGGGGAATAAGGTTGAATGCTGTGTCCTTTGTAGAGCAATCCTTTATCATACAATTGCTTCAGCAGCCACCAGACCGATTCGATGTATTCGGGCGTGTAGGTCACATAGGGATGCTCGAGGTCGACCCAATAGCCCATTTGTTCGGTTAACTGCTCCCACAATGCGGTGTAGGCCATCACATCCTCGCGGCAATGGCGGTTGTATTCTTCAACGCTGATTTTGTTTCCAATATCATCCCTTCGTATGCCCAACTTCTTTTCGACCTGGAGTTCCACAGGGAGGCCGTGTGTGTCCCATCCGCTTTTGCGTTCTACCTTTCGCCCTTTCATGGTTTGGAACCGACAAAATATGTCTTTAATGGTGCGGGCCATCACATGGTGTATGCCCGGTATTCCGTTGGCCGATGGGGGTCCTTCATAGAACACAAAAGGCTCAGCTTGCGCACGCTGTTCTATGCTTTTTTGGAATGTGCCGTGTTCTTTCCACCACGCGGCGATCTCACGGCCCACACCCGGCAAGTCAAGTTGGGGATAGGTAGGATAGGTATTTTGAGGCTTACTCATCGTGTTCGGTTGCTTATGGATGCTTTCCGCCATTCTTGCGGGCGATTCGAATTTGTCGGCGTCGGTCGAACGACAAAATCAAGGCGGGCAGCAGGAGCATATTGCTGAGAAGGGCGACCAACAGGGTGCAAGAGGTCATGAGCCCGAGTGCCACGGTGCCCTGAAATGTGGATACACCAAACACGAGAAACCCAAAAAACAGGATCAGGGATGTATAAACCATGCTGGGCACGGTTTCACGCAGTGTCAGTTCAACCAAACGCGGGATATCCCACTGCCTGCGTTTCATCTCCTGCCGGTATTTGGCCAAAAAGTGGATGCTGGTGTCGATGGAAATGCCAAAAACCATGGAATAGACCAGAACTGTAGAGGGTTTCAGCGGCACACCCAGATATCCCATGACACCGGCCGTCACCAGCAGCGGGAAGAGGTTGGGTACGATGGAAATGACTAAAATTCGTATATCCCGAAAAAGTGCCATCATGATGATGGAAATCAGGAAAATGGCCAGGCTTAAACTGCTGATCAGGGAATTTACGAGGTATTGGTTGCCCTTCAAGAAAATGAGGCTATTGCCAGTGAAAATCACCTTCGAAGAAGTACCCTCCATGATGGAGTCGACCCGATGGCGGATTTCATTGAGGAGCAGTTCCAGCCTACGGGTCCCTACATCGGCCATATTCAAGCTCAGACGAAAAAACTGACGCGCGGTATCGGTGAGCGAGGCCAGGGTGCTGTCGGTGGTGCTCCGCGAGCGAAGCAAATAGGGCATCACAAACGCCCGCTCCTGTCCGCCCGGAACCCTATAATAGCGCGGATTACCTTGGAAGTAGGCCTGATTGGCCGCCTTAACGAGTTGAACCAGCGACACTGGGGGGGCAAATTCGGGGTATTCCGACAAAAGTTGTTGGATTTCCTCGGCCTTCTGCAGGTTTTTGGGCGATTGTACACCGCCTTTGCGGCCTGTATCAATGAGGATCTCCAAGGGCATTACGCCCGCAAAGTTCTCTTCGAAAAATTTGAGGTCAGCCATGACGCGGTCGCGTTGGGGCAGGTCGTCGACCAATCGACTACGGGCTTTGAGTTGCACGGCCCCCAGGGCTGCTAGTACGCTTACGGCCACAAATCCCACATAAAGTGCATTCCGGTGACCCGTCACCCAACGAACTACGCCTTCCACAACACTTCTGAGTGCCGTTCTGTCGAGGTGCTTTAGGTGTTTGGTTTCCGGTTCAGGCAGAAAGGAGAACACAATCGGTATGAGCAACAAGCTGATCACGAAAATCACACCCACGCTGAGGGCAACCACCAGGCCGAACTCTTTGAGCACGGTGGCCTCTGTTAGATAAAACACGCCAAATCCGATCGCTGTGGTGGTATTGGTGAGGAGAGCGGCTATACCCACGCGTTCGACCACCCGGCTCAGCGCTTTAATTTTATTGCCGTGTTTACGGAACTCATCGTGGTATTTGTTCAGCAAATACACACAATTGGGTACACCAATCACCACCACCAGGGCTGGTATGAGCCCACTGAGAATGGTAATTTTAAACCCAAGGCTGGAGATGAGTCCTAATGCCCAAATGGCACCCAACAAAACCACCAGTAAAGGAAAAAAGACGGGCGCAAAGCTTCGGTAAAAAAAGAACAGCATGATTCCACTCATGATAAGGGCCAAAACGCTAAAAAGTTTGAGCTCATCGGCTACGCGTGTGGCAAACACCGTGCGGACATACGGAAGTCCTGAATAATGGAGTGTGAGACCGTGGTTAAGGGCGAATGCATCGAGTCTGCGTACCACCCCATCCACTGTCGCGATTCGGCCTTTGTTGTCGAGCACCTTGCCGTCGAATGCGATGGCGAGCAGGGTGGTATTGGTTTCGGGAATAATGAAAATGCCCTCATAGAGGCGGGTTTGGTGTATCACCTGACTGAGGCTATCGAGTTCCGCCCGACCCAATGGTCCGTCGGGCACGAGAGGCAAGAGCCGGAACCGCTGTTCGTTGTCGTCGCGCACCAAAGCCGGGAGGTTAGCGAGGCTTAAGACGGATTTGACCCCCTCAACCTCCTTCACCCTGCGGGTCACCAGTTGGAGCCCTTGAAACAACTCTGGGGTAAACAAGCTGTCTGACTGAAAGCCGGCCACCATCACATTGCCGTCGATGCCAAAGCGGGCACGGAATTCTTCGTAAATTTGTAGGTCGGGGTCGTTGAGCGGAATCAGCCGATTGCCGTCATAAGACATGCGTACCTGCATGGCCTTGTAGGCCATAAACAGTGTAGCCAATCCCAAAACCACCAGCAAAAGAGGGCGATTGCGTAGGATCAAACGGGCGATGCGGGTCCACATATCAATAAAACGTGCAAAAATACGAAAACCAAGGGGCTTTAGGTTTGATAAAAATATTAGTACCTTGCACTACATAGTACCAAAATAATTTTATAACTTTGCCCCATGCAAAACGAGAATGCTCAGGTACAAATGCGCAAGGGGGTGTTGGAACTCTGTATTCTCCGCATTTTGTCGCATGGCGAGGCCTACACCTCCGATTTGTCGGACCGCCTCAAAGAGGCCGAGCTCCTGGTTGTGGAGGGGACCCTTTACCCGCTCCTTACCCGCATGAAGAATGCGGGATGGCTGGTCTACCGCTGGGCTGAGTCGAAAAATGGCCCGCCCCGTAAATATTACGCCCTCACCAAAGAGGGGGTTCAACAGCTAAAATTGCTGGATCGGGAGTGGGAGTCGTTTGTGGAAGCCGTGCAATCCCTCAATCGTCCCACAATGGCTGAGAATCCCGATTCCGGGCAGCCCATAGGGCCAAAAGATGGTAATCCAATGGGGCCAAAAGACGGCAATCCGATAGAATATCATGCCGGAAATACAATTGAACTCAAACCTGGTCAACCATGAAAAAGGCGACACAAATTAATCTGGGCGGGCAACTCATTCACATCGATGAAGACGCTTATACGCATTTGAAGGGCTACCTTGAGGAGCTTCGCAGCCATTTGCGCGGTACCGAGGGATGCGATGAAATTTTGGCCGACATCGAAATGCGTTTGGCCGAATTGCTGTTGGGGCGACTGGGCATGGCGCGGAAGGTGGTGGATCTACAAGATGTGGAATGGGTGATCAAAGCCCTCGGGCATCCCAATGATTTCGCAACAGGCGATGCGCAGGCAACGGAAGCCTCGTCGACGTTCGATCCGGGGTCGGGCAGCACAACGCGGCGGTTGTTTCGCGATACCGACGGCATCATGCTGGGTGGCGTATGCATGGGTTTATCGACCTACTTCCGCATGGATGTTGCGATTTTGCGGATCATATTCGTTTTACTCGGGTTATTCACAGGTTTTGGCGTTTTTTTGTATATTATTTTATGGGTTTCAGTCCCTAAGGTGCGCAATACGGCTGATCGCTTATCCATGCAAGGCCGGCCGGTAACCTTCAATAACATCCGACAGACCGTAGAAGAGGAGGCCCGCGAGGTGGAAAGGCGTTTCAATGATCCCGAAACCCGTAGCCGCATGCGCCGGGGGGCGGAAGATATTTTCTCTGGCCTTAGAGAAGTCCTGGTGCGCCTGGCTCGGGTGGCGGGTGTTGTTGTGCTGATCGGGGTATTCACCGTGGCGGCCTTGCTGGGTATTGCCGTTTGGTCGGGCGATCTTTGGATCAATGACACCGAAATCAATGTGATGCAGGTGAACGGGGTAAACCTGATCGAATCGGCCGACTGGATTCTGCCTTCGGATTTGTCGGCCAGCCGGGTGAATTGGGCTGCGGTCCTGATGCTTTTGGCTCCCCTATTGGCACTGTTGTATATCGGGCTACGCCTGTTGGTGCGCCTGCCGTCTTTCATAGCCCGCGGAATCACAGTCATATCATTTCTGCTGTTTATAGCAGGGCTCATCCTGTCCATACAAATCGGCGTGCGGATGGCATCGGAGTTTCGCACCGAAGGACGGGTGGCCCACACCGTTTTCCTGCCCAATGAACCATCAAAATACAATCTCTCCTTATACAGCCTGTCGATCAATTCAGAACGCATGTTGCACTTTGATGCCGATGAGGATGGCGGTTCGCTGATTGCCTATGGCGATAGCATCTTCTATGACCACGTAGAAATTGAAATTCTGCCTTCTGCCGATAGCTTGACCCGTTTGGAATGGGTGGCTACCGCACGGGGTCCGGGCCAGCGGATGGCGCGCACACGCGCGTGGTGTATTCGGTACGATATTCGGGTAGATAGCCTGGGAAGGATCGAACTATGCGATTTGTTAAGCTACCCACTGCCTGATCGCTTTCGCGACCAACATGTGCGGGTTATTCTTCACCTGCCTTTAGGCCGTTCGATCTATATCGATACGGGGGTGGCCCCATTTTTAAGTCCGCTGCCCCGGCCGGCCGGAAGCGAGGAACAGGAGGTAGGTGGAAAGACTTGGTATATGAGTCGTGAAGGGATGGTTTTGTCGCCCGAAAGCAGGGCTCATTCGTCGACCGAGAATGCTGAAAAGCGATCGGGTGAGGTATCGTGCATCGCTACAAATCGGGCCAGTATCATGCGTGCGTTGACGCCCTTATTTAGCTATTTTTGCCTTTCTTTTCGTGATTTAACGTTCAAACTTTTTAATTTATACTGATGAAATCCAGCATTTACCTGATTGTTCTTGCCTTTGTTCTTCCCATTTTGCCTGTTCGGGCCGATGAGGGCATGTGGTTGCCCATTCAGATCCGCCGCATCCATGAGAAAATGGCCGGTAAAGGTCTGCAGTTATCGGCCGATGACCTGTATGAGATCAACCGATCCAGTGTTAAGGACGCGATCGTGCGTCTGGGTAGTGGATTTTGCACGGCTGAGATTATTTCGGCAGAGGGCTTACTCCTCACCAACCACCACTGCGCGTATGATATGATCCAAAACCACAGCGCCGTTGGACGCGACTACCTGACCGATGGTTTTTGGGCCATGAAGCGCTCCGATGAATTGTCGAATCCGGGCATAACCGCCTCCATTTTAGATCGGATGGAGGATGTTACAACACGCATGAATGATTCCATAGCGGCCGATCCCAATACCCCGCGGTCCCGGGTTATTGAGCGGGTAAGCCGCTTCATCGCCCGAGAAATTACCCAAGGCAACGCCTCTAAAACGGCCGAGGTACGTGCCATTTTCTATGGCAATCAGTTTATCCTTTCTGTCTACACAACCTATTCTGATGTGCGCCTTGTGGGTGCGCCGCCCAGCAGCATTGGAAAATTCGGTGGCGATACGGATAACTGGATGTGGCCAAGGCATACGGGTGACTTCTCCCTGCTGCGCATTTACACGGGTGCGGATGGGCAACCTGCTCCCTACAACGATCAGAATATTCCCCTCAAACCCAAGCATGTACTGCCAGTGAGTACGTCGGGCGTGAAAGAGGATGATTTCGTGATGGTTTTTGGATTCCCTGGCACCACCAACCGCTACCTTACCAGTGCCAATTTGGCCAGCAATATCGAGAACAACAACCAACCGATCATTGATATGTTGGGCGCCCGCATGAAGGCCTACAAGGAGTCGATGGATGCCAATCCAGAAATCCGCATCGCTTTGGCCTCGACTTATGCATCGGGGATGAATACCTATAAGTATTACATCGGACAAAACTTAGGACTGAAGAACGATGGTGTCGTGGAGCGCAAAGCCGATTATGAAAGAAAGTTGGCGTCATGGAGTGCGGGCTTGTCGGGGCAAGACCGGGAGCGGTTCCAAGGCATTACCGATAAGATTGCCCGCGAAATGGAGTCTTTTGGTCCCATCAATCGGCGGTTTATGTACTTCCGGTTGGGTATGGTGAACCAGGCTGCTTATCGTATCAACGATCGCTTGCAGGGTCTGAAATCGGTTTTGGAGGGCAATAAAGCGGGTGCGGATACCGTGAAGTCGGCCAGTGCCAAGGTCATGACATCGCTCGATGAGCTCTACACCGAGTATTTTTCTTCCACCGAGCAGGCGGCTTTCCAAGCGGTATTGGCGGCTTACCTCAAGGCCACACCGGCCGCCGACCGCCCGGATTTTCTGATGCAGGCGCTGAAGGCTACAGGTAAAGCTGATGAATCGGCTCAAATTGCAGCGTTGGCTGGCCAGTTGTTTTCTTCGTCGATTCTCACGGATCGTGGGCGATTGGAAGCCTTTTTGAAGAAGCCCAATCTCAAGGCCATGCAGAAGGATGTGGGTGTGAGCTTCTTTACTGCAGCTGCGCTCCACTACAATAAGACCCTTCTTCCGCCCCGGATGGAGTCGGGACAACGGATTGAGGTTCTGCGTAAGGATCTGATGTCGGCCATGATGGCGTTCGAATCGGAGCGGGTTTTTGCACCCGACGCCAACAGCACCCTTCGGTTGACCTACGGAACTGTTCGTCCGTATGTGCCCCGCGATGCTGTTTTTTATAAGTATTTCACTACGCATGAGGGGATTTTGCAGAAGGAGGACCCCTCCAACGAGGAGTTTGTGGTCCCCGCCAAGTTGAAGGAGCTCTTGAAGGCCCGTGATTTTGGTCGGTATGGTGCGAATGGGGTTTTGAACACCTGTTTCTTGTCGGATAACGACATCACGGGAGGTAATTCGGGTAGTCCGGTGATCAACGGTCGGGGTGAGTTGGTTGGCTTGGCCTTCGATGGCAATTGGGAGTCTATGACAGGCGACTTGCTGTTTTCTCCACCCGTGCAACGCACGATTTCGGTCGATATTCGGTATGTTTTGTTTATCATCGATAAGTTTGCGGGGGCGGGTCACCTCGTTCAGGAGATGAAATTGACGAATTAAGATCTTCGTATCCCTTCAGGGCTACTTGGGTATGGAGTGAACTATTTTGGCCGTTCGTTCGTTTATATAGGGTTATTAACTTCCCAACGCATGTTCCGAACCGCTCTCTATTTGCCTATTTTTTTGATGATTATTTGGTCATCCTGCAGCAGAACCAACGCGCCGGGTGAAAAGTACAATGAGCCTTTCAGTGGTTCGAAGTACATGAGCGATAAGCGCCACTGGCGCAGCACCGGCACGGGTAGTAGTTCGGATTTGGGCATTGCGAAGCAAAAGGCACTCCTTGAAGCCCGCAAGAACTTGGCCTCCGAGGTGCAAACGCAGATGATGTCGGTTTCTGAGCAGTTTCAGCGCCAACAGGAGGTAGGAGAGCAAGAAGTTATGGGCAAAACTTTCCAGCAATTGTATCGCGAGGTTTTCAGCACCCAGCTGAATGACGCTGTGGTGGCCGACCAGAAGACCTTCACCAAACCCAATGGTCAGTATACACATTATGTGGCCATGCAGGCGCACAAACGAAGCCTGTACCGACACATGAAGCGGATGAATGAAGCAAGCGGGAGCCTGTCGGCTGAGCAAAGGGAGCGGATCAATAGGATGATCGATGAGCGGATCGCGGAGGCGGAGGAGTAGGTATGTCGAATAACGCTGCATCCAATACCCCGCGTTTGTCGATCAGCAACCGCAAGGCGGGCTTTTCTTATGAATTGTTGCAGACTTTTGAAGCGGGCATGGTGCTCCTGGGTTCGGAAATCAAGAGCATCCGCCAGGGTAAAGTGAACATGGGCGATGCGTATTGCTTATTGATTGATGGAGATTTGTGGGTGCGTAACCTGCACATTAGTGCCTATAAGGAGGCTAGTTGGTTAAACCATGAGCCCATGCGCGACAAAAAGCTGTTGCTGAAGGGACATGAGTTGCGTAAGCTGCAGCACCGCATGAAGGAAAAGGGCTATACCGTGGTGCCGACCCGCTTGTTCATTTCTGAACGTGGATGGGCCAAACTGGAAATCGCGTTGGCACGCGGTAAAAAGCAACACGATAAGCGCGAGAGCATTAAAGATAGGGATGTGGAGCGCGATATGCGCCGCGATACCGATTTAAATTCAATTCAGCACAGGTTGAAGGATGATATCTCGTGACGACTGCTGATCTTAGCGCAGGTCGATAACCTCAAACTGAGGGAATTGTGCTTTTTGGAACTGAAACTGTTTGTCGTTGATTGGGGTGTTGGATTTGAAGTCGCGAATCACATAGGTCATTCTGCTGCCGTCTTTGTTCATCACCACGGCTTGCGTGAGCAGGGCTTTTGCGGGGTCGACCGATAATTTAATTTTGAAATAGGGCTTTTTCTTATCGATGGGTACCAAATCGATGACTTTGGAAGTTACCGTACTGCCTTCGGCTTGCATGTAAGGTTCGAATCCCTTTTCATACAAGGTGAAAACGGAAGTGGGCGTGAGTTCATCGGGTGCCGGTTCATAATCGGAAACATTCACTTCCTTGGCGTCCTTGAGCACCACCCAAAGAATTGAGCCATCGGTCATGATGGTCTGTTGTTTCATGTCGAGGCGATACTTTTTCCCTTTGATCTCGAGCTTGCCTCTTTGTTGTTCGTTGATCTTTTGGGTGGGGTGTTCCAATGTGAAGGAGAAGTCGGCCGACATGGTGCGAAATGACTTATAGTTGGCATTCATGCGGCGCAAAAGGTCACGTGCTTTGGCATCACCCTGTGCCTGACCCACGCCTGGGTGAAACAGCGAAATGAAGAATACTAAGCCGAAAAACCTAAATAAAGGCGTTGATGACATAAGGCGCGACATAGATCAAAGTTGCAGTACGAAAAGTGGTGCGAAGATAAGTCTACAAAACGAGAGTCACAAGTCGTTATTACTTATCGAGGCGCTTGATTACTTGTCGAGGCGCTTGATTACTTGTCGAGGCGCTTGAGAAGCTGTTCCAAAGAATACTCGTCGCCCACCAACACTTCGCGCGGTTTGCTGCCCTCGAATGGGCCAACAATCCCGGCCGCTTCCAATTGGTCGATGATGCGCCCAGCCCGGTTATACCCCAGCTTCATTTTACGTTGGAGGAGCGAGGTAGAGCCTATTTGATTGTGTACGATTACCCGGGCGGCCTCGTCGAACATGGGGTCGCGCTCTGATGGATCGAAGTCCTGCACGCTGCTGCCCTCCTCGCGGCTGCTGTATTCGGGCAGCAGAAATGCGTCGGGATATCCCCGTTGTCCGCCGATATAGTTACACACTGACTCGACCTCGGGGGTGTCTACGAATGCACACTGCAGCCTGATCACATCAGAACCTTGAGATAGGAGCATATCGCCCCGTCCGATCAATTGATCGGCCCCACCGGCGTCGAGGATGGTTCTGCTGTCGATTCGTGAGCTGACCTTAAAGGCGATGCGTGCCGGGAAATTGGCTTTGATGGTACCGGTGATGATGTTTACCGATGGCCGTTGGGTCGCAATAATGAGGTGGATGCCCACAGCACGTGCCAATTGGGCGAGACGGGCGATGGGCATTTCGATTTCCTTACCTGCCGTCATGATGAGGTCGGCGAATTCGTCGATTACCACCACAATATAGGGCAGAAAGCGGTGGCCATCGCGTGGGAGCAGCTTCCGTTTGCGGAATTTATCGTTGTACTCGCTGAGGTTGCGTACTTGCGCATCCTTTAGTAAATCATAACGGCGGTCCATTTCGATGCAAAGCGACTGCATGGTGTCGACCACTTTGAGGGTGTCGGTCACGATGGCCTCATCGTTGTCGGGCAGGCGGGCCAGAAAGTGGCGCTCAATGTGCCGAAACAAGGAGAGTTCGACCTTCTTGGGGTCCACCAGCACCAGTTTTAGCTCACTTGGATGCTTTTTGTAGAGCAAAGACAGTAGCATGGCGTTCAGTCCGACCGACTTCCCCTGTCCTGTGGCACCTGCCATCAATAGGTGGGGCATTTTGGCCAAGTCGGCAATATAGATCTCGTTGGAAATGGTCTTGCCCAGCGCCATAGGCAGCTCCATGTCCGTTTTAATGAACTTTTCTGAGGCCATCAGCGATCGCATGCCTACCATTTCCTTGTTCTGATTGGGTACTTCAATACCGATGGTTCCTTTTCCGGGCATTGGTGCGATGATGCGAATGCCGAGGGCAGCGAGCGACAGGGCTATATCGTCTTCGAGATTTTTGATGCGGCTGATGCGCACTCCTGCAGCGGGAACGATTTCGTAAAGGGTAACAGTTGGCCCAACGGTGGCCCGTATTTTATCGATTCCAATGTTGTAATGCCGCAGGGTCTCGGTGATTTGATTTTTGTTGCGTTCCAATTCATCGGGATGAATCTGTATTTTCTGGCTCCCATATTCTTCCAACAGGTCGATTGGTGGGTATTTATAGCCTGAAAGGTCTAATTTGGGGTCGTAGAGTTGGTCCCTGCTGAGTGCAACACCGCCTGCCTTCACATGCCCTAAGCCTTCGTCAACCGATTCGCGGATCTCCAGCTCGGGTTGGCCTGTGGTGCCACCGAAATTATGCGCTACTGGCTGTTCATCTGAGTCGGGCCCATCCTCCCGATCAAAATCGGTGTAGGCTGCCTGTTTATCATTCTGTATGCCTACGTTGGTGTCTACCGCACTATTCAT
>SXGT01002216.1_pt1 | contig 15477 bp, 14 predicted proteins | sample 3176221 | NCBI WGS metagenome assembly SXGT01 (sample SAMN11356862, study PRJNA531348) | freshwater metagenome | isolation source: freshwater sample F1-120 | place: China: Fuxian Lake, Yuxi | collected 2017-12-25
GTCCGCCGGCATGGATTTGCGCCTTGACCACCCAGCGATGGCCGCCAATGTCTTCGGCCACGCGGGCCGCCTGCTGGTCGGAGTAGGCCACCCCTCCCACCGGGACGGATACGCCATAGGTTTTCAATAATTCCTTGGCCTGATATTCATGGATATTCACGGGACAGTCTCCTTCAGGATAAACGGGCTTCGATCTGTTCGATCTGTCGAACGACATTTTCCGCCATGCGGATGGAGGCGGCATCAATCAGGCGACCGTCCAGGGATACGGCTCCTTTGCCTTCTTTGGCGGCCTTGTCCATTTCCACCAGAATACGTTTGGCGCGGGTGACTTCCTTCCCGGTTGGCGTGTACACCGCGTTGGCCAGTTCAACCTGGGAGGGGTGAATGGCCCATTTGCCTTCACAGCCCAAGGCGGCAGCGCGACGGGCGGCCACTTTGTAGCCTTCCGGATCGCTGAAATCGCCGAAGGGGCCGTCAATCGGGCGCAGGCCATAAGCCCGGCAGGCGGCCACCATGCGGGAAATACCGAAATGCCACTGGTCGCCCCAATGGAAGAACCGCTGCCCTTCGGCATCGGCATCGGTCAACATGCCGTATTCGGGGTTGGCACCGCCAATCTGGGTGGTGCGAGCGCGAACAGAAGCCGCATAATCGGCCACCCCGAATACCATGGCTTCCATGCGTTCGGGACAGCAGCGGGCAATTTCCTCGACATTGGCCATGCCCATGGCGGTTTCAATCAGGACGTGGATGTTGATGGGCTGATAGCCTTTGGCTTCCTCGATCTGCGCCAGCAGGGTGGACACAAAATACACGTCGGCGGCACTGCCGACCTTGGGAATCAGGATGGTGTCGAGTTTGTCGCCACAGGCTTCGACGATGTCTACCAGATCGCGGTAGCAATAATGGGTGTCCAGACCATTGATGCGAATCGACACCGCACAGCGTGACCAATCGTAGGTGTTGAGGGCGTGGATGATGTTGAGCCGGGCCTGGGCCTTGTCATCCGGTGCTACCGCATCTTCCAGATCCAGAAAAACAATGTCGGCACCCGCTGAGGGGGCTTTTTCCAACATGCGTGGGTTACTGCCCGGCACCGCCAGCTCGCTGCGGTGTAACCGGTTTTTTACGGCCATGCCGTACCTCCATCTTGTTCGGTTGAACGCGATCAGATCGACCCATGCCGAACCCGATCACGCAAAAAGGGTGGAATTATACTCGCAACACCGTGGTCGGGACACTGCCTTGCCACCCGGTAGCTGCTGTTTGAGGTGGCAATACAGCGGTGCAGTCGCACCATAATGACGCACGAAAGAGCCATGTATCAAATTTGGCACGGCTGAATAATTGTTGCGTCCAGTCTTTTCTGCTAGCATCATCATCTGAGCAACAAATAGTTGCTCAATTACAACGGATTCGATTTCAACCTGCGTAACCGTGTACGCTTGCCTTGTTTTCAAGCCCTCAGCCACAGGGAGAGGAGTAGAAGGCAGGGGAAACGCGAACGGTTGCCAACCTACAATCAAGAGGGGGAACTTATGCAAACTTTGAATAAAACCAGCCTGGCCGCACTGATTGGCACGGGCGTAATGATGGCAGCACTGGCACCACAAACGGCTCTGGCCGACCGGCACGCCAGCAGGAACAGTTCCGCAGGCTCTACCTCGGTGCAGGCCGATCTGGAAAGACGTCTGCAAATGATGGAAGACGAGATGAGGGCTTTGCGCTCTGAATTGTCCCGTGCCCGCAGCGAAACCCAGGCTACCGCTGACAGAATGGAGGCCCACAAACAACAAATGGATCAGCATATCGCCGAAGGTACCTCCAGCGACTCCTCCAAGGAAGACCTGATCTTCTTCCGGGGCGGTTTTGCCTCGATGGAACACCCGCGTAACAACGAGTTGTTGCTGAATAACGACACACTGCGTGGTTTGGGTGTCACCAGCCAGTTTGATGCAAAGGACGGTGACGGCTGGTATGTCGGTGCCGGTTTTGATCACCGCCTGACCAACGACATGTGGGGACTGACCGATCTGGCCTCGCTGGATGGTGAAGTCATGTTCGAGTACAAAAACTTCGGCACCAGCCATAACTCGCTGGTCGAAGGTGCCACCGGAACCATTGCTGCCTCCGTGCTGGGCACAGGTCCGGGCGCAGTAGCCGGTGTGACCACCATCGAAAACCAGTTGACTCAGTTTACCCTGACGGCTTCACCCAAGATCAAGTTTAACGGCATGGGTAACTTCCGTCCCTGGATCATTCCGTTCGGGTTGGCCCTGCATGTGGTAAGTCCGCCGTCCAGCGGTGTTACCGTGCTGAATCCGGGCCTGATGATGGGTACCGGTGCTGAGTACAAGATATGGAAGGATATCTATGCAGGTTTCGACTTCCGTTACCACTTTACCGGTGATGATCTCTCCTACAAGGCCAATCTGCCGGCAGCATTCGGCGGCACCACGCTCTACAACAAGACCAGAATCGACGGTCTGACCACCGGTGCCTACCTGGGCTTCGGTTTCTAAAAATAACGCGTTTCAAACGCAGGATGGCAAAAGGGGAACCCTCGGGTTCCCCTTTTTTTGTCCGCTTACTTGAACGTCAGCAAAAATCCGCCGTAAACAGTCGCCCCGGCCTGATCCAGACTGATGACATGAGGGGTGCGGTTACCGGTCAGGTTTTCTCCGCGCACGTACAGTTTCAGTGGCTGCAAGACCCGGTAATCCAGTCGGGCGTTCAGGCGAAGGTTGTCCCCGATGAGGACGCTGTTGCCAATGTCATTCCAGGACTGATCCCGATGGATGACCTCCAGCCACAGATTGACCGGTTGCCAGGGCTGCCACTCACCAAATGCCCGGATAGTGTGTAACGATTCAAACGGAACACGCCCGCCCGTGTCCGGGTTGTGACTGTCGTTGTAGGTGTAACTGATGCCTGCCCGCCACTGGTCGTCGAAACGGTATTGACCCCCGGTTTCAAAGCCGGCCACCGTCGCCCTCGGAATGTTGAACAGACACTGACCGGCACACGGCCGCTCAGGGACAGGAGCCGGACTCCAGGTGATTGCAATCAGGTCATCATAGCGGTGATAAAACCCGGTCAACGCCAGTTTGAGCCGATCATCCGGTTCCCACTCAACCCCCAGATCGCCTCCCGCCCCCCGTTCCGGCTTGAGACCGGGTTTGCCAATCAGTGGAAACAGTCGCTCGGCATAACTCGGGATGCGGAAACCGGTACCGCCGTTAGCCTTGAGCCTGACGCCAGGGAACCACTGCCAGGCCATGCCGGCATGGAACAGGGTTTGGTCGGGGTACGGGCTGTAGGCTTCGTAGCGAATCCCGACATCACCACTCAGCCGGTCAATGCTGTAGCGGGCTTCAAGGAACCCGGTTTGTTGCTGGCGTTCATCACTGACCTGAGGCCCGGCGACAAAGGTTCCGGGTCTTATCTGGGTATACACCGGGCCGGTCGCACTTTCATGGCGGCCTTCGCTGCCCCACAACACATGCAGTGAATCACCGTTTCCGGCATGCCAGACGCGCTGGTCATTTTCAAAGCGGGCCAGGTAAAGGTCGGTCTGGTAGCCCAGTTGCAACCCGGCCGTGTTGAGCTGGTTGCGGGTCTGGGTATAACCCAGTTGCAAACGGCTGATCCAGGTGTCGGTCAGGCGGGCAATCAGGCTGTTTTGGGTCAACCAGGCCTCTTCACGCAAAAAGGCATCGGGACTGTCAACCGTGGTCAGTCGCCCCCGGTAGAAGCCTGGTGTATCCCAACTGTTCCAGGTTTGCCGGTACAACAGCGAACCCTCCCAATGCAGGTCATCGTTTATGAGCCAGTCGGAGCGGCTCAGTACCTGGGTACTGCGGGATGGGTCCTGCTCCGGATTGCCTTCATGCAGGGGAGCGACCCAGCTTCCCTCGAAGACATCGGTACGACTGGCCATGACCGCAAGGCCACCGCGTCCGCCCGCCAGGGTTCCGCGCAGGGTTTCCCGCAGAAAACCAAAGCTGCCGCCTTCAACCCTGAGATCACCGCTGTTGCTGTTGGCAGGTCGGGATGTCAGGCGGACACTGCCTCCCAGTGCCGCAAAGGCCTGTGAGGCCGGAGCGAACCCCCGGTCTACCTCAACTGACTGCAAGCCGTCCGGCAATACCGCATCAAGGCTGGTGATGCCGGGCAGCGAGTAAAGCACAGGCATGCCATCCAGCGACAGCAATCCCTGCCCGCCCGCTCCACGCAGATGCAGGTTGCTGATGCCCTCGGCATCGGTTTTGGTGACGGACAGGCCGGGCTCACCCTGCAACACTTCTTCTACCGTGCGTTCATGGGCAACGCCCAGATCGGCTTCAGTATAGGTGTGATGGGGACGATTGCCGCTGGCAGATGGCCATTCGAGCCGGTGCGGCGGAGCCGTTACGGTGGTTTCAGGCAGTGTGGTGACGGTGGGAGGAGTCTCGCCAGCCTGCGGCGAGGTATGGAGTGTCGTCAACAATAGCCCGGTGAGGGGAATTGCTTGTCGGGGGGTGTTCATGTAACGCAACAAACAGGAATGAAGTCAGGAGAAGACCGCAGGGCAGTTCCTGTCTGCCAAACAAAATTGATCCCTGGGCCGACGGTATCAGGTCTTTCGGATGCCGCCGACCCAATGTCTGACGGCGGTCAAACCTCCTCGTCGTCGTCCATGTCCTGCAGATCACCAAAGTCATACGGGGCGTCGTACAGGCAGCGGGCCAGGTAGCGCAGGGTTTTGCCCGCTTCCCGGGATTGTTCGATCTGGTCGGCGTCCTTGAGCAATTCCAGATAGCACTGGGCAAGGGAGGAGAAACTCTGGATCAGAACCTCATGCGGATCGGCTTCCGGACTGTAAAAACTGGACATCGTCAAATACCTGGTGTTGAAGTGGAATAATACAGGGGTTGGGAAACATCAGACCCCGGCCATTGCCGGGGCCCTGAAATCGGGATGCGGCAGGATTATATCGCCTCCGGCAATTAAATCCCGTCGGTATGACTAAAAGGGTACATCGTCATCAAAATCATCGGCTCCGCCATAGGCCGGTGGCATGGACTGGGATGCTGCGGCAGCGGGGCGACCGGTCTCGGTACGCATCATGGGAGGCGGCGAACCGGCAGGAGCCCCGCCCGTCGCATCCCCCGGCCCTGCGGTTCCGCGACTGTCCAGCATTTGCATTTCACTGGCCACGATTTCGGTGGTGTAACGATCAACGCCGTTCTTGTCCTGCCATTTGCGGGTACGCAAACTGCCTTCCACATAAACCTTGCTGCCTTTGCGTAGATACTGCCCGGCAATTTCTGCCAGTTTGCGGAAAAACACCACCGTATGCCATTCAGTGCGTTCCTGCTGCTGGCCGGTTTGCTGATCCTTCCAGGTTTCGCTGGTGGCGATGCGGATGTTGGTGATGGCTTCGCCACTGGGCATGTAGCGGGTTTCGGGGTCGGCTCCAAGATTGCCGACCAGAATGACTTTGTTAATACCTCGTGAGGCCATTGGATTCTCCTTCGGGAGTCAGGGTTGTAGAGTCAGGGGTTACGGGGAGGGTCAACGCGTTCCCCAGCGCGGTTTTGTCAAGTTGGTGGCGGTCAACCTTCAGATAGGCCACGCCTTCATCGCCCTGTACCACGGCTTCCGCCACACCTGCAACGGTGCGGAGGGCTTCGGCGAGCCGCCGGGCTTGCCCAGGTTCCAGCACACCGGTGTTGAGTAGCAGGGTTGAAACATGACGCGGTGGTTTCATGCCCATTGCCACCAGCAGCCAGAGTGCGGCAACACCCGCGCAGTAGACAAAGACGGCTTCCGCTCCGAACCGGCCATGCAGCCAGCCGCCACCGGCCCCACCGGCAAGGCTCCCAGAAACTGGGCGGTGGAATAAATGCCCATTGCCGTGCCTTTCAGATCCGGGGGGGCTATTTTGGAAATCATGGAGGGCAGGGTGGCCTCCAGCAGGTTGAAGGCGGTGAAAAACAGATAGAGCAGGATGAATAGGCCCCAGAACGTGGTTGAAAGCCCGGCGAATCCGGCATCTGCCAGAGCCACCAGGCCGATGAAGGCGACGAATACCGTTTTCATGCGGCGTTTTTTCTCGGCCAGGATGACAAATGGCACCATGCTGCCCATCGCCAGCACAAAAACCGGCAGGTAAATCTGCCAGTGGGTGGGTGTGTCCATCAGCAGCCGATCCTTCAACAGTACTGGCAGTACCACAAAGGTGGCCGTGAGGATCAGGTGCAGGCAGAAGATGCCGAAATCAAGCCGTAACAGTTCAGGATTTTTCAGTACATCGGCAAATGCGGCGGGACGAGCCTCGGCATCGCGGTGAAACCGGCTGACCACCGGGTTGGGGACGATGGTAAAGAGTACCACGATGGCCACCAGGGCCAGTACCGCGATGATCCAGAATAGCCCGGACAGCCCCAGCCAGCGGGTCAGAACCGGGCCAGTGACCATCGACAGGGCAAAGGAGATACCAATGCTGATGCCGATCATCGCCATGGCCTTGGTGCGGTGTTCCTCCCGGGTCAGGTCAGCGGCCAGAGCCATGACCACCGCCGCCACGGCCCCCGCTCCCTGCAGGGCCCGACCGGCGATGATGCCGTAAATTGAATCCGACCCGGCCGCTACCGCACTGCCACCGGCGAAGATCAGCAGTCCCAGGGCAATCAGCTTTTTGCGGCCATAGCGGTCTGACCACAAGCCGAACGGAATCTGGAATACTGCCTGGGTCAAGCCATACGCACTGATGGCCAGCCCCACCAGGGCCGGGGTTGCATCGGACAAATCACGCGACATGACCGCAAAAACCGGCAGGATCAGGAACATCCCGATCATGCGCAGCATGTAGATGGCGGCCAGTGAGGCACTGGCCCGCAACTCGGTTGGCGTCATGGGGGTATCAATTTCGGATAACGGACTCAAGCAGGAACTCCTGAACGAAAAAACATGGTGTGTTATGGTAGCAGTTTGCAGGTCATTTGGGCATGATTGCATGATTCAAAATCGGGAAAATCAACATGCGAATCACACGAAAGACATTAACAGGTTTGCTGATGGCGGTGGTTCTATCAGCGGGTGTCAGTGCTTCGCCCGGTGCCACGTCGGGACGAATCATCGGTGGCAAGCCGGCCGATTCCGCCCGGTGGCCCTGGGTGGTATCCCTGCAACACAGCTTCGGCGACAGCGACCCCTACCATAACCATTTTTGTGGCGGCAGCCTGATTGCACCGGATTGGGTCATCACTGCCGCCCACTGCGTCGAAGCCACCCAACCGTTTGACGTTGCGGTATTTTTCGGTGCCACCAATTTGCGTCACGGCCGGGGAACCACCGTGGGTGTCAGACGCATCATCGTTCATCCCGATTATGTGGCCGACCTTTTTACCGGTGATCTGGCCTTGTTGCAACTGGATAGTCCGGTTCAGGACGCCCCGATCGTCGCACTGGTGGACGCCACAGCCACCCTGACCGGAAGCCGGGCCGTGGCGGTGGGGTGGGGCAACATGAAAGCCGACACCGACAGCCCGTTGTTTCCGTTCCGGTTGCAGCAGGTAGAATTACCCATCGTGTCCAATACAACCTGCAACGAGGGTTTTGAGCAGGCCCAGTCGCTGCTGATCAACCCCATCGGGAGGGACATGCTGTGCGCCGGTTATCTGGCCGGTGGCAAGGACACCTGCCGGGGTGACAGCGGGGGGCCGCTCATGATTCGGCGAAATGGCCAATGGCTGCTGGCAGGCCTGACCAGTTGGGGCGAGGGTTGCGCCAGCAGTTACGGTGTTTACACCCGGTTATCCCGATTCGTCGATTTCATACGGGATGCCATGAGCCGGGATTATTTTGCCGCCGCCGACGTGGATCAAAACGGGGTGGTGAACAACCGCGACAAAACCCGGCAACGCCAGCAGTTGCAGGTTCGGGTACAGACCTATCTTGACGAGTGCTGGCAACCGGCCTTTTCCTGTGGCGACCTCAACGGCGACAGACGTTCTGACTGGAACGATCTGGAGCAAATGGGCCGCGACACCGAAGCCGATTTCCAGCGTTGGTTAAGGGAAGTGTGGCAACCGGAAAAAAACACCGCATCGGCCCGAAAATAGCCGGGTACAATCCTTCGTACATCGAGTTTTTTGCATGAGTAAACCCGTTTTTTTAGTGCTCCTGTCTGTTTTGCCGGGATTGACCGGCTGCCAGACGCCGCAGGAAGCCCTGCTGGAAGGCGAAATACAGGGCACCACCTATCACATCCGGATGGTGCTTGACGACACTGCACCGGATCTGGCGACCCTCAAGGCCGCCATTCAGGATACCTTTCAGACGGTGGACGAACAGATGTCCAACTGGCGGGAAGATTCGGAAATCTCCCGGCTTAACCGGAATGCCACAACCGCAGACATCAACTTAAGTCCGGCCCTGCACGGCGTATTGCTCAAGGCCCACGCGGTGTATCAGCACTCCGGCGGGTGCTATGACCTGACCGTCAAGCCACTGGTCGAAGCCTGGGGGTTTGCCCGCCATGAGAACCGGGTTCCGGCAGAGGCCGAAATTGCCCGCATACTTCCCGACATCGGCATGAACCAGATACAAATCGACCCGGTTCAGCCCCGGCTCGGCAAACGCAATCCGGCCATCCGCATTGATCTGGGTTCGATTGGACAGGGCTATACCGTACAGGCCTTAGCGGATCGCCTTGAAGGGTTCGGCATTACCCGCTACCTGGCCGAGATTGGCGGAGAAATGAAAGTGAGGGGCAAAAAGGCGGATGGATCAGCCTGGCGGATTGCCATAGAAAAACCCACGCCATTGAAGCGGGAAGTACAGCGGGTGATGGAAATGCAGCAGGAAAACGGCGTGGCGGTGATGACATCAGGAACTTACCGCAATTTTTTTGAATCCGGCGGCAAGGTGTATTCCCATATCCTCAATCCTGCCACCGGTCATCCGGTCACCCACAATCTGCTGTCGGTGACGGTACTGCATGAAAATCCTACCCTGGCCGATGCCTGGTCAACCGCCCTGTTATGCCTGGGAGAAGTGGATGGCAAGGCGGTTGCCGAACGGGAGAAACTCAAAGCCCTGTTCATCTACCATGAAGGAACCGAACTGCGGGAAACGATGACAACCGCCCTGAGTCAGTCACCGGGATAAGCCGGGTTGTATGGTACGGCAAGGGCCGGGTAAGCCCTTGCCCGGTGCCGGTTCAGGCGGCCTGCAACAACCAGTAAAGTCCGGTTCCGGTACATACCAGACCAAACAGTTGCCGCCCCGGAGCGACCGAACGGGTGAGTTGCCCCAGTCCCATCCCGATAACGTGCAGCACGGCGGTGGTACAAAGAAAACCCTGGAGATAGGCCAGGGATTCCCCGCCGACCGTGTCGGCTTCGGCGGCATGAACATACCCGTGAAAGACGGCGAAACCGGCGGTCATCGTACCGGCCAGCCAGACCGGGAGGTGCCAGCCGCGCCAAAGGGCCAGGCCCAGCACCGTCACCGACAGGGTGACGCCTGATTCGGCATGGGGCAACGCAATCCCGCCAAAACCAAGACCGGCCCCCACCGTCATCAGTCCGATGAAGGACAGAGGCAGCAACCCTGCGGCCCGCCCCCCCAGATACACGGCCCACACCCCCACCGCCAGCATGGTCAGCAGGTGATCAAATCCCAGCAGGGGATGCAGTAACCCGGCAGTAAATCCCTGTACTGCTCCCGTCCCCGTGTGCGCTGCCGCCGCCAGGGGCAGCAGCAATCCTGCGGCCAGAATGACCGATTGACTGAAATGTTTAGGCATGAGTACCCTCTTTGGATGGATTGAAGTTAAATGATGGCCCGTTCGCGGCTGTCACAAGACGGGCATAGTCTGCCAGACTCAGGGTTTCAGCCCGTCGTCCCGGATCAATGGCGGCAATCTCAAACGCGGCAGGTTCCAGATGATCCCTGAGGGCGTTCCTTAGGGTCTTGCGTCGCTGTGCAAAGGCCGCCATCACGATGCGCCCCAGAGCCTCGTGGCTGACAGCGACCGGTGGGCTCGGGTGGGGTTCAAGCCGAACGATGCTGGACATCACACTGGGCGGCGGATAAAAACTGGCAGGCTCCACGTCGAACAGGTGTTCTGCCCGGCAGTAATAGCCTGCCATGACCGTCAGCCGCCCGTACGCCTTGCTGCCCGGGGCGGCGCAAAGACGCTCGACCACTTCCCGTTGCAGCATGAAATGCAAATCCCTGACCTTGTCCAGTTGTTCAAACAACCGGAACAACAGCGGAGTTGAAATGTTGTAGGGCAGATTGCCAACGATGCGTAACGGCTCAGTCTCCCGCAGGCCGCCGAAGTCAAACGCCAGGGCGTCAGCCGAATGCAGGTGAAAGTGGCCGGCATCGCCAAACTGGCGGGACAAGCGTGTGACCAGGTCACGATCCAGTTCCACTGCATCCAGGCGGCGGCACAGGGGCAGCAGTTCACGGGTCAACGCTCCCTCACCCGGGCCGATTTCGACCAGATGATCGGTTGAAGCCGGTGCCACGGCCTGGATGATGCGATGGATCACCTGACTGTCGTGCAGAAAATTCTGGCCGAAGCGTTTGCGCGGAGTATGATTCATGGGGTATTTGCCAAGGTATGAGCCATTGCCAGGGCTTCGTTCAGGCTACCACTGTCAGCCCGACCGGTACCCGCGAGATCCAGGGCGGTACCGTGATCCACCGACGTACGGATGATGGGCAGCCCCAGGGTGATGTTGACAGCCTGGCCGAATCCGGCGTATTTAAGCACCGGCAACCCCTGATCGTGGTACATGGCCAATACGGCGTCCACACCCGCCAGATTGCGCGGCAAAAACAGGGTGTCCGCCGGTAACGGCCCGGTCAGTTGCATGCCCCGGGTTCGCAGGGTTGCCAGTACCGGATGGATGATTTCCAGTTCCTCCCGACCCAGATGTCCGCCCTCACCGGCATGGGGGTTGAGTCCGCACACCATGATGTGGGGAGCGGCAATGCCGAAACGGACGCGCAAATCATGCCACAAAACCTCCAGGGTCAGGGTCAGGCGTTCCGGAGTAATGGCCTGACTGACCGCCGCCAGCGGCAGATGGGTCGTGACCAGGGCCACCCGCAGGGTTTTCGCCGCCAGCAGCATGACCGGTTGTCCTCCGACCTGTTCGGCCAGAAACTCGGTATGGCCACTGAACGGATGACCGGCCTCATTGATGATGCCCTTGTGTACCGGAGGAGTCACCAGGGCATGAAAGTCACCCGCCAGACAGGCCCGGGCACCGGTGGCAATGGTTTCGAGTACGTAATCGGCATTGTCAGTGCTGAGATGTCCCGGCTCGGTTGTGGCCCGGGCGTGGGTAGGCCATATCCGCAGGGTACCGGGTTGGTGCAAGCTGAACCGATCCGGATGAGCCACTTCCAGATGCAGTGGCACTCCCAAAAGCCGGGCTCGCTGTTCCAGCAGGGCCGGATCACCCACGACGGTCAGATCGAAAGGCCAGGCACGCTGGGCGGCGGCGATGCAAAGATCAGGACCGATGCCGGCCGGTTCTCCGCTGGTCAGAAGGATTTTTTTCATCGAAAGGGTTTGGGTTGGGAAGTAGGGGTCAGGGGTCAGGGGTCAGGGGTTAGTATGCAGTGTTCACTCATCACCACTTAACCCGCCACGCGGCCAGGATGGCCACGCCACCCACCACTTAACCCGCCACTCGGCCAGGATGGCCGCGCCACTCGCCACAAGGCAAATTTAACCGGTTTTTATGCCTCCGGGTATGCTTCACAATGATAATCCGCAGACTGATACTGTCGTTCCTTACGGGCGTCTATTTGTCCGGTGTGCAGGCCGGGAGTCCGCCTGATTTACCGGATATGGGGGATCCGACCGGTACCTTGATGACCCCCCGCCAGGAAGGCGAGTTGGGGGCAGCCTTCTTCCGTAACCTGCATGGCCAGCTCAAAATTGACCCGGATGCGGAGGTTCTTGACTATATCCAGAGCCTGGGCCAGACGTTGACCGCATCCAGCGATGCCCCGAACCAGACCTTCCATTTTTTTGTGGTTGATGATACGGCCATCAACGCCTTTGCCGGGCCGGGCGGCTATATCGGCGTCAATTCGGGTTTGATCCTGACCAGTGAATCCGAAAGTGAGCTGGCCTCGGTACTCGGGCATGAAATCGCCCACGTGACCCAGCGTCATATTTACCAGGCGATACAGGCGGCCGGTCGTCTGTCACTGCCAGCCGCCGCTGCCATGCTGGCCGGGGTATTGCTCGGAGCCAAATCCGGCAACGGCCAGATGAGTCAGGCCGCCATCGTCGCGGCCCAGGCCGCTGCCACCCAGTTTCAGATCAACTTCACCCGTGACAACGAGGCCGAGGCGGATCGGGTCGGTATGCAGATTTTGTCCAAAGCCGGTTTTGACCCCCGGGCCATGCCCGGTTTCTTCGAGCGCATGCAGCAATCGACCCGATTCGCCGGACGCAACATCCCGGAATTTCTCCTGACCCACCCGGTGACGGTATCCCGCATCTCCGATACCCGGGGCCGGGCCGAGCAGTTTGCCTACCGACAGTATCCCGACTCCATGGCCTTTGCCATTGTCCGGGCCAAACTAAGGGTGGCGACGGCTGCCAACCCGCAGGAGAGCCTCAATCATTTCAAGGCTCTACAGGGTCAGGGCGACAAAACCCGGCGGGACGTCAACCGTTACGGCCTGGCTCTGGCCCTGATGGCCGGTTCACGGCTGGATCAGGCCCGCCCCCTGCTGCAGCAACTGGTGCGCGAACACCCTGAACAGGCCCAATTCGTGCGGGCCGAGGCCCGGGTGGAGGTGGAAGACAAAAATTATCCCGCAGCAACCCGCCTGTTCGAGCGTGCCCTGGCCCGGTTTCCGGATAACCGGGCGATGACGCTGGATTATGTGCGGGTGCTATTGACCACCGCAAAACCGGAACAGGCCAGAACCTTGCTGAATGGCTATATCCGTTATCAGGGAGCCAGTCCCGAAGTATACGAATTGCTGGGGGAGGTCTACAGCCGCCTGGGGCAGGAGGCCGAATCGCACCGGTACCTGGGAGAGGCTTATTATGCCGCCGGCCAGACCCGGGCGGCCATTCTTCATTACCGTCTGGCCCGGAAGGCAGCCGGTGACAACTATTATCTCAATGCGGTGATTGATGAAAGACTGCGCCAATTTCTGGCCGAAGAAGCCGAACGACGTCAGCGTTAGGCCGGACAAACCGGCATGGATAAGCCTGGGGCTGCTGCTGTGGACGGTGACCGCAACAGCGGTTCCCGGCGATGTATATCGCTGGGTTGATGCGGAGGGTCGGGCTCATTATGCCGATCATCCGGCCCGGGGGGCTGAGCGGATGGTTTTGGCCCCTCATCCACAACCGGCTTATCGTGTCAGGCGGGTGTACGATGGCGACACCCTGCAACTTGAGAATGGCGACAAGGTGCGATTGCTCGCAATCAACACGCCCGAGATCGAAAGTCCGCGCAAATCGGGTGAACCGGGTGGCGAAGAAGCCCGGTTATGGCTGCAGAACCGGCTCAACGGCAAGTCCATTCGCCTGGAAGACGACAGCGAACCCCGTGATCATTACGGCAGGCGACTGGCGCATGTTTATACGGATGACGGTGAACATATCAATGTCAGCCTGGTTCGGCAGGGGCTTGCCTTCGTCGATATTCATCCGCCCAATCTGCGGCACACTGACCGGTTACTGGAGGCTGAACGCGAAGCCTGGCAAGCGAAGCGCGGGTTGTGGCAGCTTCCGGAATATGCGGTCGTCCATGACCTCAATCAGGTAAAGGGGGGGATCCTTAGCCGTAATTGGCAACGGCTGGCGGGCACGGTTGAACGGATTGAGGATACCCGAGCCTATCGCTCACTGATTTTGACTGGAGGATTCCAGGCCCGGATTCCACGGGCCAACCTGGGCTTGTTTCCCGATCCTGCCGGCTATCTTCACAAACGGGTGGAAATCAGGGGGTGGGTTTACCGTTACCGGGATCAGTATGCCATGCAGCTCAGGCATCCATCGGCGGTAAGACCATAGCGTAAAAAAAAACGGCAAGCTCCAAAAGAATGGAACTTGCCGGTATACCAGTATGGGAACAAGCCAATAGCGGTTCAAATAAAATCGTAAACGCTAGAACTGCTCACTCCACCCAAACCAATCCGTGATCCATGGGAATGTGTCCCCCAAGTTATGAATCTATCTACTCTCGAAAACAGTGCGCAAGAACTTAGTTGTTCTTCATGGTGTGTTGCTTGTCGATCTGCGAGTCAACCTGCTTGTTGGTTTCCGCAAACGCCTTGGCAGGAATGTCATCCTGCTTCATGCCCTTGAACATGACGACCAATACAACAACGCCTACTACCAGGCCGCCTACGTACAACCAGAAGTTGTCTTTTTCTTGTTCCATTGTTTCCTCCTCGGATATTGATGATTAAATTTTGTGAGCCTTCTTTGCGAGGCGGGTGAAGCTTAGACGATAATTGTTACAAAAAAGTTACAGAAATGTTGCAAGACAACATGAATTGACATAAAGCCGGAAAGTTCCCCGATTTTCCCGACGGGTGAACATCCATAAATCCAGGCTTATGGTGCTAAAATGCCGCCCGCAACGCTTTCGTTGCAAAGCATGGCGGCATACCGGCAAAACCCGGCCTGCACCTGTGTATTACAATCAATAACCATGCGTACATACGCAAACTGGAGAGAGGATTTTTTACCATGCGAATTGGGGTACCCAAAGAAATACAGGCCGGGGAACGGCGTGTTGCTACTGTACCGGAGGTTGCGGAGAAGCTCATCAAACTGGGCTTTTCCGTGACGGTGGAATCGGGGGCCGGGGACGCCGCCAACTTTTCCGACGACAGCTACCGCCAGGTGGGGTGTGACATCGCCCCGAATGCGGCTGAACTGTGGGGGCAATCTGACATCGTGCTGAAAGTCAGGGGACCGCAGGTTCATCCTGAACTGGCCATCGACGAGGTGGAATTCCTGCGCGAGGGTTCCAGCCTGGTCAGTTTCATCTGGCCTGCACAGAATCCGGAATTGATGGATCGTCTGGCCGCCCGCCAGGCGACCGTCATTGCCATGGACAGCGTACCGCGCATTTCAAGGGCGCAAAAACTGGATGCCTTGAGTTCCATGGCCAACATCGCCGGCTACCGGGCCGTCATTGAGGCCGCGCATCATTTTGGACGATTCTTCACCGGACAGGTCACTGCCGCAGGCAAGGTACCACCGGCCAAGGTGTTCGTGATTGGCTGTGGCGTGGCCGGACTGGCCGCACTGGGTGCGGCCAATGGCCTGGGAGCCATCGTTCGGGCCACCGACACCCGCCCTGAGGTGAAGGATCAGGTCAAGTCAATGGGGGCTGAATTCGTCTCGCCTGACTACAAGGAAGATGAAAGCGTTTCCACGACCGGTTACGCCAAAGTAATGAGCGAAGCCTACCAGAA
>SXGT01266476.1_pt1 | contig 15477 bp, 13 predicted proteins | sample 3176221 | NCBI WGS metagenome assembly SXGT01 (sample SAMN11356862, study PRJNA531348) | freshwater metagenome | isolation source: freshwater sample F1-120 | place: China: Fuxian Lake, Yuxi | collected 2017-12-25
ATTCCCGAGCATCTCGAAGAAGGTGTGGTGCCGCCAGGAGGGGCCAACGTTGCTGAGGTCGTTGTGTTTGCCGCTGACGCGCATGCACTTCTGTGAACTGGTGGCACGCCGATAGGACCGCTGCTCCCGGCCCAGAAAGAGATCCTTGAACTGGTTCATTCCGGCGTTGGTGAACAACAGGGTCGGGTCGTCGGCCGGCACGAGGGATGCACTCCGCACGATCTGGTGGTCCCGGTCACCAAAAAACTCAAGAAAACTGCGTCGGACCTCGTTGGACGTCATTCGGCTATTCTTCCACAAAAGCGTCGGCCTCACCGCTGCGCCTGAGCAGCTGGGCCGCGACCCGGTCTGGGGGAAATCCCTGTCGCACCAGGGCCTGATACACGCGCCGAAAATGCGCGCGGTCCGTGAGTGGTCCCACGAGCCGCTTCGCGATCGCACGGTCGAGCACCCCGTCTTCGTCGACCTCGGCGAAGACCGTCGCGACCGCTTGCCGCGCCGTCTCCGGTGCAATGCCGAGCGCTTCGATCTCCCGACGGGTGCGGCTTTGCCCCCGCAGCTTGATCTCCGCTGCGCGCCGGGCCCACGCGTGGGCAACCCGACGGTCGTCGAGCAGGCCTGCCCGTGTCAGGCGCGTGATGGCCGCCTCTATGTCGGGTGGGGCGAGCCCACGTCGACCGAGCCGTTGCCGGATCTGGACGGTTGTGTAGTCGCGCCGCGCGAGGAGTCGCAACGCGATCTGGTAGGCGCTACGAGGGGGGCCGAGCACTGTCGCTACTCCGGGGCACTAGGTCTCGAAACGGACGAGCGGATTCTCCCTGCCACCGCCCGCGGCGTCACCCCGTACCTCACCCGCTTCGATATCGGTGACACCCCGTATGCGTAGCTTGAACTCGTCAGGATTCGACGCCGCACTCATCGCCGTGTCATAGGACACCAGCCCGCTCTCGTAGAGCTCGAAAATCGACTGGTCAAACGTCTGCATGCCGTATGGCGTGCGGCCGGTGGCAATGGCCTCGAGGATGAGGTGGGTACGTTTCGGGTCAGTGATACAGTCGCGGACAAACGGCGTGTTGACCATGATCTCGACCGCGACACACCGGCCGGTGCCGTCTGCGCGTGGAAGCAGGCGTTGCGAGATGACGGCCCTGAGGACGCTCGCCAGCTGTAGTCGGACCTGGCCATGTTGATGCGTCGGGAACACCGTGACAAGCCGGTTGATCGTCTCGGTCGCGTCGAGCGTATGCACCGTGGACATCACTAGGTGACCCGTCTCAGCCGCGGTGAGTCCGATCTCGATGGTGTCCCGGTCCCGCATCTCGCCGACCAAGATCACATCGGGGTCCTGACGCAGCGCGCTGCGCAGCGCATCGGCGAAGGAACGGGTGTCGACGTCGACCTCGCGCTGGCTGATGAGTGCCAGTCGATCCTGGTGGAGGTATTCGATGGGGTCTTCCGCCGTGACGATGCGCGCGGCCCGACTGCGATTGATGTGGTCAATCAACGAGGCGAGTGTCGTGCTCTTGCCGCTGCCGGTGGTGCCGGTCAGCAAGATGAGACCGCGCTCGGGTTCGGCCAGGGTGGTCAAGACGGGGGGCAGGCCGAGCGATGCGATGGAGCCGACGTCCGCCGGTATCACCCGGAGCGCCATCGCTACTGTGCCGCGTTGCTTGAAGACGTTGCAACGGAAGCGACCGAGACCCGGCACACTGTGTGCGAAATCGACCTCATGATCGGTCAGGAACCGCGGCTCCAGCGCGGGCGGAATGAGGGTCGCGGCCAGCGCGGCGAGGTCCGCGGGCACCAATCGAGAGGGGTGGCTCGCCGGGCGTAGCGCGCCATGGACACGCATCATCGGGTAGTTGCCTGCCTTCAGATGCAGATCGGATGCGCCCGCGTGCACGACGCTACGAAGCAGTTCGGTGAGATTCATCCGGCGGCTGTCCGGCCGTCACCCCTGCGCCGCCGCGGCGGGTGCCGCAGTGACGTAGGTAAGCCAGCCGTGAGTGTCCGGGACAACGCCGTTCACGACGTCGAAGAACCGGCGCTGAAGGGCCGCGGTCACCGGCCCCCGTCGCCCGTTGCCTACGACGATCTTGTCAACGCTCCGGACTGGCGACAGCTCGGCTGCCGTGCCGGTGAAGAACACCTCGTCCGCGATATAGAGCATCTCGCGCGGAATGGGTTGCTCACGAACTTCCATGCCCAGGTCGCGGGCCAGCGTCCTGACGACGTCGCGGGTGATGCCTGGCAGCACGGATCCGCTGACTGTCGGCGTGTAGATCACCTCGTCTCGCACCACAAAGATGTTCTGGCCGCTGCCTTCGCTCACGAGTCCGGACGGGTCGAGCGCGATCCCCTCGCTGTACCCATTGAGGAGGGCATCCATCTTGATCAGTTGCGAGTTGGCGTAGTTGGCGGTCGACTTCGCCATCGCCGGGAACGTGTTGGGTGCAGGGCGGGCCCAGGAGCTGACTTGGACATCAACGCCCTTTTCAAGCGCTTCGGCTCCAAGGTAGGCGCCCCAGCTCCACAGCAGGATCGCCGCCTCGACGGGACACTCGAACGGGTTGACCCCCAGCTCGTGGTATCCCCGGTAGATCAGGGGGCGAATGTAGCACGCCTGGTAGCCATTGACCCGAATGGTCTCAAGTACCGCGTCGCGAAATGCGGACAACTCGAGGTCATAGGTCATTCGGTAGATCTTGGCCGAATCGTACAGACGGCGGAGATGCGCGTCGAGGCGAAAACAGGCGGACCCGTTGGGCGTGTCGTAACACCGAGCCCCTTCGAAGACCCCGCTCCCATAGTGGACCACGTGGGACCCGATGTGAATATTCGCATCGGCCCAGTCGACCAGCCTCCCGTTCATCCAGATCTTGCCGCTACCAAAACTCATCGTTTGAACCACCTGAACCGCCATCCTGTCAATCAGTTACGAGAGTGTAGTGTCCGACCCACCCGTTGCGCAACAGATTTCACCGGTCTTCGCCAGGGCGCCTACTGCGCCTCGCCGCAGAACGGGCAGCGGTCCGCTCTCGCATGCAGCGGTTTGCGGCAGTGCCAGCAAAAACCGGCCGCTGGCGTGGCGCGTGGCCGGATGCGCGCCTGTATGTTGCGCGCCTCGGTCGTGGCGGGGGAATCGACGGCGCTGGCGGCCGAGCGCGGAGTCGCGGCGCGAGGGGTTGCCGCCTGTCGCCCGCGCTGGACCTGCTCCAGGTCGGTCATCAGTTCTGAGGCGCGCTGGTAGCGGTCCACTACGGCCGGGGCCAGGGCCTTGAGCACGACCGCGCTGAGGTCGGCGGGAATGGCGGCGTTGAGCAGGCGTGGCGGTCGCACCAGGACTCCGCTAGCAAGCTTGTCCAGGTCGCTCGGTGCCGGTGTGTCGTATGGCAGGACGCCGGTCAACATCTGATACATGGTCACGCCGATGGAGTACAGATCCGACGCGAAGACCGCTTCGCCACGGAACTGTTCCGGAGCCATATAGGCCGGGCTGCCGATGACGGTGGTGCCGTGCGCGGCGATTTCGAGGAACCGTGACGTACCGAAGTCTGCCACTTTCAGGGTGCCCGACTCCGAGACGAGGACATTCGCGGGGCGAAGGTCGCGATGGATGATGCCTTGCGCGTGGGCGTGTTCGGCGGCGCGGCCGATCTGGAGAGAGAAGTCGAGGACCTGATCGATGTCCAGTCGGCCCCCACTGGCGATCATCGACTCGAGGGTTTCGCCCGGGACATACTCCATCACGATGAAGAAGATGTTGTCCTGCTTCTCGGCTGTCGTGATGGAGACGATATTCGGGTGATCCAGTGCCGCCAAGAGGCGCGGCTCCCGCAGGAGCTCGCTGAAGTTCATGTTCTGGCGGTGGGGCACTTTGAGGGCGACCTTCTTGTTGATCCAGGTGTCTTCCGCGAGATAGACGGTCCCGAACCCGCCGCTGCCCAGCGCCGAGACGACCTTGTATTTTCCGAGGATGTGATCAGCGAACAGCATGAAGAGTCGAGAGTATAGCAGGCACGGGCCGGCGCCCCACGGCGCTGACTATAATCCGCCGATGCCACCACGGTTCTTCGTGCCCGATGCGACAGGTCTCGGCCAGCCAGCACCGATGCCGGCCGACGAAGCGACCCATCTGCGGAGGGTGCTGCGGCTGGGGCAGGGCGACACCGTGGCAGTGTTCAATGGGCGTGGCGCCGAGTATCTGGCGCGGGTCGAAGCCACCACGTCGCAGCTCACCATCGTCCGCCCCTACGAGGCGGTGCCCATCACGCCTGAACCGGCCGTAGCACTCACCGTGGCGCAAGCCCTGTTGAAAGGCCGCAAATTCGACGACGTGGTGCGTGATGTGACGATGGTCGGAGCGGCGGCGGTCCAGCCTGTCCTGACCGAGCGCTCCGAGGGCCGTGGGCGTGAGAGTGAGCGATGGGTCCGGGTTGCCATCGCGTCCGCCAAGCAATGCCGCCGGGCTGTGATACCGGCGATCAGAACCCCTGTTGCGTTCGGTGACCTGCTTGCGGACCGATCCGTCCTGAGGCTGCTGCTGGTGGAGCCCAGCGCCGCCGACGGGGGGACGGGGCTGCAGACAGTGCGAGACCGCGGAGTGCCGGCGTCGGCGCTGCTCGCGGTGGGACCGGAAGGTGGGTGGACCGCCACCGAAGTGCACACCGCTCAGGCAGCGGGGTTTGTCCCGATCACACTGGGCCGACGCACGTTGCGCGCCGACGCGGTCGTGGTGTCCGCCGTCTCGGTGCTGCAGTACATCTGGGGCGACTACTAGTCCGACTGACTGCAGTTGGGGCGAGGCTGGAGCCTTGCTTCGCAGGCCTGAAGGCCGGCGCCACTCGTCGGCCTGCCTTCAGTGGGGCAAGACTTGAGCCTTGTCTCGTGGGCGGTCATTCCTGAACATCATCCCTACCCACTCGTTCTCGGCGGCTCGCCAGATACAGGGTCCCACGGCGTCGTAGGCTGTCGCCACGCTCGCCGCCTCGGTCGACAGGATACCGCTGAGCACCAGATGTCCGCCCGGCCGGGTCAGAGCTTGAATGGCCTGGCGCTGGTGCGTCAAGGTCGCCCCGGTGAGATTCGCGACGATCACGTCGGCCACGTGCGCGGCGTCAGCGAGCGCGCAGGCATACAGCTCGACGCGATGCGCGACGTTGTTCAGGGCCAACGACTCCCGGGCCGACTCGAGTGCGTCGGTGTCTCGGTCGATTCCGATCGCCGCTTGGGCGCCGAGTTGGACCGCGGCGATGGCGAGTACGCCGGAACCAGTGCCCAGATCGAGCACGGTGCGGTCGTGCAGCGGAATTTGTTGCAGTCCCAGCAAGGCAAGCCTGGTGGTGGGATGATGACCGCTGCCGAACCCGAGCGCCGGTCGTATCTGCACGACGACAGTCGTGTCCTCCCCGTCGCTCGTCGTGTCTGGCAGGTCCCACGGGGGAGCCACGATGATCCGGCCCACTCTGACTGCGCGCAAATCAGCCTGTGAGCGCTCCGCCCACCCGTCGTCGGCGACCGATACGGCCGAGACGCTCACGCCGGGGGCCGCAGCGGCGATGACGGCCTGCAGGGCGGCGTCTCGATCGGGCCGTGATGAGAAGTAGACCAGCATCTGTCGCGCGTCCGGGGCCGCGTGGTCGATCGCGAGCGGGCTGAAATCGTCCAGGAGCGCGGCCAGGCGGTCGACCCAGGTCAGAACGTCGCCCGTAAGGGGAGGACCGTTGATTGCAAGCGCCGGATACGGGTCTGGCACTACCCGAAAATGTCCTTGACGCGGTCGAAGAACGGGCGTTCTGCGTCGCTGCCGGCGGGTACGGGTTCGTGCCGACGGTCTGCGAGTGTGTCGGCGAGTTGTTCGAGAAGCGCCTTCTGTTCCCGGCTCAGCTTGGTTGGCACGGCGACTTGCACGCGGACATACAGGTCGCCCCGGCCGCGACCGTTGACATTGGGCATCCCTTTGCCCCGGAGGCGAAACCGTGTGTCGGCTTGTGTGCCCTTGGGAATCTGGATGGTGGTCGGGTCCGTCAGGGTCGGGACCTCGATCTGGCCACCAAGCGCGAGCGTCGGAAAGTTCACCGGCATATCGCACAGGAGGTCGTCGCCATCGCGCAGGAAGAACGCGTGATCAGCCACGTGCACGACGACGTACAGATCACCCGGCGGCGCGCCGGGCCCGCCGTGTTCTCCCTCTCCGGCGAGGCGCAGCCGTTGAGCCGTCGCAATGCCGGCCGGAATCTTGACGGTGAGTTTGCGTTCCTGACCAACCTTGCCGTGACCCTGGCAGGACTGACACGGCTTGGCGATCACGCGTCCGATGCCGCCGCAGGCCGGACAGGTTCGGGCCACCGTCAAGAACCCCTGCTGGAAGCGGACCTGGCCGTGACCGCGGCATTGGCTGCACTGTTGGGGCGAACTGCCCGGGGCGGAACCGGAACCGCCACAGGTGTCGCAGGATTCGTCGCGGGGAATCTGGAGTGTCGTCTCGGTGCCGGTTGCGGCCTCTTCGAAGGTAATCTCGAGGTCGTAGCGCAGGTCGGCGCCTCGTCTGACGCCACCGCGCCGACCGCCACCGGAGAACCCAAAGAGGTCGCCCAGTCCGCCCAGAATGTCACCGAAGTCGGCAAAAATGGTTGGGTCGTAGCCGGCCCCGCCGCTACTCGGGCCGCCCACTCCAGCGTGTCCGAACCGGTCGTAGCGCGCACGTTTTTCCCGATCCGCGAGTACGGCGTAGGCCTCTGCGGCTTCCTTGAACTGTTCCTCAGCTCCCTTGTCGCCTGGGTTGCGGTCAGGATGATGCTTGAGCGCCATCTTGCGGTAGGCGCTCTTGACGGTCGACTCGTCGGCGTCCCGCGGTACGCCGAGGATTTCGTAGTAGTCCCGGGTTGTCGTCACGATTGCGCCACCTTGACCATTGCGGGGCGGAGCAGGCGGTCGCCCATGGTGTAGCCCCGGCGGAGCTCCTCGATGACCTCGCCGTCGCGGTGGCGGTCGCTCGGTTCCTGGGTCACCGCCTGGTGCACGTTGGGGTCGAAGTCCGCGCCCAGCGCCTGGATTGGCGTCACCCCACGTCTCTCCAGCAAGTCCAGCAACTGCTTCTGGATAATCTCGACACCGCGGCGGTAGACGTCGGCGTCCTTGGTCTTTGCCGCCAACGCCCGCTCCAGGTCATCGACGATCGGCAGCAGGTCGGTCAGCAGATCGGTGGCTGCGTACTCGGCCCGATCGCGGCGTTCGCGCTCCGTGCGTTTGCGGTAGTTGTCGAATTCAGCCGTGGTCCGCAGCAGCCGCTGGTAGTGCTCGTCGCGCTCGCGGCGGAGCTCGGCGACATCGTCGTCGCCAATATCGTCCCCGTTGTCGGCGTCGCCGCCGGTCGGCGTTGGACTGGCGGCGGTCGCCGTCGCTTCCTCATCCTGCAGACCGGCCGCTGTTTCCGGCGGGGTCTCGTCACTCGGCGTCGCCGCGCGCGCCGGCTCCGAAGTCTGGGGGTGGGACTCAGATTGTGGGGTAGGGTGTTCGTCGTGCATCGTCTGCGGGTGGAAGACTGTGATTGACCAGCACGCGGCTGACAGCTTGCGACACGCTGTCGACCGCCGCGATGGCTTGTGAATAGCGCATGCGGCGTGGCCCGATCACGCCGACGGTGCCCGTCTGTCGACCGTCGAAATAGGTCGACGCGATCAGGCTGAACGGTTTCAGGTCGTCGGCCGTGTGCTCGGCTCCGATCACCACGGTCAGGCCGCCGGTATCGACTTCGAGATACTCGCTCAGCAGCCGCACCAGTCGATGCTTTTCCTGCACCATCTCCAAGAGGGCTCGCAACGTGGCCAATGGCACCGACCCCTCGTCGTCAGAGACGTCGTCGAACAGCGACGTGGCGCCGTCAACGAACACGTTGTCGCGAGGGACCATCTCTTCGAGGGTCGAGCTGGCCAACCGCAGCGACCGTGACAGCAACTGGTCGCAGATCACCTGCTCCTGGCGGAGGCTCTCAATCACCCGCGTGCGCACATCGCCAAGGGTCAAGCCGCGAAATTCCTGATTCAAATATCGCGCGCCCTGCTCCAACTCGCCGCGTCGCACCTGTTCGCCGATGTCGACGACCTTGTGGCAGACCCGATCTTCCGCGGCGGTCACGACGACGAGGATCCGCGTTCCGTCGAGCGGCACAAATTCGATGTGCTCGAACCCGACCACCTCGTTGGTCGGGGCCATCGCGAATCCGAGGTGATGCGAGACCCGCGACAGCTCATGCGACACGTTCGACAGCACGCCATTGACGGAACCGGCCTGCCGCAGCCGGGCTTCTACGGCCGACGTCGAGCGCGTGGTGAGACGCCGCTGCAGCAGCAGGTCAACGAAGCTGCGGTAGCCCAGGTCGGTGGGGACGCGACCGGCTGAGGTGTGAGGCTGCCACACCAAGCCCGCGTCCTCGAGGCCAGCCAGGGTGTTGCGCACCGTGGCCGAGGACAGGCCGAACCCCCCGTGCTCCGCCAGCCACAGCGATGACACCGGCGTGCCGTGCTCGATGTATTCCTGGACGAGCGCAGCCAGCACGCTGCGCGCGCGGCTGCTCTGCTCGGTGCCGGTGTGGCCGCTTGCGGCGAATTGCCGAGGCATGGCGATAAAAGTATATCCTCCGAACGCTACGCTGGCGTGGTCTCGGCCCGCCTCGGCGGGGCCCATCGCAGCGATGCCGCCCCAGGCGTCCCCGTGCCTTCGGCTCCGATCTTCCCGTACTTGACGCCGATGAGCTCAGCCAGGATGCTCACCGCGATTTCCTGCGGCGTGACCGCGCCCAGGTTCAGGCCAACCGGCGCGTGGACCCGCCGCAGCTGCTCGGCTGGAATGCCCTCTTCTTCGAGCGCTTCATAGATGCGCGCCACCTTTGCTCGGCTCCCGATGAGTCCGAGGTAGCGCAACTGCTTTGGCGCGAGCGCCCGTAACGCGTCGAGGTCGTGCCGGTGCCCGCGCGTCAGAATGACGGCAAATGCGTGTGCCGGCAGCTCGGCCCGGGTGAGCCATTCCGGAATCGCATCCACCACGATCTCTTCCGCGTCGGGAAACCGCTCGCGGTTGGCGAACTTTTCGCGGTCGTCAATGACGTGCAGCCGGAAGCCCACCGTGTGCGCCACCTGAGCCAGGTGATAGGCCACGTGGCCCGCACCGACGAGGTAGAGGGCCGGGGCCGGTTCGAGGGGCTCAATGTAGACTTCCATCTGCCCTCCGCAAATCAGTCCCGAGTCTTCGGCAAGGTCGTCCGCCAGCTCGTATCTGGCAATGACCGGTTCACGGGTCTCGATCGCAGTCTTCGCCTTCCAGAACGCCTCGTTTTCATAGCATCCGCCACCGATCGTGCCGACGATTCGTCCGTCTGGAAAGACCAACATCTTCGCTCCAACCCGCTGAGGGGTGGACCCTTGCGCCCGGATGATGGTCACCAGCGCGGCGGGTTCCCCGCGTTTCAGCGCCTCAGCGACCGCTTCGAAGACATCTTCGTTTCTCATCAGATCAAAATCTCAATGTCGCTGTTGGCGCGCAACTCCTCGACAAAGGCCTCGGTCTTCGCCTGTTGCTCCGTGCGCACGAGAAATTCTCGAATCTGGACGCTCGCTTCCGTGAACGGCACGGTGGTCGTTTCCTCCAGCGCGGTCATCTGGATGATGTGAAACCCGAACGGGGTTTCCACGACGTCGCTGGTCTCCCCTGGTGACAACGCGAACAGCGCCGCCTCGAAGGCGGGCACGGTCTGCCCCTTGACCACTCGACCGAGCTCGCCACCGGCGGCGGCCGACGCCTGATCTTGCGAGTGTGTCTGAGCGAGGGCCGCGAAATCGCCGCCGGCTCTGAGCTCGTCCAGAACCGCCTGGGCACGCGCGCGAGCGGCCGCCGTGTCGTTCTCGTCCGCGTCGGGACTGAGCCCAATCAAAATGTGTTTCGCCTCGGCCCCACCACCGGCGGTGAACTGCTCCATGTGCTGGTCATAGAACGCCCGCGCGGTCTCCGCGTCAACGTCGACCTCGGACGGCACCGCCGCCGCGAGCACCCGTTCCACCAGCAAGTCTCGACGGGTTTCACCTCGGAGGATCTCCAGCGTCGTATTCCAGCTCGCAAGCTGGGCGGTGAATGCCTCGGGAGTGGGGAAGTTCGCCCTCAGGCTCTCGATGCGTTCCTCAACGACCGTTTCATCGACCTCGATACCGCGAGACGCCGATTCCTGTAGCAACACGTGGAACGACACCAAGCGATCCAGTACCGACCGATAGACCTGGTCTCGCAGGTGCGCTGGGAGCGCTTGCCCGGCCTGGATCTCCGCGCTTCGCACGGCTCGTTCGAGTTCTTCGTTGGTCACCTCGTGCGCGTTCACACGCGCCACGATCGCCGGGAGCGTCTCCGACACCGGGTCCACTGAGGGCGCCGGGACGGCCAGTGGCTCCAGGGTGCTTGCGGGGTCTGTCGCGACCACCTCGTCTGCGGCGGGCTGCGTTCCGCACCCAAGCGCCGTGCTAACGACCAGGATGCAGGCGCCACGAAGGGAGCGGTTCCAGACGGACATCGTCCAATTATACCCGCTGCGTCGTTCTTGAGCGTGAGCGAACGGAGGTCGGGACGCTGGTTCAGTGGAGTACACACGACTCAGTGGGTGCCGTTCCGTCGCGATACACCTCCGTCACGGGGTGTGGGCATCTCGGCGTGGCCAGTCGTCCGGACATCGGATCGATCCTCGCCCAGGTGATGCCAGGAGGCGCCTCGAAGTCCCTGGTGCCGGACCCCTCCCGCGCGCCCTGCATGAAGTCCGTCCAGATCGGCAGTGCGGCCTCTCCGCCCGTCAGCCGGAGCGGACGACTGTCGTCATGGCCGACCCACACGACGGTCAGCAGGGTGGGTGTGAACCCCACGAACCACGCGTCCCGCAGGTCGTTGGTGGTGCCCGTCTTGCCGGCCGCGATGTCCAGAAAACCCTGGCGCCGTGCACTGACGGCGGTGCCCTCCTCGAACGTGCTGCGTAGCATCTGGGTGACCACGAATGCGCTGTCGGCCGCGACCACCCGTCGTGGCCGGTCGGCCGGCACCTGGATCGCGCGCCCCCCTTGGCTGACCCGTGCGATCGCATGAATCGGCACCCGCTGGCCACCGTTGGCGATCACGGCGTAGGCTGCGGCTACCTCCAGCGGCGTGACCTCGAAGGCGCCCAATGCGAGCGACGGATAGGGAGGTGGCGCTTCGCCACCGGATGCGCGAGCCCAGAGGTCGGCCACCTCCGAGAATCCGGCCAGGGCCGCCACTTTCACCGCGGCGACGTTGCGCGACCGTGCCAGCGCGAGGCGCGCGGTGATCGGGCCGTCGTAGACCGATCCGAAATTCGATGGGCGCCACGGACGACCGCCGTCCGTGAAGGTGGTGGGGGTGTCATCGATCTGCGACGATGCGGTGAAGGTGACGTCGCGGTCGTAGCGAGCCCGTTCCAACGCGGCCAGATACACGAATGGCTTGATGATGGATCCCGGCTGGCGAAACGCCCGCTCGGCCCGATTGAACTGCGACTGGTGATACGCGTGCCCGCCGACCATCGCCCGGATGGCTCCGTTCCGCGGGTCGACAGCGACGAGCGCGGCCTGCGCGGTCGCGTCGCTCGCGGCGGGCGCGAGGTTCGCGATGCGGGTCAGGCCCTCATCGACCGCCGTTTCAGCCAATCGCTGCAGCCGCACGTCGAGTGTGGTGGCGACCTGGACACCGGCCAGACGGCCATCCAGCATCGCCTCGAGCTGCCCGCCCACGAAATCGGCGAAATACGGCGCGTCGAGATCCGACTGACCCGCGATCGCCCCGAGTGGTTCCCGGGCCGCGGACATGGCGGCGTCTGGCGTGATGAAGTCCAGGTCGACCATGGCTAGCAGCACCGCGTTCCGCCGCTCGCCAGCCCGTTCCGGGTGGCGCGCCGGCGCGTTGCGCTGCGGGGCCTGGATGATGCCAGCCATGGTCGCGGCTTCGCCGAGCGATAGATTGTGCAGGTCTTTGCCGAACAGAGCCCGTGCCCCTTCGGCGACGCCGTGAATCGCGAACGAGCCGTACTGGCCGAGATAGACCTCGTTGAGATACAGCTCCAGAATGCGGGTCTTGGTCAGTCGGCGTTCCAGGAGGAGCGCGAGCGCTTGCTCGTGCAGCTTCCGCGTCAGCGTTTGGTCCGTGGTCAACAGCGCGTTCTTGACCAACTGCTGAGTCAGGGTGCTGGCGCCGACCAGGTAGGGGTGGTTGCCTGTCAGGTTCGTCACGGCGGCGGCCGCGATGCGCAACCCGTCAATGCCGGGGTGTGCGAAGAATCGGTGGTCTTCGGCCGCGAGCACCGCCAGCACCACCGGTCTCGGAATCGTGCGCAGGGGCACGATCTGATGTTTGCGCCGACCGCTCTCGGGGCGAGCTGAGAGGAGCCGGCCCTCCAGCCTGAGCGTTTCGGTGTAGCCGCTTGGGGGCACTTCGATGGCCGCGACGTGGTCGCGCCCGTCCGGGTCTGGCTCGAAGACGACTCGCACGGTTCGGCCAGCGTATGGCCCTTGGTGCTCGATGAGCGTGATGGCGTTGGGCTCGATGGCGAACTCGCCGGAGCCCCGGGCCCGGTCGCGCTCTCGATAGGCCAGGGTGGCGAGCCACTCCGCCAGGTCGTGGCGATCGAGCCGCAACCCCGGGGTGATGGTCAGGTCGGCCGCGAAGAGTTCGTTGGCTGCTGGTGTCCAGTCCGTCGCCAGATGCGCGTCAAGCTGAGCGGAGAGACTGCGATGGGTTCTGGCGGACACCAGAGCAGCGGCCAGGAGCAGCGTGGCGAGGAGTACCGCCGCCGCGCCCACCACGCGTCGACTCGGCATGAGTCGCGAGGTGCCACGACGGGACCCCCGCTGTCGTTGGTTGGGGCGGGTCCTGGGGCGGCCGGCACTCACGCCTTCGTTATCGGCCGAACTGCCGCGTGTCCGGCGTTCGCCGCGCCCTGCGCGAGGCCACCAGGTGCCGAGTTGGAAGAATCAGACCGAGATGACCCAGTGATGGGCGGTGTCGAGCGTCGGATCGGTGGCGAGCCGGTCGATCAGGGCCGGGCCGTACCGATTGAGGAAAAACAGCGATGCGACGCGCCGCTCCTGAGGCGTGCCGGAGGGAAATAGCTGTGTCTGGGCGCGCGTAAACTGGCGACGCAGGGTCTCGTCTCGGCGTTTGGCTGCCTGTACCACCTTGTTGCGGAAGTTCTGGAGGTCCCGCTCCATGCGTCCGAGGGTTGACTCGGCCGCGCCCGTCAATGTCGGGTCAACGGTGGCCACAGCGACCGAGAGGTCCCTCATGTGGTCGCGAAGCGCCGCCTCGGTCGCCTGCAGGGCCTGGTCAACGGTCTCCGGAAACTGCGCCCCGAGCAACGCGTTCAGGACCGAGTCGTCCTGGCGATGCAGCGTCTCTACCGCGACCGAGTGGCGGCGGATGAATTTGATCACAGCGGCATCGACCACGGAAACGGTCATCCGCGGCGCGATCAGAGGCATCGGGACATCAAAGTGCGCGTAGACGTCCTTCAGCTGCGCGAGATAGGCCAGCTCATTCGGTCCTGCGACGTAGCAGACGGTGGGAAACAGCTGATCCTGGACAACCGGACGCAGCAGCACATTCGGACCGAGGCTGGCTGGATTGTCGTGAAGCCGGCGGAGCAACTCGTCCCGACCGACGGTCTCGTCGCCGATCGCAAACCGGTCGCCGTCACGACGCACCGGGACGCGTCGCTCGGTCATCAGAAACAGCGCTACTGACTCCGGGTGCGTCTCAACTTGCGCATGAAATCCTGCGTGTTCGAGGCGTTCACCGGCGGCACGCGCCAGGCTCGCGGTCACCCCGGGCTGGTTCAGCTCGCGCTCGAAGAGCGGCGCCACCAGGGGCTTGGCCGCAGGATCGGACGCGTCGAAGACCACGAGGCCCAGGGGCCCGAGCAGCTGTTCGAGCCAGATGGCGAAGGCGTCAACCAACCGGCGGCCAGGCGCATACGCGTGCCGCAGACTGGCCGTAAGCGTGTCGGTGAAATCCGTCGGCGGAAGCGCCGCGGCTAACGCGTCTAGCACGTCGTTGATGTCGGGGCCCAGTTGCACCGTCGCTGCCGGCTTGCCGGCGGACGTCGGTGGGAGCGACAGGGCCAGCGTGGCCACGTCCTGATCCACGTCGAGGAGGTGGCACGCCCGAATCTCGTCCAGGTCGTGGTCCTCGGCATCCACCCAGAAGACCGCGACGGTCGGGACTCCGTGGCGGGCTCCGACCTGCCGCGCCAGCCGGATCGCCGAAATCGCCTTCAAGATCGTGTACAGGGGGCCTCCAAAAAGTCCCGCTTGCTGGCCGGTCACAATGGCGACCGCCTGCGGATCGGCCAGCCGCGCGGCGGCCTCTGACGCCTCCGCGGGGGCGCTCCGCGCGCGCTGCTGCGCCATCACGATTTCCGCGATACGGTCTCCACGCGGCGCGGCCTGGCGCGTGGCAATGATGGCGTCCCAGGCATCGTCACTCGACGGGTCGCCAGCAAAGAACGGAGCCACGGCGCTGTAGCGGCGCCCATAGGCAGCCGCCAACCGCTTGATCCCGCGGAAGCCCGCGATGTCGACCGCGACCGAGCTGGGAAGAGGTGAGCTAGTAGGTTCCGCAGGCACGAGGCAGCACTGTTGCAGAGGCGGCGTGGAGTGTCAAGACATCTGGGACTGGCCGGGGGCTCTTTCTACTGGCATGGAAGGCAGCGGTGGAGAGAGGCTTGGGCCGCGCTATCGTGTTGAAAAATAGTGCACTTCCGTGCTATTTTAAGAACCCAGGTGGAGGTAACGGCCCCCTGACACACGACGCTGCCAACCCGATAGTTCCCCCGGGCGCGTTCGGTCCTTATCGAGTGCTGCACCAGATTGGGATCGGGGTTCAGGGACCAGTCTTCCGTACGTATGAGCCGGACGGCGACCGGTTGGTGGCCCTCAAGGCTTTTCATCTCGATCTCACTCCAGAGCAGTCGCAGACGCTGGCGGATCGTCTGCGAGCCATCGCCGATCGCGGCCTCGTGCACCCGGCGCTGGTCACCCCCCTCGACGCCGGGGTGTCCGATGGCGTGCCGTATCTGGCGACAGAATATGTTGCGGCTGAATCGCTCGACGTGGCGATTCGGCACTATGCACCCACGCCGGTGGACACTGCGCTGCCACTCATCGTGCAACTGGCGGATGCAGTTGATACCGCCCACGCCTACGGCCTGACGCACGGGGCCCTGCACTTGCGGGATGTGTTTGTGACCCCGGAGCTAGCGCGCATGACTGGTTTCGGGGTGGTCCCGGCGCTCGAGCGCGTCGGTGTGCGGGGACCGCTCCGGCGGCCCTACGCGGCACCGGAGCAGATGTCGAGCGGCGCGTGGGGACCGGCGGCCGACCGTTACGCCCTCGCGGCGATCGTGTACGAGCTGTTGACCGGGCGGCGGGCGACCGGTAG